>Ga0209542_10011193_pt1 | contig 15959 bp, 17 predicted proteins | sample RifCSPhighO2_01_FD_184028 | JGI IMG/M metagenome (GOLD analysis project Ga0209542, IMG submission 184028) | Soil microbial communities from Rifle, Colorado - Rifle CSP2_plank highO2_0.1 (SPAdes) (version 2) | ecosystem: Environmental > Terrestrial > Deep subsurface > Rock core/Sediment ... | reverse complement strand
TGAGCCTTTTATGACTCCATCATAAAATATGAATTGGTCTAATATGGTTCTTGACTCTTCTGGGAATTGTAATCTTAAGCATTCTCTGGCTTCTTCCAAGACATCCTTGCCTAAGAAAGATAATACGGGATACTGAACTGGTGTTAGTTCTATTCTCATTTTATTATTCCTTGCGTTTTAAGCCTGCATGGCTTTTGATAAAAGTTAAGGAATTAACTGGTTTATAAATGTTTTTGTTTTGTCACTACTCTAAAAAGATTATCTTATATATACATCATCATGATGACCAAAGAAAATGAAGATAACCGCTTTGTTTTTCTCATCAATCTCAAATTTAAGAACAAAACTTTTCATTATATGTACTCTTCTTTCTCCAGCAAGATCATGCCTTAAAGGCTTGTAATGTTGAGGATTTTCAATGATTTCATTTATTTTATTCTCTAGAGCGTGTCTTAAAACAAGATTATTCTTGCATAGTTTGTCTATATTTTTCTGGCATGAAGGTTTTATCTCAATGTTATACATTTTTGAATATTCCAGAAACAGATTTTAACCTTATTGATTTCTCTTTCTTTATCTCTTTAAGATTCTTAATGAATTCCATCTTCAAAGGCAATTCATCAACTGGATGCCAATCAACCTTTTCACAAAATTTCCACTCTTCATCGGTGATCTTACCTGTTTTTATATAATTTTCAAATATTAATCTTTTCATTGCTTCCTCTCTTGCCATTTCACTCCAATTTACCCATACAAATTCCTTTAACTGACTCTTGAATTCTTCAGAAGTTAACAATGTTAAAGATGCCATTTTATAGTCTCCCTGAGTTTCTTAATTCTGCAAATTTTCTCAATTCCTTAAGCCTAACTTCAAATCTCTGCTTAATATATTCCGGCCAATTTATTTCTGGATGTTCATCCATCTTTTTCTTCAGATCTTCAGGTATTGAAACTGTGAAAGTTGCCATTTTAATCATTATTTTTAGTATACTTACTAATATTAGTGTACATATTTAAATCTTCCCATTTGATTAGTTTTTTATAGGTTCTTCAATTAAAATCTTCATGAGAAACTGGATAAAAGCAGGAGAGATAGCATCTGAAGCCCTGGAATATGGAATAAACTTAATAAAAAAAGACAGGTCAGTCCTTGAAATAATCGAGAATACAGAGGCGAAAATATTCCAGTTAGGGGGAAGACCTGCTTTTCCTGCGAATATTTCCATAAATGAGATAGCTGCACATTATTCTCCAATAAAGGAGGATTTTCCAATAAAAGAGAGTGACATTGTCAAGTTAGATGTGGGCGTCCATGTAAATGGTGCAATAGGGGACAATGCAGCAACTGTGGGAAGCAACAAAGAACTGATAGAAGCAAGCAGGGAAGCATTGAATGAGGCAATAAAAATAATACAGATAGGCACCAAATTAAGGGATATTGGAAAGGCAATTGAAAAAACGATTTCGTCCTATGGATTCAATCCAATAAAAAACCTGACAGGGCATTCAATAGACATTTATGAGCAGCATTCCGGACTGAGCATCCCCAATTATGACAACAAGGATGAATTCAAGCTAAAAAAAGGGATGATAATTGCAATAGAGCCATTTGCAACAAATGGAATAGGAATGATTGAAGAGGGAAAAGATTCAGGGATATTCAAGATGGAAAATGCCAAAAGTGTCAGAACCCAGATAAGCAAAGAGATTCTTGATTACATATCAAAAGAATACAGCACACTGCCATTTGCAAAAAGGTGGCTATTAAAGAAATTCCCAGAGTTCAAGGTTAATTTTGCATTGAATAATCTGGAGAGAGAGGGAATAATAAGCCAGTACAAGCAACTCCCCGAGAAAAGCAAGGGAATAGTTAGCCAAGCAGAGCACACTCTTTTAATTGATGACAATGTAAAAATACTCACCAAAAGATAATTTTATATATTAAGAAAAGATATCTAATCTTAATGGAAACTGTAAGCAAAATTATGACCAAAAAAGTTGTGACTTGTTCTCCTGATACTTCTGTGATGGAAGCTGCAAAGAAAATGAAAGATAAGACGATAAGCTCTGTCGTTGTTGTTGACAAGAAAAAACCTGTCGGCATTGTCACTGAAAGGGATTTCACAAAAAAGGTGGTTTCTGCGAATCTGGATGCAAAAAGACACAAGGTCAAAGAGATAATGACAAGCCCTGTCATTTCCATACCTCCTAAGACAAATATTTATTATGCAAATGAATACATGCAGAAGAAAGGCTTCAGGAGATTCCCGGTAACAAACAGCAAAAAGGAAATTATAGGAATAATAACCCAAAGGGACTTGCTCAATTATTTCACAGCACAGAGGAAGAAATTTGTGATGAAAAACCTCAGCAAAAGCCTGAGGGAAAGCTACCCTATCTAGAATTAAGGTAACTAATTGATAACAACGTAAAATTTATATCATACTTGTTCTAATCAGATTTCATGGGAGAAGAGCAGCAGACTAAAAGAAGAGAATCCTCACTGGAAGTTCTCAGGAGACTGCAGTCCCAAAATGCAAGATCAATACCTGAAAGCTACAAGAAGCCGCCAGTAATTTTAAAAGTGGAGGATATAATAGACAGGGACAGGGTAGAAAGGGTTTATCCACAGAAAACAAAGATAGTAAGCACTGGAAAGCAATCAGAAGCGTTCATGGTATCAAATGAAATAAAAGAGATAGAAAAGCAATTAAAATCCGGAAAGAGCTACTTTGACCTTTATTATGACCTAAGAAAGAAGGAAGACAAGCTGGTTCATATATATGAAACATGCGAGAACAAGGATGTTTTCTCTGAAGACATTGCAAAAAAAGTAAAAGAAATAAAGAGAAAATTAACCAAACTCTAAAAGCATAAAATTTAACTTAAAGAACTAAAATCCAACACTGCTTCTTCATTCACTTTCACTTGGTAACCTCTTCCTGGAGCAAATTCCTGAATATTATTGAAGTTATTTCTTGGAACATAAAATTTCCCAAAGCCATCCTTTACCATGATTAGATTATCATCCAATGAATCAAAAACATTTTCAATGACTTCATCAGCAGAATGAGTTGAATTAACAGGATATGATACATAATTCCATCTAGGGTTTAGATTTACCTGAGTGTCTGCCATCTCGTTTCCATATATAGCCATTGTTGCTGATAGTCTGCTTATCTTTACGAGATATGCCTCATCAGGATTCCATTCAGGAATATTGTTAAAACCTGTTCTTGGATTGTAAAACCTTCCCTGGCTGTCTTTTACCATTTGAAGGCTTCCTGATTCAACAAGAGGAGAAAACACATCAACGATCTCTGCACTGATTGGAATGATATAAGAAGAGACTAAGTTCCAGCCGTAACTTAACTGAATCTCCTGATTAAAGCGAAGCTCTTCGGCAATAGCCATAAAAATACTATTTATTTCTCCGGGAGTTCCTGATTCTTCAAGGCTTGAATTCCAATTGGCACCTTCATTGTTATCAAGCACAGGATTCATCAGCTCAAGAGACTTGCCCTCAATGCTGCCCCAATCACTTGAATAATCAACTTCATCAACAATATTTCCATCAGAATCTCTTAAAGCAATATACTCACCTGTATTTGAAAGTGAGAATGTGCTGTCTAATACAGTTCCCTGGAAATTTTCATAACCCTGCAAGAAGATCTCGGCATTATCTGCAATAACCACATACTCGCCTTCGGAGATAATCATGTCATCACCCTGAACCAAGCTTAACCTATGGGGTGTATTTGCTTCAAAGAATCTCCAATCTTCCAAATTTATATTTTCATCATTGTTGTATACTTCAACCCATTCATGATCTGCATCAGCACCTGAAGGATTGTACATTATCTCATTAATGATTAAATCCGCACTGACTGCCGGGAGTGAGAAAAGAAATAAAACAAGAATGAATGTCTTTTCCATGAAAAACCAAAGATTTTATTTTTTATAAACTTATCCAAGATAGCTTGGAACGTCTTTTGCTATTGCTGCCTTTGCCTGCTTCAGATAATTTTCCTCTATAGACTTGTACTTTTCAATCAACTCCTTTGACACTGACGGCTTAACTTTTTTCAGTGCCTCATCAAAGAATTTTAATTTCACATCTTTTGACTTTATGTCTTTTCTTAATGTGAGAAGGCCCGCTTCCCTGCATACTGCTTCAATATCCGCTCCACTGTAATCTTCAGTTTTCTCCGCAATCTTGTCCAAGTTCACATCCTTTGCCAATGGCATATCTCTTGTATGAATTTTCAGGATTTCAAGCCTCTCTTCCTTTGATGGTGTTCCAACAAATAACAACCTGTCAAATCTTCCCGGCCTTAATAAAGCTGAATCAAGAATATCTGGCCTATTCGTAGCCGCAATAACTACAATGTCATTCAATTCTTCCAGCCCATCCATCTCACTCAGTAAAGTATTGACAACCCTTTCAGTAACCTGTGAATCACCTGACAATCCTCTTTTTGGAGCCAAAGAATCTATCTCATCAAAGAATATTATTGACGGAGATGCCTGCCTTGCCTTTTCAAATATCTTTCTGACTCCTTTTTCCGACTCGCCCACAAATTTGTTCAATAATTCAGGGCCCCTTACCAAAATAAAATTTGATTCTGATTCACTTGCAACTGCTTTTGCCAACAATGTCTTTCCAGTTCCTGGCGGACCATACAACAAAATTCCCTTTGGCGCTTTCACCCCTATTCTCTTGAATGCATCCGGATGCTTTAATGGCCATTCTATTGCTTCCTTTAATTCCTGCTGAATTTCCTTGGAGCCACCCACATCCGACCATTTAACATTCGGCGTTTCTATAAGGACCTCCCTCAATGCGCTTGGCCTGACAATTTTCAATGCTTCCCTAAAGTCCTTGTCTGTAACAATCAGTTTCTCCAGAATTTCTTTTGGTATCTCCTCTTTTTCTCCTAATTTCAAATCAGGCAAAACCCTTCTTAAAACATTTATTGCCGCTTCCTTACATAAAGCTGCTATGTCTGCACCCACAAAACCATGAGTGATTTCCGCTATTTTATCAAGGCTTACATCCTTTGCCATGGGCATATTCCTTGAATGAATTTTCAAGATGTTCAACCTGCCCTCCTTATTTGGAACTGATATCGTTATCTCCCTGTCAAACCTTCCTGGACGCCTTAATGCAGGATCTATGGAATTTGGCCTGTTAGTCGCAGCAATTACAATTACCTTACCCCTTGACTTAAGGCCATCCATTACTGTAAGCAGCTGTGACACCATTCTCCTTTCCAATTCACCATATGTTTCCTCCCTTTTTGAAGCAATTGCGTCCAGCTCATCAAAGAATATTATTGATGGTGCCTGTTTTTCCGCATTTTCAAATATATCCCTTATCTTTTTTTCACTATCCCCATAAAATTTGCTCAAAACTTCCGGGCCATTTATAACAATAAAATTTGCTTCAACTTCATTTGCAACTGCTTTTGCCAACAATGTCTTTCCAGTTCCTGGCGGGCCGTGAAGCAAAACCCCTTTTGGAGGCTCTATTCCCAATTTGCTAAATATTTCCGGATGCTTTAATGGAAGCTCCACCATCTCCCTTATCTTTTTTATTTCCTCGCTTAAACCACCCACATCTTCATAAGTAACTTCCGGGACTTTTTCCTCTGTGATCTCAACTGATTTTGGGCTTAGAATCACTTCTGTATTCTCTGTGACGATCACGGGCTGTTTTGGTGTTGTGGAAACAACCATAAATCTTAGGCTGCCAAACCCGAATGATCCTGGGAAATCCTCAAACATTGAAAAAATATCATCAAAGAAAGGCGAATCAGACATTGTCCTTCTTCTTCTAGTTGAACCTCCCGGAACAACTATATCCCCTGTCAAAACTGCCCTGCCCAATAATGCCCTCTTGAACAGATAAGAATCAGCCCTTATCATAACCCCTTTCTGCGCAGGCGCAATAACAATTGATTTGGCCTCTTTTATGTCTGCCTTTCTGACTTTAACATTCTCTCCAATTCCTGTTTTTGAGTTTCTCCTGAGAATTCCGTCCATCCTTATAATATTCTGCCCTACATCTGTCGGATATGCCCTGTCAACTATGCCGACTGTTGACCTGTTTCCCTCTATTTCAACCACATCCCCTGGATGAACCTCTATCTGCTTCATGGTTTCAGAATCAATCCTTACAATCCCCTTGTAAGCCTCTTCCTGCAATGCTTCCATTACTTTTAATTTGATTTCAACCATTTTTTTATTCCTTTATTAAGATTATTTTAACCTTTCTATTTGCCCATTTTTTAGGGACTGACACCCTAGTTGAAGTATTGTATGATTTCACTTCAGATTCTATGATTGCTTCCGCATCTTCTATTGTAATTTTCATGATACCTATTTTATACATATATTAGGTATATAAATGTTTTGGTTAAAGAATGTTATAATAAATTAGTATACCGCGCAAAACAAAGATTTATACTAAAAATCGTCATTTCTTTAAGGATTATAACCGCGCAAAACAAAGATTTATATAGCATAAAGTCTTCGTAAAACTATGGTATGGACAAAACCAAAAGGATATAGTAAATCTAAAGTAGATTGGGCAGGAGACACTCTAATTGATGAAGCAAGTTCTTCTCATGATAAAGAGATAGCTCTTGAAATATTAGATAACTGGAGGGCTATACATAGATATCCTATGCATATTTTTAAGAAAAGATTGAAGAGAGTTTCAGAAAAGATAAATAAAGAGGCATTAGCAGTTCAGAGATTAAAAAGATTGCCGTCCATTCTCAAGAAATTACAAAGAAAATATTATGGATATGTGTCTACTATGAAACTTTCACAAATGCAAGATATTGCAGGTTGTAGAGTTGTTATGCCTAATGTTGAATTGGCAAGAAGACTCTATAAAGAAGGATATATCCAAGGTGATTTGAAACATAAAAAAGTAAACGAAAAAGATTATATAACTAATCCAAAAGAAGATGGTTATAGAAGTATTCATCTAATATATAAATATAAAAGTGATAAAGAGGGGAAAAAGGATTACAATGGGCTGCTCGTAGAAGTTCAGATAAGATCTAAATTACAACATATATGGGCTACTGCAATTGAAACGGTAGATTTTTTCACAAGGCAAGCAATTAAATCTAATGAGGGCCAGAAAGAATGGAAAGATTTTTTCAGATTAATGAGTTCTGCATTTGCTATTATTGAGAATACTACTCTTGCTCCAGATACTCCTTTAAATGAAAAAGAATTATATTCTCAAATTAAGAAAAAGGAACAGGAGCTACAGGTGATTAAAGTTATGAATGGTTGGACTCAAGCAGTTCAAGTTTTTGAGAAAGCTTCTAAAGAAAGACCCAACTTACAATTCTTCTTATTGGAATTAGATATTACTGGTGAAAAACTTAATATAACAGGATATACAAAAGGGCAAGAAGAAAAAGCAATTTATGACTATGCGAGAGCTGAAAAAAGGGGCCATGGAAAAAAAGAGTATGATGTTGTTCTTGTTGGCGTTGATGCTGCAAATGACTTGAGAAAAGCTTATCCTAACTATTTTGCCGATACTAATGAGTTTTTAGAAGATTTAAAAAAAATATTAAATAAAATACAATAATTCTTTTTGCCGAGATTAGTTAATATTAGAAAGAGTTATTAATTTAGTGAGATTATAAATAATAATGTTCAACTTAATCAAAGGCATCAATCTTGCCTATGGTGAGAGCGCCACTGGAAAGACAACACTTGCACTGCAGGAATCATTAAAAGAAGCAAAGGAAAACAGAAAAATTGCATTTATTGACACAGAAAATAGCTTTTCAATTGAAAGAATAAAACAGATGAATGATAATTACAATGAATTGATAAAGAAAATATTTTTATTCCAGCCAAAAAGCTTTCTTGAGCAGCATGAACTGATAAAGAAGTTAAGCAATTTTGACATGATAGTCATCGACACCATAGGAAACCATTACAGAATTGATGTGAAAAACAACATATATGAAGCAAATGCGAGGCTGAACAAGCAATTAACAATACTAAAAGAATTAAACTGCAAGGTTCTTGTCACAAACCAGGTTTATTTTGATGTAAGAAGGAACAGGAACAGGAATGTAGGTGATAATATTCTTGTGAGGCATGTTGATAATATAATCAAATTGGAGAAGAATCCAAGAATGTTTATAACAAAAAAAGAAAAAATTAGTTTTAAGATTGATGATTCTGGTTTAATTTTTTGAGAAATAATTTCTTAATCTCTTTGCTGCCTCTTCAACATTTTCCCTATGTCCAAATGCACTAATTCTGATAAAACCTTCTCCAGAAGGTCCAAATCCTGAACCAGGAGTCACGATAAGGTTTGCATTTTCAAGAAGTTCATCAAATATTTCCCAGCTATTTTTATTATTCAATCTTACCCAAATATAAGGAGAGTTTATTCCCCCATAATACTTTATTCCAAATTCATTTAATAATTCAACTATTATTTTTGCATTTCCCTTATAATAATCAACTGTTTTTTTCATTTCTTTTAATCCTTCTTGATCAAGGGCGGCTATACCTCCATACTGAACAATGTTTGAAGCCCCGTTAAATAGGGTGGTAACTATTTTATTGAAATCATTTATTACTAAAGAACCATCATCATACTTCAGATTTTTTGGAACTACCGTCCATCCTAGCCTTACTCCCGTAAAACCTATTGATTTTGAGAAGGAATTTATTTCTATTGCAACATCTTTTGAATCTTTTATCTCAAAAATAGATCTAGGTAATTTTTCATCAGTTATATACTCTGAATATACAGCATCAAATATCAGGATAGAATTATTCTTCTTTGAGAAATCTACGAGTTCTTTCAATTGTTTTTTTGTTGATACAGCACCTGTTGGATTATTTGGAGAACAAAAATAGATTAAGTCAACTTTAGGTAATTTATTCAGGTATGGAAAAAAATTATTTTCTGGATTACAAGGCATATAAACTATTCCTTCAAATTTACCTTGATTACTATTTCCTGTTGCACCAACAATGACACTTCCATCAACATAAACCGGATATGCTGGATCTTGAACTGCTATTTTTACATGACTTCCAAACATTATTTGCAATCTTCCAATATCACACTTTGCCCCGTCAGAAACAAATACTTCTTCAGGAGATATAAGTCCTTTGTAAAAAACATCTGATATTTTCCTTCTTAATTCTTGAAATCCTTGTTCATCCCCATAACCAGAATAACCCTTAAAATTTCCCATGTTGAATGATGCTTCTTTCAGAGCATTGGTTATATGGGGGAGTAAAGGTTCAGTGGTATTTCCTATGCCTAAACTTATTATTTTTGCTTCTGGATGTTTTTCAAGAAATTCTTTCTTTCTTCTGTTTATTTCAGAAAACAAATATCCTGACTGAAGCTTTGATAAATTTGAATTTCTCTTCATTTTTAAATAAATTCTTTTAAAATATTAAAATCAAGTGTTTTAAAATAATCATTTACTGTTTCTGCACGCCTTATCTCAATTACTAACCCATCTTTTCTTAATAACAATTCAGCAGATCTAAGTTTGCCATTATAATTAAATCCCATTGAATGTCCATGAGCACCAGTATTATGAATTACTAAAATATCTCCAACCTCTATTTCTGGAAGCATTCTATTAATGGCAAATTTGTCATTATTTTCACATAGAGATCCAGTTATGTCATAGCAATGATCTGCTTGTTCATTCTCCTTTCCTAAAACAGTTATATGATGATATGCTCCATACATGCCTGGCCTCATGAGATTTGCCATGCTGGCATCACATCCCACATATTTCTTATAAGTATTTTTCAGATGAATTACCTTTGTGATTAAATAACCATATGGTCCTGTGATTACTCTCCCACATTCCATAAATATTTTTATTTTATCAAGTCCATTCTTCACAACTTTATTTTGATATGCTTCATAAATGCCTTTTGCAAGTTTTTCATAATTTATAGCAATTTTTTCAGGAGTATAAGGAATTCCTATCCCTCCTCCAAGATTAGCAAATTCTATCTTAATCCCCAGTTTTTTATGAATGTCTAGAATAAGATCAAACAAAATGTTTGCAGTTTCAATAAAATAATTTATATCAAGTTCATTGGATGCAACCATTGTATGAATTCCAAATCTTTTTACTCCCTTTTGTTTTGCAATTTTATAACCTTCTAATATCTGCTCTTTTGTAAATCCATACTTTGCCTCAACAGGATTTCCAATAATTACATTTCCTTCTTTTAATTTTCCAGGATTATACCTGAAACAAATAACTTCTGGTATACCTACATGTTTCTCCAGATAATCTATATGACTTATATCATCCAAATTAATTATAGCTCCGAGTTCTTTTGCCTTCACGAATTCTTCCGAAGGAGTGTCATTTGAAGTGAACATAATTTCCTCTTGTTTAATTCCAACTTTTTCTGCAAGAATAAGCTCTGGCATTGAACTGCAATCTGCACCAAATCCTTCTTTATGTAATATTTTCATTATAACTGGATTTGGAAGTGCCTTAACAGCAAAATAATTTTTAAAACCAGGAAGAATACTAAATGCTTTTTTAAAATGTCTCGTGTTATCAATTATTGCAGATTCATCATAAATATGGAATGGTGTTGGGTGATTCTTAATTATTAAATTTATTCTTTCTTTGTTAAATGGAAGATTATTATTCATCTTATCATTCCTTTGTTGTATAATAGTTCAGCATTCAATATTGCACCTCCAGCAGCCCCCCTTATTGTATTGTGTGATAATAAGACCATCTTATAATCAAGAATATTGCATTTTCTAATCCTCCCCACAACACAGGACATTCCATTTCCTTCATATTTATCATATTTTGGCTGTGGCCTATTATCTTTATCATTAATTATTATTGGTTGCTTTGGTGAAGTGGGAAGATTTAAGTCTTTTAATGGATTAAAGTTTCTCAGTTCATCTTTTATTTCCTCTATTGTTGGTTTTTCATCCAATTCAAAAGAAACAGTTTCCAAATGACCATCTTTAACACCCACCCTGTTACAATGTGCACTTATTTTTATATCCGCATAATTTATTTTGTTATTTTTTAATTCACCAAGTATTTTTAATGGTTCAGATTCCATCTTCTCCTCTTCTCCAGAAATATAAGGGACAATATTATCTATAATATCTAAAGATGATACTCCTGGATACCCTGCACCAGATAAAGCCTGCATCGTTGTAACAAATATTTTCTTTATTCCAAACTTTTTATATAATGGAGCAAGAGATAAAGTCAACCCTATTGTTGAACAATTTGGATTTGTTACAATAAAATTATCCCTTCCATTTATTAATTCTAAATGATTCGCATTTATCTCTGGGATTAGCAATGGAACATCTTCATCCATCCTGTGGTTTTTTGAATTTGAAGAAACAATGTAACCATTGTCTACAAATTTTGTTTCTATTTCTCCAGCAATATCCGAGTCAAGGGCCGAGAATACCAATTTACAATCTAATTTAGGTTTGCATTCTTGCACTAAGATATCTTTTGCATATTCTGGAAGTTCTTTATCTACAAACCACCTATTTTCCATTGTTTTATAATATGTTTTATCTGCACTTTTTTCTGAAGCTGCCAAGGAGGTTAATTCAAAATAGGGATGATTTTCGAGCAACTGAACAAATCTCTGGCCAACTGCTCCTGTTGCTCCAAGTATTCCAACTTTTATTTTATTCATATTTTAATAATGTTCTTTCAAATAACTTTTTATTTTCTTTGCTCATCTCACACATAGGAAGCCTGTATGTTTCTTTAATTAAGCCCTTAAGGAACATAGCATATTTTATCCCTATAGGATTTGTTTCTATGAATATTTTTTCTGTGAATTCAGACAACCTATCAGATACTTCTTTTACTTTCTCAAAATTTCCAATTAATCCATAATCTACAATGGTTCTAATCTCTCTTGGATAAATATTACTTACAACACTAATTACCCCATCACCCCTGCATTCTTTCATTACATCAAAAGTTAAACCATCATCTCCGCTGAATAAAAGAAATTCTTCCGGTAGATTTTGTTTAACTTCCCTGATTTGATTCATATCCCCTGAAGCTTCTTTAACTCCAATTATTCTATCATCCAAGCTTGAAATCCTTTTTAATAAAGTGGTTGATATATTTTTTGCCGTTCTCCCTTTTATATTATAAACGATTATAGGGATATCTACAGAATCAATAATCTTTTCAAAATGCCTGTAAACTCCCTCGTCCGTAGGTTTATTGTAATAGGGGGTTACTATCAAAACGGCATCTGCTCCGAGTTCTTTTGCTATTTTTGTCTCTTCAATTGTTGTTCTGGTTGAATTTGTTCCTGTTCCAACAATGATGGGAATTTTATCTTTAGCTTTTTCAACTGTCAATTTTATTATCTTCTCTTTTTCCCAATCTTCTAATGCAGGAGTTTCTCCTGTTGTTCCCAAAACAACCAATCCAAGCTCATTATCAATTTGAATAGATAGTAAATTTTCCAATGATTCAAAATCAACATTTCCATCATTTTTCAAAAATGGGGTTACCAAAGCGGTGTATGCTCTTCTACCAACTTTCATTTTCTTTCCTCCAATAAATATCTTCTAAAATCATCCGGACCATAAAATCCTTTTTTATCCTTGATAAATTCAGCAGCAATCAATGCACCATATGCAAAACCACTCCTGTTCTTTGCCGAGTGTGTTACCTCTATAAAATCATATTCTGAATCAAATCTAAGGGTGTGTACTCCCTTAATCCCCCCCTCCCTGATGCTCTGAAATTCTAGGTTTCTCCCTGTTATTTCTTTTATCATTTTCTCCAATGTTCTTGCAGTTCCGCTTGGTTTGTCCTTTTTTTCTTTATGATGCATTTCAATTCCAGATAGTTCATATTCTTTTTCGCTTGAGATTTTTAATAATCTCTCAATAACTGCAAAATATATGTTAGCCCCAACTGAAAAATTAGAAGAATATATCAATCCCACATCCGAGGACTCAACAATTCGTCTTACTTCACTTAAGTGATTATTCTCCCATCCAGTGGTTCCAACAACAATGTTTTTTCCAAGGGATGATAGTTTTCTTACATTATTCAAAACTGATTCTGGTGTCGTGAAATCTATGCAAACATCTGCATGACCAATAGATAACTCTGAGATTGAATTGAACATATCCTCAATTCTTGGATCCACCATAGAAACAATCTCTATCCCATTTTGTATTGCAGTATGATGTATCAATTCCCCCATCTTTCCATAACCTATCACTGAAACTTTCAAATCACTCATTTTCAAAAAACTCCCTGTGCAATTCTCTTATTGCACTATCTGCATATTCCTGCTTAATTACAAATGATATGCTCAAAGGGGATACCCCCTGGGAAATTATCTCCGTGCTGATATTCATATTCTTTAATACATTGAATATACCCTCAAGAATTTCCGGCTTGTTCTTTATGTCTTTTCCAGTTATGCATATTATAGCCATTTCATTAAGCACTTCGATTTTGCCTATGTTCTTTAATTCTAAAATTGTGCGATCAAAATTCCTTGAAGACCCATTTATATTATCCAATGTCACTGAAACTGTGACTTCACTCGTCGATACAATATCAACGGAAATCTTATACCTGCTGAATATTTCAAACATTTTTGCAAGAAAACCATAAGCATGAAGCATCTCTGTGGAGCAGATTCTTATCACAGTGATATTCCTTTTTGAGGATATTGCCCTGAATATGCAAGTATCCTTGTCATCTTCAGTGATTGTTGTCCCAGGATTATCTGGATTGTACGTGTTCAGTATTCTGACCGGAATTTTTTTGTTTACTGCAGGTTTTATCGTTTTTGGATGCAATACATTCGCCCCAAAATAAGCCATCTCAGATGCTTCATTGAATGTAACTTTTTCCCACTGCCTTGCATTTCCAACAATTCTTGGGTCTGCTGTCTTTATCCCGTCAACATCTGTCCATATCTCTATTTCATCTGCATCCAATGCAGCCCCAATTATTGAAGCAGTGTAATCGCTTCCCCCCCTTCCAAGGGTTGTTATTTCTCCATCCTTATTTTTTGCTATAAAACCAGTAACTATTGGAATCTTATCAAAAGTCCCTAGGTTTGATTTTATCATATCATATGTTTCATCAAGCACTTCTGAATTCGTGAATTCATCATTTGTCAATATTCCAGCATCCCATCCAGAATACTGCCTTGAACTGATTTTTTGAGAATTCAAATATTCTGCAACAATTTTTGAGGAGAATATCTCTCCGAAAGAGGATATGAAATCTATTGAACGAGGAGACAACTCCTTTAGCAAATAAACTCCATTCAAGGCATCATACAATGTTGTAAAATCATCAATCAAAAAATCATCCTCTAAATTTAATTCATTTATTATTCTCTTGTGAATATTTATTATTTCCTCTGCTTTTTCATTTGGATTTATCCCCTTTACCGATTCCTTTGCAGTTTTTATAAGCAAGTCCGTGACTCCTGAAACTGCACTGACAACAACTATCGGCTTTTTTTCCAATCTCCCCCTTATTATCTCAAATACGTTTTTTATCCTATCTGCATCAGCCAAAGAAGTCCCGCCAAATTTCATTACTATCATTATCTTTTTGCCCCAAATAAATTCATTTCTTTAAGCGAGAGATATTTATAAAAATTATTATTTACCATTAGTTATATTGTTTTTCTTGAATTCCTCTACTTTTTTCTTGTTTTCCTTCATCCATTCAAGCCTCTTTGGGCACTGCTTATTGATGCAATAATCAAAGGGCCGAGTTCCCTGCCTTATTATCTGAACAATTGGGTAATTGCATACAGGGCATAACTTATCTGTTGGCTTTGGCAAGCCTTTTGTCAATGAAAAGGTCGTCTTGCATTCAGGATATTTCGAGCATGCAACAAAATAGGACTTAAATCTCTTAGAATAAAGAATTCTCAAGTCGCCTTCCTTGCAGTTATGGCATTTCCCGACAACCGATGCTTTTTCCCTTGTCTCTTTCAATGCTTCAATAAGTTCTGTTCCGATATTTTTCTCCTGCTGCTTGAATTTCTTCAGTATTTTTGTCAATTCTGCAATTGCTTCATTTATAACTTCATCCTTTTTTATCTTTTCCTCCCTTATCTGCTCCATTTCCTCTTCAAAATGCCTGGTTAACTTCTCGTCAATAATCTCAGGAGAATATTTCTTCAGCACATCGATGGTTTTTATCCCCAAATCTGTAACCTCTATTGATTTTTCTTTGATATAATCCCTCAAATATAATGCTTCTATTATCTGGGCTCTAGTTGCTTTCGTCCCGAGACTCTTAGATTCCAATTCCTTTATTATTGAGGCTTCGGAAAATCTTCTTGGTGGCGTTGTTTCTTTTTCCAACATGCTTATTCTTTTAAGATTAATCTTGTCGTTTTTCTTAAGATTAGGCATCTCTATTTCTTCCAATTTTAGATAAGGCTCATAGAATGAATGCCATCCTTTCTCTATAGTTCTTGAACCTTTTGATACAAAGGGCTCTTTTTTTATATCAGATTCTATTGTCACTGTTTCCCTCTTTGATTTATCAGAGAATGTTGCCAATGTTCTCTTTACAATTAAATCATAAATCTTTTTTTCCCTTTCTCCCAACTTTTTTGGGATTTCTCCCGTAGGATATACTGCCGGATGAGCAGAATCTGTCTTTTTTCCATTATTCGGCTTTAATACCTGCTTTAATAACAACTGTCTTGCAAAGTTTTCATATTGCTTCTGCTTTCCAATATCACTAATAATCTCCTTGTAATCCAGTGATTCTGGCAATTGATTAGAAGAAGTTCTGGGATAAGAAATATATGCGCTTGTATAAAGCTCCTGCGCAATAGACAATGTCTGCTTAGGGGTAATTCCAAAAACACGATAAGACTCCAATTGTAATGAGGTA
>Ga0209542_10011188_pt1 | contig 15965 bp, 19 predicted proteins | sample RifCSPhighO2_01_FD_184028 | JGI IMG/M metagenome (GOLD analysis project Ga0209542, IMG submission 184028) | Soil microbial communities from Rifle, Colorado - Rifle CSP2_plank highO2_0.1 (SPAdes) (version 2) | ecosystem: Environmental > Terrestrial > Deep subsurface > Rock core/Sediment ... | reverse complement strand
CTATGGCCTTTAAATCAAAGATAGCCGTTACCTGCGGCTCAAGATTGGTTCTCAGGTCGAAAGCTTCATCTCCTTTCAAAAAAGACAATAACTCAACCTATAGTTAGATTACATCTAATCTCATAAATAGTCAAATTTAATAAAATTTCCCAGGGAGCCGTCTTCTCGTCCCGTTTGTCTGCGGATTTAACTAATAATTATGCCCAATCAGAAGTTTATTCTTGACAAAATCAGGACTTAAATTTTTTGCTGTGACGAATATCACTTAGAAAATGAAGTATTATCTTTTTACAAATAAGCAAAATTATGTTAGAATATTACTATGGGTTTACACACTGACCGAAATTCCGATTTAGACTTGTATCGTGAGACACCCAGTCGAGGTGATCAATTTGCCGATGTATTATTAGACAGAATTCGCCTGGGAACTTTTAGCGAAGAGGATGCCCGCAGATTCGTTAGCAGAATGATAGCTGCAGGTTTTGGTCCTGAAGATCCTTCAACTATTTTGGTAGTGCCTGCAGCAAATACTAACCGTATTGAGGTTAAAGGTATTATTTTGCAACCTAGGAACAGATTACTAACATTTCCTGATGGTAGACTCGTAAAGGACATACCAGGCAAAGAGGTAAGTGTTCTGGGATTGTTAATGTCAAATCATCCTTATGCTCTTACAAGAGGCCAGATAATCGAATTTTCGGGTATCAAACACGACCCACAGTCAAATTTAGTAGATGTATATATTGCAAGTCTTAGAAGAAAGATTGAGATTCAACACCCACCTCAATATCTAATAACCGTACGTGGAGTTGGTTATGCTTTCCGAACCCCTAATCATCAGCCAACTTAACCTTTACTCTTACAGAAGAATCTTCTATTTCATACCCCAACTTCTTAATTTCTTTTCTTAACTCATCCGACTTTTTAAAGTCTTTCGCTTTCCGGGCGTTTTCCCGGGCTTCAATTAATTTTTTTACCTCCTCCGGCACTTCAACTTTTTTCCCGATAAGTTCTGTTAACCCAAGACTCAAAATTTTATCCATCTCTATTAGCGCCGCAGATTTTTCTGAAGTTGGAATATCTGATTTAACCATTTCCCAAACTACGGCTAAAGCTTTAGGGATATTTAGGTCATCATTAGCAGCCTCAAGGAATTTCTGCCAATATTGTGCGACTACGCCTTCGGGTCTATCTGAAGACCTAAAGTCTTTGCCCGCCGAAGCTTCAGCGAAGGAGGGCCAAGACCTAATCTCCTCTCTTAATTTGTTCAAAGCAGCTTGTGCCCCGGTCAAAGATTCAAAAGAAAACGCCATCTCAGATCTGTAGTGTCCGGTTAAATATAAGTACCTTAAGGCAATCGGATCAAACCCTTTTTCAATAATCTCATCAACTTTCAGAAAATTTTTCTTGGACTTACTCATTTTCTCTTTATCAATTTTGACAAAATCATGGTGCACCCAATATTTAACAAACTGCTTTCCGGTTGCCCCCTCTGCTTGGGCGATTTCATTTTCGTGATGGACTGGGATGTGATCGATCCCGCCGGTATGAATATCAAAAGACTCGCCTAAATACTCCATACTCATCGCCGAACACTCAATATGCCAGCCGGGGAAACCTTCCCCCCAGGGAGAACTCCATTTCATAGAGTGGTCTTTAAAATGACCGACTGTAAAAAACCATAATGCAAAATCGGCCGGGTGCTTTTTGGATTTATCAACGAAGACATCAGAACGGGCGCCTGCCTCTTTGTCTTCCAACTTCTGTCCGGAAAGTTTTCCGTAATTAGGAAACTTTGTGACATCAAAATATATGGCATGAAGAGTTTGATAAGTTAAACCGTTTTTCTCAAGAGCCTTAATTAGTTTTATCTGGGCACCGATATGCTCGGTTGCCCGGCAGACGATATCGGCCCGCTCAATATTGACGGTATTAACAGACTTAAAAAAATAATCTTCAAAAAATTTGGCAACTTCCCAAACAGTCCTCCCCGATTCCTTAGCCCCTTTTTCCATTTTATCGTCGCCCGAATCGGCATCCGAAGTCAGATGCCCGACATCGGTAATATTCATTACATGATGGACTTCAAACCCATTTGCCCGTAAAACCTTTTTTAAAATATCGTCGTTGATGTATTTTCGCAGATGGCCGATGTGGGTATAGTCGTAAACAGTCGGCCCACAAGTATACATACCTACTTTACCGGGTATTAAAGGTTTAAAATTTTCGATCTTACGCGACAGGGTATTATAGAGTTTTAGCATGGGATGATTTTATAAACTCAAAAATCAAAATGCAAAGGTTAAAAAATACAAGCCAAAAATCAAAACTCAGCCAATTTTGAATTTTTAATTGTAATTTTGCATTTTGAATTTTAAATTTTGAATTTGTCTTTATCCGCCTACTCCTAACTTTCTCTCCGCTTTGGTTTGCTCCGCTTTAATGTGCTCCTCCTGAAAACTCTGCTCCTTCTTCTGCTTTTTCATCTCTTTTTCCTGTTTTTCCTCATGTTCTACCTGTTGTTCCTGTTGCTTCTTTTGCGCCTCCTCCTGGCGCTGCTGTCTTAGTCTTTGCTCATCCTGGGCCATTTGATACAGAAAGTTTTTTATATTGGTAATTTTCTTTTGCTCGTCCTGTTTTTTCTTAGACTGCTCAAGCTGCTGTTGCTGGACCTGAGCCGGGTCGGTCGGCCCGAAGATTGATTGGGTAGCGGTTTCAATAGCTTTACCTACTTCATCCTTAACATTAAGAGTTTCCTGTGGCTTAGGTTGGGGCTGTCGGGGTTGCTGTTTGGGCTGCCCCTGAGAAGCTTGAGCATTTTCAAAATCCTCGAATTCCTGGGAACCCTCCTGGGGAGCTTGAGGCTTAAAACCATCAGTCATATTAGTATTCCTTCCTCCCTTCAAGGGCTCGGGTCAGCGTCGTCTCATCAGCATACTCCAAATCCCCACCTACAGGCAATCCGCGGGCAATCCGGGTTATTTTAATCCCCAAAGGCTTGACCAACCTCTCAATATACATTGCTGTAGCATCCCCTTCCATTGTCGGGTTGGTGGCTAAAATTATCTCGACCACCGAACCATCCCTGAGACGCGGCAATAACTCTTTTATGTGCAATTCTTCAGGTCCGATGTTTTCAAGAGGAGAAATGCAACCGTGAAGAACATGGTAAAGCCCTTTAAAATTAGCCCTTTCTAAGGCTAAAACATCCAAAGGATCTTCAACAACTCCAATTAAACTCCGGTCCCGCGAAGAATCAGTACAAATTTCACAAGGATCTGATTCGGAAATATTAAAGCAAGTTTGGCAAAGAACTGTTTTTTCTTTGAGCGCAATAGCGGCCGAAGCTAACATTTCCGCCTGTTCTTTTGGGGCATGTAAAAGATAATATGTCAACCGTTGTGCGGACTTAGGCCCTATACCAGGAAGCCTTTCAAAAGCCTCGATTAAATCTCTAACAACTTTAGGAACAATAGCCATAATCTTAAAGATTCTAACATACTAACTTGATGATTAACGTTGAGTGCTGAACTAGTTTCTTTGCTCGTCATAAATCCTGGCTGAGACTATACCTCTCCTGAGAGCTTCTTCGGTCACAGCTCGTGGATTAATGGCAGCCGGGCTGTAACGTATATCGAATTTCTCTCCAACGGGCCATATTTCGGCAATCGGTTCTTGGTGAATTATTAAGTCGTCAATCTGGAGACCAGGTATTGTGCTTTCTGGCACCAAATATAAAGAAGGGACTCTTACCATGGCTCCTAACTTTCTGTCCAAAATATTACGAGTGGTATATAAAACAACTTTTCCTTCCGGCGGTTCTACTAATATACTTACAGCCCGAGTTAACCACTCAACCTCACTAGGATTTGTTTGAAACTGGAATCTTTCGGTAAGAGCCATTGAACTATTACATTCCGGGCAATCCCATGCCCCCCATTAAACCTTTCATCTCTTCCGCCGCAACTTTTTGGGATTGTTTTAATGCCTCGTTAACCGCTTCAGTAATTTTGTCAAAATCCTGTTCACCGGAGATAGAAACAACTTTTTGGTCTGCAGTTAATATAACAGTCACTCCTTTATGCTCAACCGTGATTTTAATCCCGGCCAACTTCTTTTGCACTTCCATAGCCTGGTCGCGCATCTTCTTTAAATCCCCAAGTTGTTTAATATTATCCATGAAACCCATAAGTCGCTTCGCTCCAATTTCCAATTCTCAAGTACCAATTTTCAACCAAATCACAAAGTTTTATTTTGAAAATTACAAACTTGAAAATTCATAGTAGATTGTACATTGAAAATTGTAAATTCTCAACCGGTAATTGCCTCAGCCTTTACCTTTTCCAGGATACTTTCTTCTCCGGGCAAAATAACTCTTTCCTCTCTTTTGATAACTTCAATCTTCCCTGTCGTCCCAACCATCTGCCAAAAATCTTTCATTAGTTGTTTTTCCACTTCTTTTAATCTTGCCTGCAAAATTTCCGGAGAGTCCTCGGGATTGATCTTCACTTCCCGTATAGCAACCAGTTCCCCTTTATCAAACTCCTCAGTTACAAGATGAATATCAATTTCCGTTTTAAAAGGCCTGTTTATAGCTCTAGCGAAGTTTAAAACCGCCTGATGGACTGCAAGACCTTTCATTCCTTTCCCTCCGAAATCAGGATACCCGGGATCAAGCGGCGCCGGGTGATTATTTGTTATTTTACCTTCATAGGATTTTATTACATTGGCCGGGGTTAATAATTCCCAACCGTTTTGAGAAATGAACTCAATCTGATGTTTTCTTAAAACTGTGAGCAGCTCTTCACCGAATTGTTCCGGGCTTTTACCTTCACGGGTTACGATCTCCACCGGAACTCCGGCTTTTTTGGCGCGTTCAATTATTCCGGCGTTGGGATTGTTTGTAACTACCAGCGAAGCCATGTCCATTATCGCTTCTGCAGTTGAACCTATTCCTGATGCAAATATAGCGAGTTTCATTGTTTCATTGTTCCGTTCGCTCCGCTCACTGCATTGTTTCATTGTTGCGTTTCAGCAATGTAACAATGTAGCAATGAAGCAATCATTCACATGCCTCAAGTATATTTTCCATTAACGAAATAATCGTCAGCGGTCCGACCCCGCCGAATTTGGGAGTATACATCTTAGCTTTTTTATAAACATCCTCATCAAAATCCCCCAGCCCGACATCAATTGCTATAACTCCTTTTTTCACCATTTCCGCATCAACCAGGCCTTTTACCCCCGTACAGGAAATCACTACATCGGCTCTTTTAAGCCGGGACATATCACACTCAGGGTTTCTTTTATCAAGTCTTATTACTTCTTTAACTCCCATCGCTGACAGCTCATGGACTAAAGGCTTACCCACCTCTCCCTCCGAGCCAACCACTCCAAATCTTAAATCGTTAGTCTTAAGTCTTAAATCTTCTATAATTTTTATAACACCCTTAACTGTTGCGGATACAAAATGGCTATTCGGTATCATCCCGTCAATATCTTTTTTAGGATCAATTAATCCGATTAAATCCCATTTGCTGTTTTTACCCAAAAACTCCTTCGGAATAGGCAGCTGGATCATAATCCCCTTAACCTCATCGGTCTCGTTTAGGCTATGGATTTTTTTGGCTACATTTTCAAAAGACGATTTAACAGAAAATTTCATCGGTAAAAAGTCGATGTTAAATTCCTCCGCCTTCTTTTGCTTCATTTGGGTATACAAAAGAGAATTAGGGTCACTGCCAATTAAAATACTTACCACCAAAGGCCGTTCTTTAAGCTGACTAAGCTTTTCCTTAAGGCTTTCACCCAACTTATCAGCTAAAACTTTACCGTCAATTATTTTACTCATGCATGAGTAGTATACAAAATTTTGAATCTGTTGACATTAATATTGGATATCTTATAATTTCTTTTATGTCGAGAGATCGGATTGCTGAAAATATTACCACAGCTGGCTTAGCGGTTCTAATATTGGGTGTTGTCGCGTTCTGCGGAGATGGGATCGTTGGTGTCATTGCAGCGGGCGAGGAAGCAAGCAAACCAGCATCTGAACAAACTCATCCTATTATTACAGGACATCAGGAACGAAGAGGCCCAGTAGAACTCGGGGTAGTCTTAGCTGGAATTCTAACCACTCATTTAGGTGTAGGATCAATGGTTTTCAGGGGAACGCCTCAGGCATCAGCCAGAAGAAGTATTGTTAATAGTTAATCGATACCAGGAACTGGGAATTTTTTAGTGAAAGCTGCAATTTCTTTTTTTATTCTTAACAGATTTTTATTGCCGGCAATTTTTTTCTTAAATTCTTTAATATATTCAGCTCTTTTCTCTTTTTCCATTGGAGTATTGTGTCCACGGATCTCCTCAAGAGCCAGCTTAATCCAGGCAGCTATTCTTTTCATTTCCTTTTCTTTCATCCCGCGGGTGGTTAATGCCGGGGTTCCTAAGCGGATTCCCGACGGATAAAAAGGCGAGACCGGCTCACCGGGGATAGTGTTCTTATTTACTGTGATACCAGCGGTCTCCAGCGCATATTGGGCCTGATAGCCCATACCGTATCCATAGTCGGTTAATGGCAAAAGAACCAGATGAGTTTCCGAAACTGTTCCCAATTCTTCCGCCAACACCTTGGCGTTTTTGGCGATTTGTTTGCCGTAAGTTTTAAAAGAAGGCTTTAGTGCCTCTTCCAGTGATACCGCAATCGCCGCTGTCTGATGGTTGTGCGGACCGCCCTGGGTTCCGGGAATTAACGCCCTTTCGAGCTTAGTTTTAAGCTCCGGGTCTTTTTTTAAGCCTCTTTCAGTCACCAAAATCATTGCGCCTCTCGGGCCCCTTAATGTCTTATGGGTTGTCGTCATAACGATATCTACGTAAGGCACCGGCGATTCGTGCTCTCCGGCAATGATCAGTCCGGTAATGTGCGAACAATCGGCAACCAGATACGCTCCGACTTTATCGGCAATTTTGCGGAATTTTTTGTAGTCCAGTTTAAAGGGATAAGCTGTGGTTCCGGTCCAGATTAATTTCGGCTTGTGTTTAAGTGCCAAAGCCTCAAGCTCATCAAAATCTATTTTCCAGTCATCACCGACCGAATAATTAACAGCTTTATAAAAAATGCTTGAAAAACTCAGGTTTGCGCCATGGGTTAAATGGCCTCCGGAAACCAGGGATAATCCCATTACTACGTCGCCGGGTTGGCAAACTCCCATTGTGACTATTAAATTGGCCGGAGAACCGGAATAAGGCTGAACCAGGGCTGCCGGCACTTTGAATAATTTTTTAGCCAGATCTATGGCATAATTTTCAATTTCATCGATTACTTCGTTACCACCATAATACCGTCGTCCGGGAAATCCTTCGGAATATTTGTTGGTTAAAATTGAGCCTAAAGCCTCAAGAACCGGAACCGATACATAGTTCTCGGAAGGAATCATTTCCAGTCCTTCTTTTTGGCGTAAGGCTTCTTTTTGGATAAGTTTATAGATCTTGGGGGAATTTTTCTTTAAGGCCGTATAAGTTATAGGATTCTTAGCCATTGGGCATAGTGTAATTTACACGGGAATTTGCCATCTGTCAAGAAGTATGTTAAATTTCCGGGATTATGGCTACGGAAAATGAAGGTACACCATTTGCTGGCAGAGTAGTGGTAAGAGTCAACGGGAAAATTGTAGAATTTTCTCTGGCACCTGGGTCCATTGTATATAGGGGTCTCCCGGTTCTAAAACGAGCTATTATAGAATCAGCACCGCCATTGTCTGCAGATGAAGTATCGCCGCAATTACCCCCTCCCGACCAAAGACTGGCTGATCACTTAGAAGGATATTCACAAAAGGCAATGCCAGAAAATTTTGAAGCCAGAAGAGCTGAGGGAATCAGAAGAGATGCGTTGTTAGGTATTCCACATACGGAATCTCTCTTTGATTTACTTCCTTCCACCTCTACTGCTGATTTTGCTCCTTGCACTAGTGCTGTCAGAAAACTGGGAGAGATCGGCGCAAGGACTGTAACGGAATTGTCCGTTACTAAAAATGAGCAAATAATGGTAATGTGGTCAATATCCAGACATCAAAGGACTGTTCCTTTTAGCTATACTTTAGCGCTACTGATGAGGGACGTGGCAGTATTCCGCTTATCAGAACGAGACCCTACTAAGAGTTAAATATCTCTGAAGCTAAACGGACTATTTCATCATCCTGCGCCACTTCGACGTTAGCCAACTCTGAAGCCTTAACCTCTCTTTTCCCTAAAACCGTAGTTACTTTAATAGATTTTCCTAAAACGTCAGCCAGAATCGATTCTAACAGCGTCCGGGATTTTGGAGCCTCCAAAATCCGCTGGTGGAATGAATAAGGCACTTCTAAAACCACATTAACACCGTCACAATTTTTGATCTTGGCCTGCTTCAGTAATGCCTCAAGTGAATAATTGTATGGCCTGATTGTTTCGAGAATATAAGTCCATTTGTCAGTGATGATTACGACATCATCCGTTGATGTCATTGTTTCTACAGAAGGGATTGGATCAGGTTGGGGTTTGGTTAAAGAGTCAGATGAGTCAAGGACTTTGGCCTGAGTCAGAGGAGTCAAAGGTTTCTTTACATCTGACTCTTTTGACTCGTATGACCCCTTTGACTCTCTTGCCACACTTTTTATAGCTGCTACCTCCAGCGGCAAAGAAGAAATTGTCGTGTATTTTAATTGCTCAAGACTCTTCTGAAAATTTTCCAGATACAAGATCAGCTTATTTTGGTCAATTTTTCCGCTGAAAGATTTTAAAATCTCAAACCTCCCACTCCCCGCTTCTGCTTTCACCAGCTCCCCGGCTCCATTATCAATAAGCAAAAGTTGCCTTAGAGCTTTTAAAATTGAATTGGTAAATTCCTTAATATTTGTGCCTTTTTCATTCAGTTGTTGGATCATCATTAAAGCGCCTTTTGAATCTTGAGAAATAATCTTTTCAATAAACCCTGTAGTTTCCGAAAAGTCGTTAGCCTTCAACAAGCCCTGGACTTGCTCCAGGCTAACTTCACCTGCCGACGCCACATGGTCAAGCAATTTAACCGCATCCCTGAAACTGCCTTCCGAGCTTTGGGCTATTAGAGTCAGTATTTCCTCGGATAATTTAAGATTTTCTTTATCACAGATATTTTTAAGCGCCAATCTTATTTGCTCTAAAGTTGCCAGCTTAAAATCAAACCTTTGGACTCTTGAGAGTATCGTCGCTGGTAATTTCCCAACTTCAGTCGTAGCTAAAATGAATAAAACATGGGCCGGTGGCTCTTCCAGGGTTTTTAGCAGGGCATTAAACGCTTCGGTCGTTAACATATGTACTTCGTCAATAATATAGACTTTCTTTTTAAGAGAGCTCGGCGAAAGCTTAATTTTTTCCCGCAGGTCACGGATATCATCAATCCCGCGGTTTGAAGCGGCGTCTATTTCGATTAAATCCATGTTCGATCCGTCGGTTATTGAGAGACAGGCAGAACATTTGTTGCAAGGAAAATCAGAGTTTTTAGCTATTGAGCTACTGAGCGATTGAGCTTTTTCCTGATTGCTTGATAGCTTAATAGCTTGATCGCTTTCACAATTTACAAGCTTCGCGAGTATTCTGGCTGTTGAAGTTTTCCCTGATCCTCTTGGTCCGCAAAAAAGGTAAGCATGGGCTAATTTTCCAGTCTCAAACGCACTGAGTAAAGTTTTTTTAACGTGGTCCTGACCTATTAATTCTTCAAAGTTTTGAGGGCGGTATTTTCGATAAAAAACCATAAATTGGATGTCAGTAGTTAGGTTATAGGTGTTAGTAAGAAAAAACAAGAGTTAAAAAACTAAAACCTAACACCAAAAACCCAAAACCTAATCATGGTGTATTCCCAGCAGGTGTCTTGTTCCATGCTCAACCAAAAAACGCAATTCTTCTTCGACAGTTACTCCTTCAATCGCCGCATCTTTAATTATCTGCGGATAAGAAATCATGATATCTCCCAACCGCAAAACCCTGTCCGGAGCTTTAACAAATCCAACCTTTGGAATGTGTTGCAAGCTTGAAGAAGTGGCCGGATCTTCAAGAGCAAACGAGAGTATATTGGTGGTGGCGTCCTGGCCGCGGAACTTCTTGTTGATCTCATGCATTTTCCGGTCGCCCATGACGGACACGCCAATCTCAATATTGCCATGAACCCGGTGCTGCTTGAGAATTTCCAGAACCGTTGCCTGGATGCCCAATTTATTAACCGGATATTTCGGATCTGAATTAACGATTATTTGAATCATTTTGTGAGTTTTTCCCTGACTAGTGCACTGACTCTCGCCCCCTCCGCCCGTTGCCCGACTCTCCCCATAACCATACCTATTACCTTCCCCATATCCGTCATTGAAGAAGCACCTGTATTAGTTATAGCCTCATCAATAACTTTAGTCAACTCCTCATCTGAGATCTGTTCAGGCAAGTATGCCTGTAGAACAGCCAGTTCGGCTTTTTCTTTCTCAGCCAAATCTACCCGTCCGCCTTTTTCAAAACTTTCAATTGACTCTTTACGTTGTTTAACAGCTTTTTGAATAACGGAAATTACATCTTCATTAGAAAGTGACTCTGTTTGCTTGGATACTTTGGCGTAAGTGATTTCAGACAACAAAAGCCTCAGGGTTGCCACTTTAAGTTCATCCCTGCTAAGTTGTGCTTGTTTTAAATCTTGTCTTAATCGATCTTCCATGAATTTAAGTTTTCCAAGAAACAAGATACAAGTTTTCCAAACAATGACCAATACTAAGATATTTAAATTCCAAATCTTTTGATCATAGAAATTTAGAATTTGGAGTGTGTTTTTTCCTTGTATCTTGGATACTTAGTCATTAAGTTTAGCTTGCAGCTAAACGCTTTGCTCTTCTGATCTTTCTATCCCGTTCGGCTAAGCGCTCTTTGCGTTTTTCGGAATTCTTTTTATGGAACATCATATCGCGGTATTCCTGGACAACTTTGTCCATGACTACTCTCTTCTGAAATTTCCTGATAACCGCGTCCGAATTATCATTCGGCCCGGCTTTAACAATTATTGATGACATTTTGATATGGTTATTAGTTAGTTGGTTATGAGTTCATCGTCAAAAACAATTTGTTCTCACGAACTAACTATGAACTAACTAACGAATAACTTCTAAAACACCTCCTTTTCTTTTCTTTATGACTTTGCAAGCTTCACTTAAGGAAGATATTGTACTACAAACCAGGGGTTAAGAAAATATTTAATCTAAGATGCCGTTCCTGAAGAATTCTTACTTGCCTCACCTCCGGCTTGCACGAGTCTTTCAGTAGGTATTTTTTTCACTCTTGCAATATAAAAAAGAGTAAACATTTGATCCCGAGCATCTGACTCATTCAATAAACCCAACCTCTCTAAAATACCATTATTTCTTGCGTATCTTACTAAATCTGCCTGGGAAAATAATCGAGCCCCATCAGCACCCGATATTTGATTCTCACCCCTAGACCACCATCTCTTGTTTAATAGAGTTAACTGGAGTCGAGGATAGTGAGTCTGTCTCCATTCTAAAAGTTTTCCTGGTTCCATTTAGAAAAAGTATAGCGGGAAAGTCCCTGAAATTCAACTATAGGTTATTTAACTATAGTTTTAAGAAGATTTAGGGTTTTAGTTTGTCTTAATGCATGCCTTAAGTGCATTCTTGGCTCCTGCTGGGTGAACTGCTGTTTAACTTTATTGTCCTGGATCTTATCCACTTCGGCCTGCAATTCCTGATCGGTAATATTTACATTTTCGGTTCTGGCTATTTCCGACAGTCCCAATTCCATTCTGACGTTCCTCTCAGCCTGCGGCCTCCATTCGGCTTTAAGTTGGTCAACTGTTTTCTTCTGACCCTTTAAGTATTCCTCCATTAACAAACCGCGGTCGGAAACATTTCTTTGAAGAGAAAGGAGCATTCTGGCCAGTTCATCCTGGATTAAAACTTCCGGGATATCAACATGGGTAATTTTTTCAACTTCCTGCAAGATTGATTCCTCATAATCCAATTCGTTATTATATTTAGCCTCAGCTTCAAGATCAGTTTTAATTTTAGTTTTAAGCTCGGCTAAAGTATTGGCGCCCATGGCTTTAGCAAAATCATCGTTAGGAGCTGTTGGAACATTGCCGGGTTGAGGGTTAGCAACCGGTGGAGCCTGGTTGAAAGACATTGATCCTCCTGCTCCCTGAGGGGTAGGGGGAGTATTAGCCGGCTGGACCGGCTGACGGACCTTCCATCTATTAAATAGGTCAGTAATAATTTTCTCAACTTCCTCATCAGTCACCGGTTTAATTTGCGGACGGGAAGCATTCACTACTTTATAATTCCCAACTTTAACTTCGGGCTTAATCGTTACCCTGGCTGTAAATTTTAATTCCCCGCCTTTTTGAAAAGCCGTCACATTATATTGCGGATAATCAATCGGGACATAGGTCGTGCCCTGCAAACTTTCTATCAGGGCCTGAGGCATAATTTGCTTCAGTGCATCCTGCTGGACCTGGGGTAAAATCCGGGGCTCAATAATATTGACCGGTGCCTGGCCTTTTCTGAATCCGGGAATTTCAATTTCGGCAGCTGCTTTATTAAAAACTTCATCCCATTTAGCCTGCATATCGCTCCAGGGCATAGTGATCTGAATATCAATCTGCGACTTAGGAAGTTTGACAATATTTTTAGTTAACATAAATTTCCACTAACGTTGAATTCTACTATTAATTACTCTTTCATGCAATCTAGCGCCTGTCATCAACAGCCTGAAATCCCGAGTTAAGATTTACCTGAATTGCAAGCCTGTAAAGGCTACCTTGTTTTATAACGGGAGGTTTTCGCCGCTTTATAGCCAGATATTCTCCCCAGGATGCTGCACCAATTTGCAAAGGAGGTATTGCTTTTGCAAAACTCTCATAAACAAAGTCTCCAGCCGGATGAAGCTTGTTGTTACCGCCGGCATCCATTATGACTGTTGCCAAGCCCTGACGTTTCCATTCCAAAACCGGAATTTCCACTGCAGATAAATACAAATTCAAAGGTGACCGGTGCCTCCAGTTTTCTAATGAGTTATAGAGTGCTAACTCAATAAGCCCTGCCATTCCATTAAGATAAGCGTCCAGTGCACCGTGCTTTTTTAATTTTTTGAAAGGAAGAGCTCCGGAAATTTCTCCTTCATAGCAACTTAGTAGGTATGTCGGAGTAACTACAGGCCATTGTTCAATCACGGAAGGATTATATACCGTTTAGGGACTTGGATCAAACTAATTTTTCAGCCAGAAGAATTAAGCTGTTTTTCTTTGTTTTAAGGTAATTTAACAATTTTTTTTGTGATCATGACTTATGGAATTTAAAAGATTTAGTTTTCCGAATCAACCGGCGTTGTAATTTCTTTCCAAAAAGCGTGCTGATACTCAAACAGCTGATTCTTAGCCCTGGTGTAGGTCACAAAGTCTTTGTTCCCGGCGGCTCTTCTCCAGACCGTTTCCAGGGGAACAGGGCCAAGTCTTCGCCGTAGTCTCTGACATCTTTTAATTTCCTCAACTCCGCCAGGAATGGTTTTAGAGACCTTAACGGAATATAGTAATAAATTACCTGACTCAAATATTACTCCCGGGCTTTTATCTATGTTTCTCAGTCTAAAAGCGACAATTTTTTCCATAAACCTATAGTAACAAAACTCAGGGAATTTTTCAAGTTACTTTAATTTGAGAAGTAATTCGTTTAAGCTTAAAAATTCAGTTTCTTTTTCTTGCCTTTTTTTAACCTCCAGTTTTTCGCCTGTTTTTTTAGAAACAACCACCCGATATGGAATCCCGATTAAATCCGCATCGGCGAATTTTTCACCGGCCCGGACATTGCGGTCATCGTATAAAACTTCAATATCGGCAGCTTGAAACCGTTTATAGACTTCTTCGGCCTTAACTCTAATTTCAGCATCTTCTAAGTCCAATCCCACTAAATGAACCTGGTAAGGCGCAACTAACTCAGGCCAAATAATCCCCTTATCATCGTTACCCACCTCAACGATCGTGGCTAAAGTCCGGGCCAGACCGATTCCGTAACAACCCATATAGTATGGCTGCTCCTGACCTTTTTCGTCGATAAAATGGGCGCCTTCCATCTTTGATGAGTAATGCAATCCCAGCTGAAAAATATTCCCCACCTCAATCCCCTTTTTGGAAATCAGTTTTTTGCCATTCGGGCCTTCATAACCATCTTTTGCCAGTTTAAAATCATAAAACTTTTCCGGATACGGCAGGTCCCGTCCAAAATTGACATTAATACTGTGGTAATCGGTTTTATTGGCACCCATTTCAAAATTAGTCCGGTTGCTGCAGGATTCATCAACAAAGATTTTGACGTCATCAGGCAAGTTTAATAAACCGGCATAACCTACCTCTGCACCAGTTACCTTTCTAACTGTTTCTTCCGAAGCCAGTTTTAATGAGTAGCAATCTGCTGCGTGCAAAAGCTTAATCTCATTAATGTCAAAATCCCCCCTGACTGCAGCGGCAATGACACCTCCTTTATCTGTTTCAAATAAAATTGTTTTTGTAGTTTTTTCAACCGGGATTTTTAGGTATTCAGCCAGTTCAGGAGCCCCGATTATCCCTTTGCCTAAAACCTCCTCATAAGGTTTCATTTTCTCGTCCGTGGTTTTGTTCTCAAAGACGAATTTAGCCACGTCTTCGTGGGCTGCATAACCCTCGCCGTCAATTAAAAACCTAGATTCCCCCGCCTCTGACTCCACCACAAATTCGTGACAATACTCTCCGCCGATATAACCATTGTCAGACTCCACAATGTGGGTTTTCAGGCCCATCCGGGTAAAAATTTTCGAATAAGTTTGCTCCATAACTTTATATTCCTTTTTAAAATCCTCCTCTGTTGCGTGGAATGAATAAGCATCTTTCATGACAAATTCCCTAACCCGAAGAAGTCCGCCACGGGCGCGCATTTCATCACGGAATTTGGTTGAAAACTGGTATAAATTAAACGGCAAATCTTTGTAGCTAATCTGGAATTTTCGGACTAAATCTACCAGCATTTCTTCAGCTGTCCCCCCGAGTACAAATTCAAACTCACTGCGGTCCTTAATTGACATCAACTCAAATCCCACAGATGCATTCCTATTCGTCTCAGCCCAAAGCGACATCGGATGCAAAACCGGTGTCACCATTTCCTGGGCGCCTGTTGCATCCATTTCTTCTTTAATAATCCGCTGGATTTTATGGAATACCCTCATAGCCAAAGGCAAAAGATAATAACGACCTGCGGTCGACTCCCTGATATACCCCGCCTGATAAAGCAATTTATGACTCATCAAAGTCGCTCCCTGTGGGGTTCGTTTAATTGTTTTAGGAAATAATTTACTGTATTTCATTTTTTATCCACTAAAAAACCTCATCTTTGCCCACCAGAAATTCTGACGAACAAGGACGAGGCTTCTTCCTTTGATAAACTCAGGACGAGTCGCGTGGTACCACCTTGATTGCTTCTTGATCAATAGTTATCACGTTACAAACGGCAATACTCATCGTATGCAGCGCTCTTTTTAAAGAATCGTTTGGCGGGAAACCAAACTCAACGCTTTTTTAACTTAATTTCATTATAAGCTTGAAAAACAAACCTGTCAATCAAAATACTAATCATCATCACCGTTATCGTCATCGTTGCCGGGGTCATTATCGGTTTTATTCCATTTAGGATTTGAGTTGGCTTTATTTCTAGATTTTTTCACAACCGGACTCGGAGATGGCTGCGTATCAGCTTCCGGGCTTACTGTTGCTTGTGGACTTGGGAGTGGTGTCGGCGTGGGGCTGGGACTAGGGGTTGGCGTGGAGCTAGACTGCTTAGCTTTGTTTGCTTCCTGCAATTTCTTTTTTTCTTCTTCCAGTCTTTTCCTTAATTCCTCAAGTTCCTTTCTGGCCTTTTCAATTTCCTGCTGTTTCCTTCTAG
>Ga0209542_10011186_pt1 | contig 15968 bp, 17 predicted proteins | sample RifCSPhighO2_01_FD_184028 | JGI IMG/M metagenome (GOLD analysis project Ga0209542, IMG submission 184028) | Soil microbial communities from Rifle, Colorado - Rifle CSP2_plank highO2_0.1 (SPAdes) (version 2) | ecosystem: Environmental > Terrestrial > Deep subsurface > Rock core/Sediment ... | reverse complement strand
GGGTTGTGGGTTCGAGTCCCACCTTGCCCAAATGAAATAATGCGGCCATGGTTTAGTGGTAGAATGGGTCCTTGCCAAGGACTCGACGCGAGTTCGATTCTCGCTGGCCGCACAATAGTGGACTTTTAGCATACATTTGCTTCAATCGTCCTTTATCTTCAACATTTTTCAGAGGTTCTAACCTTTGATTTATGTTATTGATTTCGAAAACCGCTTCTTGTATCAGCAAAAGCGGTTTTTCGGCTTGAATAAACAGCTTTTTGTCTTTTATGATGTGGTTCGAACCGATAATTGCCAGTATCTGTTTCCGCTTCTCCAAATTTCCGGCCGCAAATTCAGCTCCGGCCTTCTCTGCAAAGACAAATGTTTCTTCCGCCGTTTTAATCCAATTATCCACCCGTTTATCAACTCCGCTTAATAGTTGCCGAAGATTAACCTTGTTTAGTTCCAATTCGTATTTTTTCTCGGAAAACATATCAGCCGATATCTCATTTTTCATTCTCAACTCCAGTAAAGTATCCAATTTTTCCACGCATTCTTTGTATTCCACCTGATTTTTATGAAGTAAAGTATTCCTATCCTTTTTCTCGGCCGAATGCTTTTTCTGCAGTTCCTCAATAGCCCACTCATGGAACTCCACGGGAATTTCGAGTTTTGAAAGAAAGTCCTCAATTTCCTTTTCCAACGCTTTTTCCTCAACCGCCTTTTGAGTGCAGTTGGAATTGACCCGTTTCGTGCAGTGATAATAAATGTAATGCCTTACCACGCCGTTTTTCTGGTGCTTCCATTTTTCCTCTGCCGTAATCTGCGCTCCGCACTCTCCGCATTTCATCAAGCCGGTATAAGCAAAGATATGTTTTTTTGGTCTTGGTCGTCCTTTTTTACCAAGATGAAATTGAATCAAATCATATTCTTCCTTATTGATCATAGGCGTATGATTTCCCGCAAACCAGCTTCCGCTACCTCTTGGATACTCAAAAACCCCGTAATAAAACGGATTCGTGAGAATGCAGTAAATACTGCTCCTTGATATTTTGTTGCCGTTTCTGGTTCTCAATCTCCACTCGCTGTTTGCCATATTCCGTAATGCCAAAGCCGAGTATTTGCCGGTTAATGCCGCATCAAAGATTTTTCTTACCAAATCAAACCTTTCCTCATCTACGAGGATTTTTTCCTGCCCCCGTATGTGATATTTGCTGTTTTTATATCCTATAGGAGCAATACCCGGCCGGACACCGGCATTAACTATACCCCTTAGACCTCTTGTTACGTGCGCGCTTATATCTCTTGATTGCTGTTCCGAAACACCGAACTCAACCGAGGCAATCAGCGAGTTATCGCCCGGATACCAGCTTCTGTCCGAAGCCCTGATGTGCTGAACCGTACCTTCGCGCAAAATGTATTTAACCGTCCCCTCGTCTATGGGATTTCTTGCTAATCTGTCTATTTTCCAGCACAAAATGCCGTTTGCCTCTTCGTTTTTAATTCGCTCAATCATTTCGCCGAATACCTGACGACCCGGATGTTTCGCCGATTTAGTTTCCGTAAATGTCTTGATAATACGCAGTCCCTCTTTATGAGCCAGTTCCTGCATTTCCTTGATTTGAGAATCTATGGAAAGGATTTTTTCCTCGCCATCTCTTTTCTCTACAGATCGTCTGGCATATAAAAAGTATTTAATTTTTTGATTTTTGTTTTCCATATTGATTTTTTAATACTTGCTTATCGTCTGATAATTTTAACTCCCTGCTTTTTAACTCGATAAGTTCTTGTATAAGTTTTTCCTTTGGCAAACGCTCAACTTTCCAAATATAGTCCGCCAATACTGCCTCTTTAAGTTCTGTCAGACTGTTCATGTTTGGTAATAGTTATCTTGCCCCTTTGATACTTCACGACGATTTTATCTCCGTGCTCAAATCCGTATTTCTGGAGAAACTTATTTGTAATCCGGATATACGGCATTGGCTTACTGCCCAAATATGACGTACCCGGCTTATAACTAACTTTCATGTTTTTGATCATCATGTTTTTCAAAAACGAAAACACCAGGGTCGAAACCGCCAAATTGCTTAGATCTGACGAACCCTGGTGTTTGATTGAAATATACCGTGTAATAACGACATTTTCAAGTCATCAGATCTAAGCATTTTTAAAGTACCACCTATGCCACTAAATGAGAACCGGACTTATAGACAGCCCTAATCCTCGAAATATCCCTCCGGCTTCATGTTTTTGAAGAACTCGACCCGATCCGGATATCGAAAAAACCAAAACATTCCTTTCTTGCCGTTTTTATCCATCCACCAGTCATCTTGGGAAAATTTGAGTATGGCCTGTTTAAGTTCCTCTGGCGTGAATTTATCCTCGTCAGTTAATCTTTCCGTAATTTTCTCTCTGGTATCTTTTGAAAGTTTAGCTCCAGACTCAATCTTCTCTTTATAACAAGCGTGTATCTCTCTTATTGCTCTATTTATTGAATTTCTATTTATTGAAGAACTATTTATTGTACCTGTATTTCCGACATCACGGGGCAGTGAATTTTTGTCATTACCCCGTGGTGTATTTTTGTCATCGCCTTTTCGCCTTTTTGACATCACCAGCCGGTATTCGTTTATTCCTTTCTCGCCGGTATCTTTTACGAACCGTTGTATTTTTATGAATCCATTTTGTTCCAGTATATCTAAGGCACGAATGACAGCTCTTTCGCTTAAACCCGTACCCGTATCACGCCCATTCAGACCTTTTGCAAATTGACCGATACTAACTTTGTCTTTTGGTTTTTGCCAACCAAACGTACGACGCAGTAAATAATCAAGCACTTTTTGCTCCGAACCAGACAATGTATACCAGTACTGATCCATGACTTTCGGATACATCCAAAACGTGCCCGGTTCGCCAATTTTCGGAAATCCTGTGAATTTATTTGAATCTTCTTTTTTCATGTTATTTTTCCTGAACCGATGAATGTTCCCCTTGGTCGGTAATAACATTCACTTCGTTCACGGCTTGATTATTTTCACTCTCTCCGTGGCCGATCGACTCGTTAAACTCTTTTCCGGCCTCTTCTAACTGCTCCGGTGTTGCCGGTACATAATCGCTTCTTTTGTCTTCGTCGTCGTCTTCCTCTCTTTCGCCAACTACGCTACCCGGCAAGAAAACGTCCGGCAACTGTATGCGCTTGTCAAAGCCATATTTATGGGCAAGACTTTTAATCTTTCCGTATTCTTGCTGGATGGGAATGTAATATCCCTGCCCATCGCGTACGGTTCGAATATTCAACTGTTTAATATGGCTCCCGATTTTACGTGGGGAAATATTGTATGTCGTTGAACGTGATCGCGACCATCCTTCGTCTGTTTCTGTTTCTCCTTCAGTTATGCGTTCCATATAATCTGCGTCAAAACGCTTTTTAAACATTGAGGCAATATCTCCGATTCTTAACTTATAGTTCCTTGTTTTTCTTTCTTCGAGCACTCTAAGAATGGCCTCAACGACATCAACTTTCGGATCGGAGATGTCATCGTAATCCAGATTTTTTTCGTAGGTTTGTAGAAAAACACCGATCTGCTTTACGACATCTTTGCCAATAATGTCTGCGGTGGACGTTAACGCAAGAGAGCTTTGTCTTAATCTATTATCTTTAATCTTCGGTAAAGACTCCTCATCTGTTTTGACATGGCCATAGAACTTGAATCGAAACGCCAGCAACCTGTTTCTTAATCGTGCCGCCTCCGCTTCAAAGTTTTCCGGTAAATGCACGGGGACTGAAACTTTTTCCTGCGGAAGCATAATTTGCGTCAAACATCTGCTTTCCAACGCCTTATCCGCAAACTGTTCTCTTGAGGCAAGTATCTTTGGTCCAAATACGTGAAATGCTTTTGTGATAAAACCATCGCCTTTCGGTTCCATTCTTATGACCGGCGATCCTTGCGTTTGGCCGCCGTTAAGAATTTTGACTATGTCTGACCACATTTCTGACGCTCTAAAATCTGCTTCATCCAAAACGAAAGTTCCTCTGACCTGATCATTTGTTCTGAATACGGAGGCAGATGTTGTCGATCCTCCGGCCATCATCGACTGGTAGCAGATACCGCCAACAACCGATAGAAAACGGCTCTTACCGGTTCCGTACATTCCGATAACTCTCAGATAAGGTAAAGCTTGAAATTGATCATGAATCCAACTCATCATGACGTACACCGCCGCAATCGTAGAGAAATCATCCGGAAGGACTACGTATGTATCAATGTATTTTTTAATCTGCTTGTACAACTCCAGTTCGTTTTTATATTCAGTAACACCGGAAGGCAATTTTAGAAAACCGGTTTTAATCATGTCGCTGAATGGCGGCAGTGGTTTTAACATTATGATTTTCACCTCTCCTTTTGCGTTGGTTTCTTCTCCCAAAAGATAATTCGGTTCCAGCTTGTATTTACCTTTTGTGTAATGCAGGAAAGATGTTTCGTCTTTGCTCGGCCTATAAACCATTTCTGCAATACTGCCGTCCGGAAATTTGCGTGATGTTGCATATATATTTACTTCTTTGATTTTTGGCATATTATTTTAGTTGGGATTTCTGGGGCCGGAGTTTCGTTTAGTGTAGAAGCACCGGCCCCGAATCCCTGTTTAACTTTTAATTTTCCTTAACTTGAAATTCAGCTGCTGCAAGCTCGAGAGATGATAGAAGAAAAGAAATAATACTGTCTTCCTCTACATCAGAACGCTCTGACGACGTCTCGGTGATAAGATGTTCCCACCGAGTTCCCCTATACATATCGGGCAACTCCTCTAACGCGTGAACTAACTCACTTGCCCAACCAATCAATTTCGAGTGTAGATTTTCATTCTGATCTACTAACAAGTGTCGTTTACACCACTCATTTGCAAACTCATCCAAACTCATTTCGCCGCTTATCTTGATGTCTTTTTTCCCAAAAAAATCAATCAGTGCCTTTTTGAATTTTTTAGGATCGTTGGCAGTCTTTATGGATAGGAGAATCAGTTTTCCAACCGGTGTTATTTCGTTATTTGCTAAAATCTCACTAACCTTGCTCTTATTCTTTTTCTGTGTTTTTTTCATGTTAATTGTTTTGATTAACTTCTAATTCCGTTTCGACCTCCTCTTGTTGACCTTTATATTCAAAAGGATCGCCATAAACGGCCATATAAATGTTCAACAGGCGATTGGCTCGACCTAACGCTTCCGCGTCATCCAGCCGCTCATTGAACGTCCGTTGGTAAATCTCTTTGAATTTTTCCAGTCGTGCTTGCGAAATCATATTGTTTGGATTTTCTACTTAGATCGGGGCGGGTCTAACCGGACGAAAAAATTATGAAAAAACCGTCCAAAAACTCCTACCCCGAATTAAATAGAAAATCTTTTATATTTAGAGAGGATTTAATAAATTTTTTCTCTCTACTAATCAATGGCGAAAAATCACCAACGCGGTTGTCAAAACAAAAAAGCCGCCTATTTAGGCGGTATTTTGGAGTGCTATTTAACAAAAAATGCCCGGTGAATTCACACGGGGCATTTCAAATTCACCACATCCATCTATATTCCAGGCTGTTAAGTTAGGCAATGTCTAAAGATTTTTTTATTAAAGCCAATTTCTCCCCAAACTCATCGGGGAAAGAACCAAAATTTATTATTTGCTCGTAGAACTTTATATATATTTCGATAAAGTATTCCAGTGCCCAGCAGATATCTATATCAATATCTTTTGAAATAGAATACTCATTGCCCAAACGCAGATGATTTGATTCGCTGTATGCCCTATAGAGATGATAAATATCACTTCCTTGGCTATCCTTGAGACTGAGTTGGCTTTTGTCACACAATGAACGTACATTGGGGAATGGTTTTGTATTCGACTTGACTCTTGATAAGTCAAAGCCGGTTTTTAATATCTTATTTGCCATATCGATTTTATTTAAAGTCGAATATATAGGATGTTCGTTACCTGTCGAAGCGGCTTCGTTTGTTGCTGTAGCTGATTGTGCCAAATCCGTGGATAGCAATTTTAGTATTTTATTTCCATCTATTTTTGCCAGCTTGAGAACATATTCTAGATATAACATTACCTCAATCGAAGCTCTGACCGGGAAGAAAACATATTTTTTGTTTTCATCATTTTGTAGTAAATACTGGAATAATCTTGATAGCCCTTTGATTTCATTATGAAAATGTTCAACATAAACATATTCTAGATTTCCCCCTTCTTTCTTATGACGCTCAACTATGTTTTGGATTTGGCCATTAAATAATCCAGAAAACTCATCTATTTTATTAAGATGAGTTTTCAACAAATCTATTTTCTGTAGAGCTGAAGATGTCATAAATTCATATTATTCTTTTTTAAAAAAGCCCTAGTTTCCAGAATTTCAGTTATTAACGTCAAAACCTCTTTCATCCTCATAAACACTGGGTGCATGTTCTTTTATGTATTCTTTTACGCCCAAGTCGTCTTTCTCGTCATCTTCGTATTGTTGCGCTTCTTGCTGATCTGGAGACGAAATCAAATTTATTTTTATTCTATATGCCTTTTCTTTTTTATATGAATAAAACGGGTCTTCACGAATTTGAAAGTAATCTTTTAATGTCTGTGCCAGCAGTTGCTTCTTTTTCTTAAAACTGACCTGTTCTTTTGGCGAAGTAATACCTTTGGCATTTAACTTGTCCCAAGATAGTACACCTTGAAATTTTAGGTCTGCAAGCAATCGCAAAAACTGCCATTGCGCATTTGGCCGTCTTTTTCTGGTGTCCTCAAACCCCATCTCCTGAAAATTCGCCATACGAGAATCTTTTTTTATTGATATTTCCACATTATCGCCATTGTCTATAAATCTAATGGTAATATCCTGCCATTTGGTACCGTCGGGCGAGCCAACCTGTTGCGTTTTTATTTCTTCCTGTCGATTATTTTGACTTGCATTTTCTACATCCTTTATGGGTTCCTCTGGCTCATATCTAACTTTGTCAAGTAATTCTGCGATAAACCCAATATCAAAAACTGCCAATAAAATATATTCGTCAAATGAAATATCGTGCAAGATTGTTTTTATGTCTTTTTTCCAGTGCTCTTGGCTTGCGGAATATTTTTCCACCGGCTTTCCGAGTTCGTGTGGTCTTCCAACGGCTATTATTTTTGATTTAGGAATATCGCCAACTATTTTTTCGACATCTCTAACGCTCATTGGTTGATCGAGTATTACCGCCACTCGTTGATTTTTTAGATACTGCCAAAAGACTGCGGTATTTCTGTTTTCTTCTGGCGACATTTCTTCATATTTTTCCAGCACTTCTTTTATCAAGTAAATTGCTTTTTCATTTTCAAGCCATTCGTCATGCAAATACAAAATATCTTTGAGATACCGCTCAATTTGTGGATTTGTTTCAAATGGCAATTTTTGAGTTTCCATTACCTCTTACTTTATCGGATTTCCAGCATATTTTCAAAGGCATTTTACGACACTTGATGTAAACCATTAGCCGACCTGAAATCTGCCCTCTATCAGCGTATCTCGGCACAAAAACAGCGCAAAGAATTACGCCGGAGTGTTGATAGGCCAGGTAGAGAATACTTTGGAGCCGTATCGGTTTTGGCTTTTTCAGCTAAACGAGTTTAAAACCGGAAAACTATTATACACAGGAGAAATGCTTCGAGTTCACGCTAAACCGTATGATCTTGCAAACAAAAACTCGCCGGTATTACCCGACGAGTTTTTGAAATGAATATTGTATTAGCACTTTCCCTGTTTGGCTTGCCCCGGAGAACAACTGCCACCTGTATCACCGGAAAAATAAGTATTCAGTCCGTCATAAAATGCGCCGACTTCCTGCTGTACTCTGGCTTGTTCTGTAGTTAGAAAATCACATGCTTCATCTGTATCTGTAATAAAATATGCTTCAGTAAGGATTGATGGAATGCTTCCGTAAACTGTCATTCCGTATCCGTCATGTTTGATTCCGTGATCGGGCAATCCGAGAACAGCCACTAATGCTTTATGTATTGGATTTGCCAGTTTTTTATCACTATTCTGCGTAATAAAAGTTTGCGTATAATCGGCAGTCGTATCCGTTGATCCGTTGTGGTGAATGGAAATCAAGACATTCGCTCCGGCCGCTTCTGCCGCTTCAACTCTTTCCTTTCGGCTGGATAGTTGCGGCACTTCAAAAACAATCGCTCCGTCAGTTTCAAGCTTGGTTTTTAACTCCGCCCGGACTTTAAGGTTTACATCAACCTCTTTTACCGGAGTTCCGTCGCAGTATCCGGTTGTCCCGACATCTGTTGCCGACGATCCGTGTCCGGCGTCTAAAGCAATGATTTTACCCGTCAAATGGCTCGTTGCGCCTGCTGATAATACCAGAAGCGAAGAAAGCAAAAATACGGCTAAAAATAGTTTTTTCATAGGATTTTTGTATTTTAACGTGTAATTGACGACCTTTTTATTATATACCAACCTCATAGTTATTCAACGCAGTATCATTCGCTTGATGATACGTTAGCAAATAGTATTTCGCCGAAAAAACTCAAATCATCATTGTCTAATAATCTTGCACTATTCGGATCTTTTAATAATCCAGCGGCTCTTATCGTCGGATTATAAATCCAAAAACTAAAGACGTAATTTTCTCCCTCGGTGATTAAATGTCCCGTGAGATTATTTATGGACGGGATCAGGGCTTTTTCAACTATTACAAATTTACCCAATATCAATATTGCCCTTATCCTTTTATCATATTCAATTTTTCGTATCCTTAAAGTATCCGAATCATCGTCTTTTGTTTCCCACTGAAACAACTCCGGCACGATGTTTATTAAGCTGTAATGCTGATTATTTATTAACTCGCATTTCATTATGTCAAACATGGTGCTGGGAATTGTTATTGTGGTTGTCCGATCGGGCGATAATATAGTTTTTCCTGTATTCGGTATTTCCACCAGATTTGCTTTACTGCATAAGTTCAAAAAAGACGCACGTGTTGGATTGTCCGTAAACTCTTGAAGTAAAGTTTGAATCTCTTCGCGTTTTTTATCTCCCATGTCACCGGATTTTATTTTTCGCTGTTTTGTTTCGGAAATAATAGGTTTTGGGAGATTGTTTTGTACCACATTTTCTGGCTGTTCCCGATTTTTATTTTCCGCGGCTGGTATTTTAATCTTTTCCCTATTTTGTTCAACGGGAATCGAAACCTTCTCAATCTGTTTTTCTTCTATCTGCTCAATTTGTAAAGCATTTTTGGGCACTTCCTGAACAGAAACTAAACCAACGGCAATGATTGCGCTTGCCATTAACGATATTACTTTTCCGAAAATGTTTTGAAAAAAATCAAACATATTTTTGTATGCGGCGGGAAACAAAAAGCCCACCACGGGCGGTAGCTTAGCTACCCACTGTCAGTTTCCCGACAGGACCGGTAAAGGTATTCCCATGATGGGTTCTTTATCCTTTACCGGTTTTTAACCATGCCGCATGAAAAATCATGTCGGTTTAGGTTATTACTTCAATATTCAGTTGTTGCTTTATTCATACCATATTTTTCGATATTTTGAAATACGCCCGTAACGGTAACGACATTCACTACGTTAACTTTATGTATGTTGTGAACGTCTGGACGGAATAAAACACTACGCTAGAGCACGGCCAAAACAGCAAAACATGTAATCCATCATGCCCGCCCCGTCTGTGCTCTTAGACAGGGGGAGAGAAGGCATAGAGTAGGTTGTAGAGGACATTGACTTGATTTATGCGCTGATATAGACTACCCTTAGTAAGGGTGATACGCCCTTGCAAATGTAAACTAACTGATGTAAATATAAAACGTATGGACAAAACCAATAAAAATGAGACTAAGCGGGACCGATTCAAAAGATTGGCCACAATACGGACTAACACCGTTTTAAAACGTCTTAAAGTTCTCGGAAACTGCGCTAACCGGAGTGCTTATGAATATGCCGAAGATGATATAAATAAGATTTTTTCCGAGATAGAACGGAGGGTTAGGGAAACGAAGGCAAAATTTCATTATCCGAATAGCAAACGAGAATTTAAACTATAACTCACATTTTATGGCAAAAGATTTTAATATCAAAGATTTTTTAACGGGCGATAATGTGCTTAGGGAACGGCCGGTTAACTATATTCAACAAGCAAAAAACATTCTGGATAGTTATCCGCTTAATCTGCCGCATGGAGTACAAAAAGATGCTCTACAAAACGGTTGGGATGCATGTGCCAAAAAAACACCAGCTTATGTTGAAAAAAACTGGAAATTTGAGTTTGAACTACTGGAAGATGTAAACGGGAGAGACCTACTAATCTTGAACGATTACGGAACTTATGGATTGACCGGAGCAATGACCGGTCAAGACATAGTTGAAAATACCGTACCATCCGAAACGGAAAGATGGGCACGTTGGGAATCTTTGGCATTTCCCAAGATAGGAGAAGAAAATCTCGGTGCTCGCGGACAAGGAAAAATGATTTTAATAGCCGCCTCAAAAGATTATGCGATTGTATACGACAGCTTAAGAGAAGACGGCACTTATCGAATGGGTAGTACTCAAGCAAAAACTACGGGGTGCCCTATTCTTCATTTCAATGAGGAAGAAGGGAAAAAAGAAATAAAATCAAAACTTGGCATTGACCATATAGACCACATCGGTACGAGGGTTGTCATTATAAACCCCGTTGACGAATTAGTTTCTTTAATCAAAAACGGTGAACTGCTTAAGTTTATAGAAGAAACATGGTGGCCGATTATCTATAAATTGGGAGCAAAAATATATATCAAATATAACGGTAATATTCTGCAGGCAAAACAACCCGATTTTTTTCCTATTATCAAAGAAGCAAAAGAGACTCCGATATTTAAAACTTGGATTAAAGAAAATGATAAATTTGTTTTTGATAAAACGCAGTACAAGATTAAACATTTATGTTTCGCATGCAATCTTGAACAAGATATGCCGGATATTCATCAGGGTATTGCAGTATTTAGGGGCGGCATGAAAGTTGCAACGATACCCTTTATTGAGAGAACTCTCCGAAGTAAAGTTTATGGCTATGTTGAACTTGATGAGCAGGCCGATAAGAGTTTAAGAGAGGTAGAAATGCCTAATCACTATGGATTTAGAGAAAAAGGCATTTGGAAGAAACTTAAAGAACACATAGAAAACGAATTGCAGGCGTTCGGAAATAAAAAGCTCGGTTTAGGAATTGATACGCGTGAAATTGAAAGGACACGACGAAATGCCGCAGAAAATAAAGCAATAAATGTTTTACGCGCGGTAACCAAAGATTGGCCGTTTGCCAGAAAAGGTAGAGGTGGCGGTGGAGGAGGTGGCAACGGAGGAGATCACATCAAAGAAATCGGAATCCGTTTAAGTGAGTTGACGTTTCCGAATCCGGGAAATGTACCTCGACTAAACTACGGAGATCAACTGGAAGGATTTTACGCAAGAGTATTCAATAAAACGGATAATTCGGTTGAAGTGTTATTTAAAGCGAACGTATTATCCGGAGACAGGATAATAATTGATTTAGATAACAAAGAAATCCGTCTTAACCCCAAAAGTGAAAAAAAGGTTTGCGATGGATATTCGTTTAAGATAAGTAAAAAAATCTTCACGTCTGCCGGAGAATACCGTCTTAGATTTACTCTAACCAACTCCGATACTAAAAAACGAGAAGATGAAATCACCAGAAAGTTTTGGGTAGAAACCGATCCGGAACTCCGCGGACCGTTTGATGTTAAACCAATTCATTTTAGCGAAATCAAAAAAGAAGAAATACAAAAGCTAGAATGGTATTTGCAAATTGAGGGAGATAGTCGTCAAATTCTTTACTATAACCTTGATCATCCTGCATATCAGCATAATGATGAAACCGAAGAACGCTTAGCCAAATATCTTTCGGAGACTTTTTGTATGGGTGCACTACAGTTGCTTATACGACAAGCCGAAAATGAAGAAATAGAAGAAGAAAGATTAAAAAAACTTCCTTTCGATACAAATAATTTATTAAGTAAGGATCCGAAGTTGATGTACGCCGAATTAGCAAAGGCAATCGGTTCTATAAAAGCAGACGTTCATAACATTATTTAACTTTATGGTCGTTAAAATCAGAAAAAAAGCAAAGGTGATGGGCGAAGAAACCGAGATAACTCAGTATTTTCCGGATGGTATTCCGTTGACCCGCGATAGACGAGAAAAAGCCGATTTGCTGGATAATGAACTTCAGAAGCAAGTTGCTTACATTAACAAAGAATATGACTTGCTAGATGAAACGGTAAAAAAAGATGAACTTAAAAAATGGAGATGGGTTGGGACTAAAATTGATGAAATTTTTAAGTCAACAAATAATTTAGACCAAGCCGACATTGATAATCACGCCGCATGGCCTGCAATCGGGCAATATTTTAGAGAAGAACTAAAACGCGGTGTTGATGCCAAACGCTCCGGAACAAAGAAAGATCATTATCGTAAATGCTGGCTTGTTGCTACTTTGCCGAATCTGGACTGGATAAATAGTTGGAGCGGATGGGATGCTTTTATAGATCGCGGTGAACAGTTGGTAATGAGTAATAAAATACTTCCGGCATTAAAGAATAAATTTGCCGGTATTAGTGTCGGATTGAAACCGAGAGATTATCAGAAAATTGCTAAAATGGTTACGGAACGAATACCTTCGGGGACGGACGCACCGACCGATATTGATGCGATGAGCATTTCGGAAATAGAAAAAATCGTTGAGACCGTTTATAACGACTTTATTAAGAAAAAATAGCCGCTTTGTTTGATATTTTTGTTTCGTACGGTTGTATGAGAACTCTTTTACCCGTCGGATGAGTTGCAAGATATTTTTTTAATTCTTGTGCTATTTCTTTTACAACAGGCACCGTGACGGCATTACCGAATTGTTTGTAAGCTTGCGTTAATGGCACGGCAATTTTGAAAGAGTCAGGAAATCCCTGTAATCTGGCACATTCTCTCGGAGTTAATGCACGAATACCCCAACGGTTTTTTTTATTCGGTGTGTCTTGAATAAGATTTCGTTCTCTTCCCATATTTCCGCATACCAGCGTATTAGAAATCCCGTCCGGATCGAGAACGGCACAACCGAATCCGCTACCTTTATTATGATGACGTTCTTTATGCTTCAAAAGACCGGTATAATATCTTTCCGATAAGTAGTATCGTTCCGGTACGTTATTTTCTAAAATATCTTTTACGCTCTTTTGATGAGCATATTTTTTCCTTTCCGGAAATTGAAACTCGGATGAAGGTTTTTTAATACCCACAATATATATTCGTTCCCTCTTTTGCGGCACCCCAAAGTTTTTGGAATTGAGAATTGCAGGAGATATCGTATAGCCGCCACCTGCGTTTTCAAGAAGTTTTTTAATAAACGCAAAAGTCTCACCGCCATTATGACGGGTTAAATGTTTGACGTTTTCCAGTAAAAAAGCACGCGGAGTTTTGTCGTTAAGTATACGTACTATTTCGTGAAAAAGATGTCCTCTCGGATCGTTAAGGCCGTCTCGTTTTCCTATCATTGAAAACGGCTGGCACGGAAATCCGGCAAGCAAAACATCAAAATCATCCGGCAACTCATCAGTTTTTACTTTGCATATATCGCGCTCATCAATATCTCCAAAGTTTTCTCTATAGGTTTTACAAGCATGAGAATCAATATCGTTGGAGTACACAATTTCAAAACCGGCCTGTTCAAAGCCCATTCTCATCCCGCCGATTCCGGCAAACAAATCTACCGCGTTTAATTTTTGACTATTATTAGAAGACATATAGTGATACCTTATTTAAGTATATCACCGGAGAAAAATTAAGTATATGAGCGTCATTAACACAAAAACAAAATTGACCGTCGCAGACAAGAAAAAAATACGAAAACTACGCAGAAAAGTGCTTATTTGGGGAAGACACAGACAACGGGTATTCCTTTGGAGAAAGCAACCGACCCCGTATTCTATTTTGATTGCGGAATTTTTTCTGCAGCGTACCAAAGCATTGCAAGCCGAAAGGCAGTTTAAGATTTTTATGCACCGGTATCCTAACTTTCATAAACTGGAAACCGCTCGTACTAAAGAACTTGGAAAAATCTTATTACCGCTCGGCCTAAAAAAGAAAACGTCAATGTTGAAACGGCTGATTAAGGAAATCTCAAAGAAACATAACGGTAAAATCCCAACGGAATATAAAGATTTGAAGAAATTGCACGGGGTTGGCGACTATACCGCAAATGCAATCGTTATTTTTGCCCTCAATAAACCGGCCGGACTGGTAGACGCAAATACGATTAAGGTTTTTTCCGATGTATTCAATTTAAGAATGACTCGCGAGCAAGGTAAAAACTCTAAATTTATAAAACAATGCGCGGAATACTACTCCTCGCTCGGTAACCCGCGCCTGTCAAATTGGTTATTATTGGATTATGTTTCCGCTATCGGGAGGAGCTAAAACATGATATTTGTGAACATAATACTCTTATTCACACTATATCCACTTCCTACGACATTTTAATACTTTTTACGATTTCAAAAAGTCCTTATTTTACGCGGCACAACTGTGGATAAGTGTTTTCCCGTAAGTATTAACAATGTCGGATTTATTAAAAAGCCCTTATTTTAAGCCATTATTTGCTGATGTTAATAAATATTGTGTTGGAGGACTTGACGCAGAAAAGGAGGGTGCTATACTTAAAGTATGAATGAAGATACAAAGAAAAAATTAGACCGCATTCAGGAACTTATTAACCAAAAGGGGGCAATCGAGAAAGAGTTAGAGAAACTGCTTTCTCCTGAGAAGGTCGTTGCTTTCCCGCCTAACTTCTCATTGAATAATGAGATTCTTGAGATAATCAGGAATGCTGGAAACAAAGGGACGGCCTCTAAAAGCATATTACGAGCACTTCAGCAGAAATATCCTGATTATGGTATTAACCGCAAGCAGGTCGCTAGTACGCTTGCTTATCTTAAAAACACTAAGAAAACTCTGGAGATTCTGGATCGCGGTATATATCGCCTAAAAGAACCGCAAAAAGGCGGAGACGGAGGCGTTGAAAACAAATGATCAGTTGAGCCTCCAAAAAAACTACCCCATATTGAGTAGTTTTCTTGGGGGGCTTAACAGTGATAAGTCTTGGTGACTTCAAGAACTTACCGGTTCTTGGGTCGACTTAGGTCACCGCGAAGCTTTTCCACAATAACTTCAGCTTATCACAAACGCCCCCCACTTAGCAATCCACAAGCACCTTAATACCATGACTATATACAGAAGACGAAAAGGGAATGACACCTGGCATTTTTGTGCTAACTGTTCGAACTGGCCAACATTCGATTACGATACTCGGGTCGAAAAGCCATCTTCAGGCGAGTTCTGCAATGAATGCCGTTCAAAGAGGCAAAACGGAACCTGCCGTTAACTTCTAAGGGTGTGGATTCAAAAAAGTAGCAGTGCGCTTTTGCGTATCTGCTACTTTTTTAAAGATAGAGTTATATATCATAACCATATATTTCCATATCGCTATACTAAAAAAACGCTCGTCCTGTGTGAGCGTTCCTATGAACAACATTTTCAGCGAGTTTTTTTATATCGTGAACTTCGTGACTATTGTGAATGTTTGCGGGTAGATACGGTCGTTAAAAGTTGGGCACTCTAAGCAGGGTTCTATCGCAGACGGGCAGTATCCATCAAAACACCATCTTTCTGCTTTCTAACAGCGTCTAACAGCTCTCTACGGCATTGAGAAAAGCTACCAAGATGCTACTATATTGAATACTGAATAGTTTGTTAAGGCCTTGAGAGAGGTTCTAACATCGTCTATAAAAGTGCACAATAGTGGACTTTTTGCACTCTCGCGCATCAGTCTCCGTTTCTACTTCAGAAATCTTGCGGGTTCTAACATCGTCTCGTTGCCCGTATAGGAAAGTGGGATTTTTTATT
>Ga0209542_10011185_pt1 | contig 15969 bp, 15 predicted proteins | sample RifCSPhighO2_01_FD_184028 | JGI IMG/M metagenome (GOLD analysis project Ga0209542, IMG submission 184028) | Soil microbial communities from Rifle, Colorado - Rifle CSP2_plank highO2_0.1 (SPAdes) (version 2) | ecosystem: Environmental > Terrestrial > Deep subsurface > Rock core/Sediment ... | reverse complement strand
TATAGCCGGTGCCGTCCGTATAGGCAAAGCCGTAGCGCTGGCTGGAGCCAAGCATGCCATAGGTTGTAATGTCCGAGCGTGAGTGCCAAGGCGTGCATCGATTTTGGCCCCCACCCGGTGGACGGTAGTAATAACGGCCGATACGCCCGTTCTGCGCGATTAGCGCCGCGTCTATGCGGATTGAACTGGAGCTTATCATGCCGATATTGATATTATTCTGCGCGATGATGCCGATGGTGTCACTGCCGTTGTAATTTGTGTAAGTAAGAGGATTCTGGAAAGTAACGCTAGCGCGCGTTAGAGGATTATCCGGAAATCGCGCCGCCGCGACAGTAACCCGCGCGGTGTCTATTTTGCCTCTTACCCAGACGTTGTCTTCTAAAAATATTATGCCGCTCGTCGGCATCGGGAAGGCGCCGAGCGAGGTTGTTGAGTTAATGCTCCAAGTCCCCCAGCCGGACTGACCTAGTAAATTAGTGCAGTTTGCGGGCGGCGTAGTGGTTGAGTTTACTTTATATAGAGTGAAGGTATCGTCCGGCCGAAATACTACCTCGTAGCCGAAGGCGGTTGAGGAGGCGCGGTAGAAACCGCTGGAACTCGCGGTAGCGCGCATTTCCGAAAGATCCTGGGTAATGCCCGTGAAGTTAACCTGCGGCACCGAGAGCAAGCGACCGACTTCAAAGATATCGGTGCGCGCTGGAAGAGTCGTTGTCGGGAGCGGGTCAACCGGCGCTATGTGGGTGTGCACGGCATACTCATTTCCGCCCGAGTGGTCAGGGTCATCGTAGGCGCCGATAGCGCTTGAGATGAGATTATGCGCCAGGCCGTCAAAGCGGATGCCGCTATTTGAGTGTATCTCGCCGAATACCTCCGTACCGGCGCCAAAACGGACTGCGGCTTCAAGTACCGCCGCGTACTTAGCGAACGAGGGAATTCCCAGGCGAACTTGAATTATTTTCGCTATTGACGGGTTAGCCACCAGAGAGCCGGTGGATTTTATGGTAACAACCGTAGAGCCGATGACCGGCGGAGTAATGTCTAAAGTAAAGTTACCAATCAGGTTGTTGTTACGGTCGTAGTAGCTGTGGACGTAAGGACCGGAGGTAGCGGTGCCGTCCTCAAAATCGTTAGGCGCGTGTGCCAGATGCCAGCGGTAGTACTCTATCCCCGCTTCCGCTATGGCGAAGGCGCGAATTTCGTCGTAGTCCCGCCGCGCCGCCCGCAGGTTGATATCCATCCACAGCACGAAACCGGTAAGCAATATTACCGAAACACTGCCGAAAATAAGAACCTGGATAGTTAAAACGCCGCGTTTCCGGGCGCGGACGCCCACCGGAGAAACTCTAAACATTAAACTAATAAACTTCAGACATTCGATAAGAGTGTTTTTAATCCTAAGTTTCATAAGTTTATTTGTTTAGAGTTTTTCCGGTGGGCGTTGCGCTAATTCGACCTCAAATTACGTGGTGTTTCGAAAATGGAGAGCGTAACAGGCGCGGGCGTGTTTTGGGCTTGGTCGGCGGTTAGGCGGACTTCAATCGCCCGAACGAGCGGAATGTTTATAGGGTACGCCATCTTGGGCTCGGTGCCGGTAAAGCTGGCATCAAAATAAGTAAAAATGTCTGTTGAAGTTGAGACCACCACATTATGTAGTACATCTTTTACTATTTCGTTTATGGGATTGTAGGTAAGCGGACTTCCGGTGGGTTTAAGCACGCCCTTCTGTAGCGTTGACCCTTGCAGAAAGTAACGCACCCTGTCAAAAAGTCCGTCTTTATCTATATCGCTATAAAAAGTAAACGAGCTTGTTCCGGCGGCGGCAATCGGGTAACTGCCCAAGCTCGAGGCCGCCATGGAGCGCAGTTCGGGCGCCATGCTCTGCAGGGTAAGATTGAGCTCTTGCTGGATAAGGAGGCTCTCGCTAAAAGAAAGGCTAAAATTTGAAATGTCCTGCCCAAAGAGGCCTATCATCAAAATGATGCCCGAGAGCAAGCCGACACTTATTATGACTTCGATGAGGGTGAAACCCCTTGAAGAACAATTGACCTTTGACTTTTGACCTTTGACTTTTAGCAAAGAAAGTAGTTTCTTCATTTTGTTGGAGAATGCAATAGCTTCATTCTAAACCCGGTTAACTGATTGGCTAACCCCTCGGCTTCTTTTAAATATTCTTCATTTAACGCTTTGGTAATATAACCGTCGTCAACTGCTGAATCCAAACAAGCAACAACTTCGTTCAGTGATGTATGAGAAATATTTAAAAAATGAGCGAAGTCTCTGTCAGTCCCCCTGTCCGCGCCTTCGGCAATATTAAGAATAATAGAATCAAGTGCTCGCCATAACTGTGAAGTGAGACAAAATTGTTCGTCTTTCGGAAACTTTTGTCTGCTTAGTCTCTTAAGTTTGTTCCGAAAAACTCTCGCATCGTTGTAAATCTGAAATTGTCTGAACCTGAATTTCTTCATTTATTTGGTCAATGGTCAAATGTCAATTGTTTACCGTTTTTTGGTTCTTCTACGGCAGTAACATTATCCCTTGCTCCGCCCAGTTCGCTCCAACGGCAAAGGTGCTCGAGGTGTAAGTTTGAAAACCGGCCTTTTGGACGTCTAAAGAGTAGTCGCCTAACTCAAGACCACTCACCAGTATTTGACCCGGGGGTATGCAATTAGATCTGAAACCTAGCTCAATATCTTCTAGGCTGGGCGTAGCGGTTTCGTCGTTTGTTTTAAAATAAGCTTTGTAGCGCAGATAGCGTCTGTCGTTATGCGCCGCGGCGAGTTGCGTGCCGCTTATCGTGTAATAACTGCCGGAGGTACCGTCAGGGCCGATATAGTCCCAGGTGGCATCATCGTTATTCGTGGCGATTTGAAAGCGCAAAGTAGTACTGGGCGGCTGATTGGTCGGCGTCCAAGAAAGAAGGAAAAAATTCGTATTGGTTGTACCAAAGTCTGAAGTCTGGGAAATAAACCAACTTTCGGTTCCGGTCGCGTACACGCCGCCGGTTTGAAGCAGAGTAACCTGTCCCGCCGGGTTTTCAGTCTCAAGTCCGCCGTCAGATACGGAGTATTGCCCCCCCGACCAGTCTGTCCATGAAGCCGTACGCGCGCCAGTCATAAAAGTTTTGTCATAAACACCTTTCACAAGACGTACGCTGGCGTCATTTATCGGAGCGCCAGTTTGGTCAGTGACCGTAAAAAGCATTGCGGCGGGAACCTTGTCCTCAAAAAGCCAAGTCATCGCGGCCGAGCTTGATGGGTTAAGAGTTATGGCCGGAAGGGCCGTATAACCCGAGAGATTTTTGGCCGAAACTATATTATAAAAACTGTAGGTATCCCACTCAAGAAGCCATGATTTATTTCCGTTAGCGTCGGTTTGCGACGAAGTTGAAAACTTAAGAACGTCGGGGGCCGTGCCGACTAGTTTTGCCCCGTCAACGGAAAAAGTAACGTTTGGAACCGCGGCACACATCGGATTAACTGTTTTAAGCGTCAGCGAGGCCAACTTGTCTATAGCAAAACTTATGTCCGTAACCTGCTCCTTGGCTACAGTCGCATGCGGTTTTACTGGATTAGGATTATCGAGGTCGCCCAGCGGACGAGTTCTGTCGGAGGAGTAGTTAGTCTTGCTAACGCCTATCTGATAGGCGCTCGTTGATGTCGGTATGTCAACAAGTTGGAGTACGCCGTTTACATTCGTCGTATCGGTAATGGAAATTGTCGGAGAAGCAACATTGTTGATGACTGTTACCGTTGCGCCGGAAATAGGCGCGCCCGACGCGTCAAAGACGTTAACGAAAAGGGAGCCGTTGCCGGTTGAGCTTTCCAGGCTTTTAGGCGCCGACCGGGCAGTCATGCTTATCGGGGCAAAGCCGATGCAGACAGGGCAGGTTATTTGGAACTCCACCAGCCGGTAGTCGGCGGGAGCGGTATCCACCGGCACGCTTGTGGCCGTACCGTCAAAGGGGTCGTCGTAGTTGCGCACATAAGCATTAACCTGGAACGGTACGCTGCCATAAAAGACTGATTTTTGCGCCGCGATTTTACCGGGCGGCGAACCACCCTGAATACCGACATCGGCAAAGGCCATATTGCGCACTATCTCTATTTCGCGCTCCAGCACCGAGGTTGCCGCCGAGCGCAAACGGGTGCGCGTTATGATGTCGAGAACGCTGGAATAGGTAAAATAAATGCCGAAGGCAAAAATGGAAAAAACCGCCGTGCCAACGAGCATTTCGATAAGAGTTATGCCGGCAGAACGGTTAAACGGTAAACCAGTAAACTTGAAACGAATAAACTTTAAACACGCGCAAAGGGGCGCTCTTAATAAATAGTTTCTTTGACTTGCATTTCTCCGTCTCACGTTTTTTTTGTTTGCGGTCTTACGTTTAAAGTTTATCGTTTGGAGTTTATTGTGCTTAGAGCGTCAGACTCTGCGTTATCTGATAAATCGGGCTGATAATGGAAATAGCAATGAAACCAACAATGAGTCCCATAACCAGGAGCAATACCGGCTCAATGACGCTTGAGATATTTTTTACAAAATCGTCCACTTCGCTTTCATAATATTCGGCTAAATAGGCCAGGTTTTCAGGCAGATTGCCGGTTTCTTCACCCACTGAAATCATGTTGACCATAATTGAGGGAAAAAGCGCGGGATTTCTTAAAAGGTGCCGCGAAATAAACTCGCCGGTTTTCACAACCTCAGCAACCTCCTTAAGCTCTTTCTTGTAAACAGGATTTGCGGTTGTATCCGCGGTTATGCTGACCGATTCTACTATTTTGATGCCGCTCTTTAAAAGCAGGCCCATGGTACGGGCGATATTCGCCATATTAAGATTTTTGGTGATAGTTCCAAAAAGCGGCACGGTGAGTATTATGCGGTGTATAACGAAGCGGACCGCGGGCAACCTCATGAGAAGCGTCCAACAAATAATGACTACTATTATGCCGAGCACTAGATAATGTCCCTTGTGTATAACAAAGTCGGAAATATTAATAAAAAGTACCGTCGTGAACGGCAATTTCACCTTTAAGCTCTGGAAGACTGGCAAAATCTTAGGGAAAACAAAGATTATCATTGCGCTGGCAATGCCGAGGGTCGCGAAAAGGATGACTGCCGGATAAATAAGCGCGCCACGGACCTTTTTACGCAATTCATCACGCTTCTTCATTTCCTCGCCAAGATAATTAAGGTTCTCGGTGAGCGTCCCGCTGGCCTCGCCTACGCGCACAATATTAATAAACAGGTCGCCAAAAATGTTATGAAACTTCTCTAGGCTGGTTGAAAGAAAAATGCCGTTGTCCAGGTCTACGAGAATAATATCCAGTATCTTTTTCAAAGAACCAGACCTCGTTTGCATACGGATCATCTGCACGGCTGACAGCAACGTCATACCCGAGCGAATGGCAATAGCCATGTGCTTAACAAACAGCACCTTATCGCCCAGAGAAACGTGCAGAAAAGCGTTTTGAAATGGATTTTTCATCCCGTTAGAGGCAGGTCGCGGTCGGGGTATTCCGCAAAAAATTAATAGTATTCATTGTCAATGTAATTTTGCCTGTTATTAAATACTTATCCCCTGGGCAACCGCGCCTGCCTGCCAGCAGGCAGGGCCTCTAACGGGATTCATTTATGCTCGAATAGCCAAACTAGCCGCCAAAAGGCTTTGGACTTCCTAACTTAATTATATATTATTTGCCGACGGTTAGGCAGTACTGGTCGCCGCAAAAATAAAAATATCGGCTTATTCGTGAAAAACGCGTAGCACCTCCGCTATGGTTGTAACGCCGGAGAGAGCCTTCTGAAAGCCGTCTTCGAGCATGGTAGTCATGCCGCCTTTTATCGCCGCCTCCTTAATTTCGGTCGCATTCGCGTGTTTCATGATAAGGTCGCGGATGTCGTCCGTTATCTCCAGTATTTCATGGATGCCTATCCTGCCCTTGAAGCCGGACTGGCCGCAGGTGTCGCAACCGTTGCCTTCAAAAAAATTTCTGTTGCCTTTAAGAACTTGCTCCTCGATAAATTCACTCAAATTGTCGTATTCGGCTTGGGTTAATTTCTTTGCTACCTTGCAGTCCAGGCAGATAGTGCGCACCAGGCGCTGGCCGATGATGACATTCACTGTTGAAGTGATGAGGAACGGCTCGACGTGCATATCTATAAGCCGGGGCAGAGCGGTTGCCGCGTCGTTCGCGTGGAGAGTTGAAAGCAGTTTGTGGCCGGTCATGGCCGCATTAACCGCAATTGATGCTGTCTCCTCGTCCCGTATCTCCCCTACCATGATGATGTTCGGGTCTTGCCGTAGAATGAAACGCAATCCGTGAGCGAAAGTAAGCCCAGTCCGCTCATTCACCTGTATCTGGTCAACGCCAACGAGTGAATACTCAACCGGGTCTTCAATCGTAATTATAGAAACTTCCGGAGTATTGAGCTCCTTAAGGACCGCGTAAAGCGAAGTCGTTTTCCCGGAGCCGGTTGGGCCGACGACGAGTATCATGCCGTAGGGCCTCTCCATCGCCTTGTGAACTTTCTTTAAGTCGCTGCCGGAATAGCCCAGACCCTCCAAAGTAAAGTCCTGCGACTGCTCGGCGAGGATACGCATAACGCAGTTCTCGCCGTAGTAGGTCGGCGCGATTGAAACACGGACGTCAACATAGCCGATATCGGCAATTTGCGCCTTAAACCTGCCGTCCTGTGCCATCTGGTGCTCGTCGGTGCGCAGGCCCGCAAGCACTCTAATGCGTGTAATGACCTCGGACTGCAGGCCTTTAGGGAAAGTAAAAATAGGGTTCATTACGCCGTCAATCCTGAAGCGAATGTGCAGCTCATCCTCCTCCGGATCAATATGTATATCCGAGGCGCGAAGCCTGTAGGCCAAAGAAATCATCGCCTCCACCAACTTGATGACGGAGAGCGCCGTCTCACCCTTCTTGAGTTCTTTCACTACCTCCGATTCTGTTACTAAAGGCGATGCGGCAACTCCCTTGGCGCGCGCATTCGTTGCCGTTGTCGGCTCCGGTTTTACAACCGGCTTAGTCTCCTTCTTATTATCGCTCTTATTTTTGTCTGTTGTGGTATCGTCTTTCGTTGCCATTTAAGTAAATTTATTATAACATCAATTTGCTTTTCCTCCGAAGGAAGATCCCCGCCTGCGCCCGGCGTCGGGCGGGCAGGCGCCTCCCTTGGCCCACCTAATGGCGGAGCCTCGCCTTTGGCCACCGCCATAGCGGGGCAGGCAGGGCATGCCGACGGAGAAGGAATGAATTGTAGCAGAGTTTATGCGCCGAAACTAGGCGTGTAGCTGTGGAAAACATAGCATTGCCGGACCCGCTTCGTCGAGCGAAGCGAGGCGAGTCGTCTAAATCTTGCCCCGCCAAATCGTATGGCCTTTGTATACGTCCTAAAAAATCAGCGGGAATAATATTATGTTGGCATTACCGCCCTCGACCCATACATAAGGTTGAACAGGCATAATGCTGGGTACGTTCCATCTACAAAACTAGGTAAACCATGGAATGTGGTATTATCTGAAAAGTTTGCTAATTTACGAAAGGCCAGAGAAAGAGAAAAGCAGATTAAAAGCTGGAAGGGCGGTAATGCTTTTAAAAAACTTGTCTCTAAAGCTGCCGGATCGTCTAATGGTAGGACATCGCCCTCTGGAGGCGAGTATCTTGGTTCGAATCCAGGTCCGGCAGCTTTAGAGAGGAAGATTTGGCGGGGTGAATAGGACATCGCCCTCCCTGCCCCACCGTTTGGCGGGGTGAAGAGGTGAGTATAGCAAAGCAGCGGAGAAGACAGCTTGTCCCGCAGAAGGCGGGGGTCCGGCAGCTTTGGATAAAACTATTTAAAAACAGATTCTTGGTTCTGCGCCATAGGCGCATTAGCCTCTGGCTAGCGGGTCCGGCAGCCAAGTAATACAAACAGCAGAAGTTGATAGAGGATATATAAGCAATATTGAGAATGGTAAGAAAAATCCAACTCTTGCGACAATCCAAAAGTTGGCTAATGCGCTTGACGTTTCGGCCGATGAGCTTTTGAAATAGTTATGGAAAATATGGATAAACCAAAAACTATGGCTACAGAAAAACAAACTCCGCTCGATAGGTTAAATTATTCCGGCGAACTTGGCGTGGTCATAAATCGTCTTGCTGACGCGTACGAAATCGGTAGCCCGACAAGTTTTTCTATCATCGGTATTGGATATGAAGATTGCAATGTTGTTATCGAAGCTCCAGGCGGTAAATACGTGGCAAAAATATTTTCCAAAGATAGAAACCAAGAAGCCATTACTCGCTACAGCACAATAATGGAAAAAGCTGTTGAAGCAGGCGTAAACCATCCGCCACTAATAAAAACTGCTGATGGCGGAGTGGTTTATTCTGACACCGAAGCCAATAGAATTTCAATGGTATTGATGAAATTTGTGGACGGTCAAACTTTTTTTGAACTTGATCGCGCTCCTGATGAGGAGGAACGAAAAGCAGTAGTTGAACAGGCGGCGAAAGTAAATGGCATTGATTATCGCCCGCCCTATCTTTTCGACTCTTGGGCGATTCCAAACATTAAAGCGATGTTTGAGAGGACAAAACAATTTATTCAGGCAGAAGATATTAAACTTATTGAGCAAGTTATGGCACAATATGCGGAAATTCCTGTTGATGACTTACCGCATTGTTTTGTCCACGGAGATTGCACGAAAGCCAATGTAATGAAAGGCCAAGACGGCAAAATTTACATATTAGATTTCTCGGTTGCTAATTGGTATCCACGAATTCAAGAACTTGCTGTCATTGTCGCAAACTTATTGCACGAAGAAAGTGGCTTGCAATCGTTACGCCAGAGAGCTGAACAAGTTTTGGAAATGTACAACAAACTAAACCCGCTCACACCAGATGAGAAAAAGCATCTTTACGCCTATGCACTAGCTGGCGTTGCTATGGCATTTATGGGCGGTCATCAAGAAAAATTTATCAAAGGCAACGCCACCGAAGAAACGGGGTATTGGCTCAATTTAGGACGGAGCGGATTAAGAAGGGAGCTTTCCGAAAAGTAATTATGGACGAGAAACTTTCAAAACTTAAAGAGCAGATTTCAAAAATTGATGACCTAAAAAACGTTGCTCGCTGGGGTCCGGAATATCAGTTAGGGATGACTAAGACAGAAAAGTTGGTGGGAGAAATTTTTGGGCAAGAAGGCCTAAAACTTTTTCAACAGCAACGCACAACTACCACCTCATACATTGATGAGAGTTTTAATGTTCGGCAATATTTGAAAGAACTGGATAATCGGAAAAAAGTTTTAGAAGGACTTCTAGCGGAAATGGAAGAATTCAATCTTCAATCTGGTTCAGAAAGCCAAGACACCGAAATAAATATCATTAAGGAAATTTGGCGGAAAGAGCAAGCATTAAAAGAAAATCTGCTCTTAACGCAAGAAGCGCAGGCAATCCAAAAATCACTATTAGCTCATCTCGAAAAACTTTTACCAAAAGATTCAATCCCTGGGTTAAGATTTAGAAAATTACGCGCAGAAAGGCGTTTTCAAACATGGTGGACAAACAGCAATGGCTATCCGACTGATAATCCGTGGACAAAAATAGAGCCATTTTTAGAAATTCTACAACAACACAAAGCTGAAAAAACTATTAGACACCGACTAGAAACGGGGGGTCTTTTTGTAGAATCGCGCTCACAAGGCGAAGACCAGCACTTACTGATTGGAGCAAAAGACGGAGCTGGCGATAAGGCGCATATTGTTATTGATGGGAAAACCGGAGAAATACGGGTAGAAGATAATCAGCAAGAACCGACAAAATTAACTGCTCGGATAGAAACTTTTCTCACATTGCCGAGCGGGAAGAAAATTAGAACAACCAGAGAGGCAATAAAAATTTTGGAATAATATGGAAGAAATGAAACCAATCGAAAACAAAGAAGCGGAGCTTGTAGTTTCTGATTTAGAAACTCTTTTTACTCGACTTGCTCAACTGAAAGCAGAGAAAGGAACTCTTTGGTTTGGTATTAGCGGAAGTTGGAGAAAAACGAACGAGAAAGTCGAGCAGGGGGTACGCGAAGCTGTTCGCAAAATAATCGAGCATGGGGACGGAATTGTTTCTGGCGGTGCGCTCAATGTTGATTATTTTGCGACTGACGAAGCATTAAAACTTAATCCAACTGCGGATAGAATAAAAATATTTCTTCCCGTCGTGTTGGATTTATATGCGGCTTACTATCGAAAGAGGGCGACGGAGGGCGTGATAACTTCTGAACAAGCGGAAGCCCTTGTCGCTCAATTAGAAAGTTTGAGAGCCGCAAATCCCGACGCCCTCATTGGTAATCCTCAAAATACTGTTGTGGACACAAAAACTTATTTTGAGCGAAATACAGATGTGGTAAATGCTTCGGACGCTCTCGTTGGATTTCAAGTAAACGAAAGTGAAGGCGTCGGAGATACTGCCAAGAAAGCAATCGAGCAGGGCAAGCCAGTTTGTTTAGAAAAGTTTATAATTGAATAGCCGCCGTATTTTTTCGCCAAAATGCCAGAAGCGAGGGCGTGGCGGAAGGAAGGTGTGGAGGGAATTCCGCCGCGTTCGGCCTTTACGCAGTTTTTTCATTTTCACTGGAAAATTTTACCCCATTGGCCGCGTTTATGGCGTTCTTGAACGGTGTCGCGAGCGGCGGTGAGATAGCATTTTCGAAAAAACTATCGGGGTCATATTCCCCTCTATATCTCTCGTGGCTCAGCTGGATTGCTATTCTTGCCACCAATGGCATCGCATCGCGTGTTGTGAGCGAGGTCCAGCACATTCCCTCATTCAATGTAGCGTGGCTTTACCTTGGCGCCTACGCGGCAACCGGGATTATGGGTTTCTGGTCGGTGCTTAAAGGCATACAATATCTAGAAAGTAGCGTCGGGGGGTTGCTCACCCCGCTTGAGGTGATATTTGGAATTATTTTCGGAATCATTATCTTCAATGAATCCTTAACTTTCCGGATAGTTTTGGGAGGGTTACTAATTATCGGCGCGGCTATTCTCCCGCATTTTCACAAAGTAATGAGTTCAAATTCTGCGATGCCGGTGGACGAAAACAATTGAGCGATATAAAACCAACCATTCTTGGCACTATATACTAGCTAATAAAGAATCGGGGTATGAAAAATTTTTTTAAATTCTCACGCTATCTCTTTGTCTTTGCGCATCCGGACGATGAGATTTACACCTGCGCTTTTATACAAAAACTGGCTGAACAGAAAAAGAGCGTTAATGTTATCTATGTAACCAGCGGCGATTATCAAGGCCTGGAGACCGGTAAAATAAGGGAAAGGGAGGTTCTCAAAGCCATGCGGATTTTGAATGTATTTACTTTGCCCATTACCTTTATGCACGTTCCCGAGCGTCAGCTGATGGGCAAAGTAAATGAGGTTTGCGTAAATATTCTTGCCCGGACCGCCGAACTCCCGCCCGACTGCGTTATTTCTCACGATTTTGAAGGCGGGCACAATGGCCATGACGCCGTCGGTTTCTGCGCCTCATATGTAGCGGAAAAAATACATAGTTCTTTATACGTTTTTCCGGCGTATTACGCGTGGCCAGAAAAGCGACTATGGAATCAATTCGTGCCGCCCCGAGAAGCAACCGATACGCTGATACTTTCGTCGGAAATGAAAATACTGCAGAAGCGCGTTATATCCGCCCACGCGAGTCAGAAAGGCTATTTCGACGCCATCAAACAAAGCGGAAGTAATAATTTGTTTTCTAAGCGGGAGGTATTGAGGTTGGTAGAACAGCCGATAAATTATTTGGAGCCCCCGACCACGCCCGTCGGCTACGAATACCCTGGGAGCAATCTTCGATTCAAAGACTTTAGGATTGCCATAACCTCAGCGCTAGAAAAGCTCGGCCGATGATTTAAGCGAGTAAAAGAATATGAAACTCCCGATTAAAAACAACCTTATTGTAGAACTTCATGTTCCGGATTTCGCGCCGGTAAAAGAATTCTATTCGAAGCTCGGCTTTGAAGTTATTAGCGAAGATCCTAAGGGGGAAAACTATCCGGGTTATCTGGTGTTAAAGCGCCAAGACACGTTGGGCAATACAATTCTTAATTTTTATGGTGACGATGAACGAGTCTATAACCAGTCATATTTTAAAAAATTCCCCAAGGACACAGTCCGCGGTTACGCTACAGAGCTGACGATACCGACAGCCGATATAGACAATTTCTATGCCCTCGTTAAAAATCTATTGCCTCAATATATCGTGAAAGAGTTGCAACAAGCCAAGGACGATCACGCTACTTGGCGCGACTTTCGGGTGGCAGATCCATACGGATATTACCTCCGTTTTACCGAGCTTATTGATTGGGGACAGAAATAAAACCAAGCCAACTTGGTGCCCGGATTTATTTCAGCTATACCCCGTAGGAAATAAGCGTTTTGCCGGGAAAGAAGGTGCGATTAGAGCATAGCTCCCTTCAGTTAGTTATTCAATTTGTGGTATAGTATCTGCTCGCGTAACGCTTTCCCTACAATTTCCTACGGGGTATACTTGATGTAAAAGTGAAAAAATTTCCGGAGCAAAACATCGTAGAAACACCGAAGCACCCCGCTGAGCGGCCAAAATATACGCTTGAGGATCTTGAGCGGGAGCGCAATTGGGACAGCGGCTTTGGCCCGAATAATCCGGGCGCCGAACGCCGCAAACTTCGCGAGCATAACGCGCGGCTTAGAGCTATTGAGACGTATCTTATTGAGACCGGGGTATTGGCAAAACCACCGCCGATAGAAAAATCGCCGGAAGAAAAACTCGGCGAGGAGCTCGACCGGCTGTATCCCAACGCGAAATCTAAAACAATCGTTGACTATAACGGCGAAAAATATCAAATCCGATACTATCCTCGCAGTAAAAGCAACTCCGGAAAAACAGTTCACGAATGGGGCCATGAGTGGCGCCCATTGAAAAACTCCGGGTAGCTTATCCAATTAACAACAAAATTTTATGGAACCAACTTTACTGGCAACGGTCTGTCCGAAATGCCACGCAACCGTAGCCGCGACCGTTAATTTTTGTCCCCGGTGCGGAGCGAAACTCAAGGAACCGCCGATCTCAATCTCCTTCGGCAGGCTGGCATTTGTTTATCTAATAAGCTTTTTCCTCGCTCCGTTTGGCCTTGTTTTTGCTTTTAAATATCTAAGACAGCCGGACCCCAAGGCGCGGATGGTTGGCATTGTTGTCATCATACTTACAATTCTTGCGATAGCGCTTACGATTCTGACCGCAAATATATTCACCAGGTGGGAGTACCGGTATATCAACGACTCGCTGATGCTCCAATAGAATCTGTGCGTTACGGAGTACCCATCCACACAAAAAAGCCGCCCGGGAGATATACTCCAAGGCGGTTTGTACTATTCGGTTATACCCTGATCTTCGGCCAGCCGGCGAAATGTCGGAGAGGCTTTAAAAAGTTCCTCGAACGAACCGCCAACGGCTTCAACCTGTGAGGGGTCGCCGTTCATATCTTCAACCGGACGCAGGATGATGAACTTATCGCAGAGATGCCGCACCGTGCTTAGGCGGTGAGCGATTACCAGCGCGCCGGTTTTTCCGGCAAGCACCTTGGCCAACCCGGCCTGTACGGCGCGTTCGGTTGTGGAGTCAAGACTGCTGGTCGCCTCGTCAATCAGCATGAAGGGCGGTTTTTTAATGGCCGCGGCGCCGATCATAAGGCGTTGCGCCTCACCCCCCGAAAGCTTAATGCCGTTTCTGCCGACTTTGGTATTAAGACCCTCGGAAAGACGCGCGCCGAAATCGATTTTTAGCGAACGCATCATCTCCCAAAGTTCTTCGTCTTTTACCGCCTCTTTCTCTTCCGGATTAAGGGCGTAGGTAAGATTGTAGCGCACCGTGCCGTCCAGAATCTGCGCCTGTTGAGGAATGTACCCCAGAAGCCGCATCCATGACTCCAGATTGATATCGCGTAGGTCCAAGCCGTTAACCAAGACTCTCCCTTCGTTCGGGTCCATATACCGGAGCAAAAGCCGCATTACCGTGGTCTTCCCTGCCCCGCTCGCGCCGATGAGCGCCACTTTCTCGCCGGGGTGAATTTCAAAACTTACTCTTTTCAGTACCGGCGACGAATGGTCCTCTTCCACGTCTTCTTCTTTGCTTCTTTTCGGATAGGCGTGCGAGACATTCTCGAAAATGATTCGTACCGGCTGATCCGGATCTAGCTCCACGGCGCCGGGCCGGTTTTGAATGTCGGGCGGTATCGAGAGCGCGTCAATCATGGCTTTAATCGACGGCGTATTCCAGTTTAACTGATGCTCAATCTGGCCGACACGCCAGATGTTGTCGCTGACTTGCGAGCTCCAGCTAAAGAGCGGATAGAGCAGTCCGAGCGACCACTCGCCCGTCCAAACCAGCCAAGTGCCGTAAGCCATGATTGTCACCAGCCCGGTTACGTTTACCACGCCGCGGACCGTGGCCATTTTGATAAACCATATCCAGAACCCCCGGTCCCGGCCGAGCAAAGTATCAAACCGGATATTCATCTCGGAGAGTTCTTCTTCGCACTTACCCGATACTTTAACACGCTCAATTTTTTCCCAGCGTTCATACCGGTGCCGGTTAAGAGCGCGGAAGTCTTTATCGATGGGCAAACAAACCGCCATGACTCGCTGGTTCAAAAACAACATCCAAACCATGTAGATAGCGATGACGCCCGTCATAATCGCGCCCGCCACCGGACTCAAAATCCAGAGAAACAGAAGCGACATAAAAAGACTTAGGAGCGTGTTACTGCCTTCAAAAAATAGCATGGCCTGCAGGTCCAGCACCTTCCAGCGCGCCTTGTCCACGTTGCCGACATTGAGACGCGAACTCTCCTGCACGTGCTGACCCATAGACTTCTCGAAAAACAATTCTGTGATGCGTTCATCAAGCCGACGCCAGTTAAGGCCTAACAGCCACTCCCGCGCGACTCCGTGGTAGTAGTCGGCGAAGCGAGCGAGAACCGCGGCTATCACAAAAAATCCGGCGAGTCCGAAAATGATTTTGCGGCCGCTATGCCCGATAAGTCCGTCATAGATAAACGTGACGAGCCAGGGCTGTAGGGCATTCAAAAGCGTTACGAGTACAAGGGTGACGAGCACCTGCCGGAGCCACTTCTTGGCATCCAGGGTAGTAAGTTCTCTCCACATCCACGCGTACACCCGCGTTGTCTCCCGCGTACTGCTTAGGTAGTCCCTAAGATTGCGCGGCGCCTTCCGTTCTTCTTCCGGGTCAACCACTTCACCCTCCTTATTGGGTTAACTGCTCATTGCCATATTCAGTTATTAAAGGGCAAAATACCTTGCTTTTCGGCAAGGTATTTTGAAATTTCAGTTCGTTAAAACTTAAATTGCCATGATACGTTGCCGAAACAAATACGGATTATCGCCCATAAGAAAGGCGGGCCCGCCGGAAATATAAGCGCGGGAAACAAGCCAAGCCGTCTTGGTTTTATGAATAGAGTTGTTGGCAAAGTAGTTCATATTGAACTGTAAACTATGTTTAACACGGCGTTAAATTTATGTCAAGCGCCTTGCTTGCGGCGGGGAAATTTTGGGGTATGATAGAGGAAAATAGCTCACGGTTAAGTTTTGCTAATTTAAAATGGAAATGGTAATTCTTATTATCAACGCAAAATGACTCCGACCGAAACCAACGAATTTTCTTTTGTGCTGAAGCCTTCGGAACATGGGGTTGGTGTTTTCGCGGTACATGATATCGCTTCCGGAACATATCTGCGCTTGTTCGGCGATGAAAATAAATTTGAAAACAGGAGCCGCACCATGAATAAAAAAGACGTGCCGGAAGTGTTCCGAGAGTATTGCATTGATAGAGGCGCCTCGTTAATTGGTCCGGGTGATTTTGGCGCAATGCCGGTCGGCTGGTACCTAAACCACTCCTCAACCCCAAGCGCGACGC
>Ga0209542_10011183_pt1 | contig 15969 bp, 19 predicted proteins | sample RifCSPhighO2_01_FD_184028 | JGI IMG/M metagenome (GOLD analysis project Ga0209542, IMG submission 184028) | Soil microbial communities from Rifle, Colorado - Rifle CSP2_plank highO2_0.1 (SPAdes) (version 2) | ecosystem: Environmental > Terrestrial > Deep subsurface > Rock core/Sediment ... | reverse complement strand
GGCTACGAGTGCCTAGATGCCTATGTGCGGGCAGTAGCCCGCGCTTCTTGGGGAGAGGAGGTTTCCTCTCCCCGGGTCGGGCTCTGCTGGATTACCAGCAGTCCGCCCTCGCCATCCCCACTCCACGTTTTTCAATATTATGTTTGGTGTGTAGCTTTCGCTTTCGATTCTGTGTTGCAATACAACTTCGGCACTCGTCCTTTAGTCGTGGACACCCTAGCGGAAATGCCCGAGGCGGAAATACAAATATTAAAATCCAGAAAATGATCCTGCGGTTATAGAATAACTATTTTGAGAATTAGTTTTTGTAGTAAAATTATTGTTATTACTAGCAGTGGAATTATGATTTTGAGATGAGGAGGGGCTAGGCGAAAATTGTATTGAGGATGAAGGTGTTTGAATAAAAAAACTATCAATTTCAAACTCAGTTACATCTCTTTTCATGTGCTTACAAATTGCGTAAATAAGTTCAATCTGTCTTCTTTTAGAAACTGCGGGATTCTCTATATTAACATAGCCGTTCCATAACTCTTTGACTAATTGTTTTATTTCTATATTTTTATCAAAAACTAACACCACTCGATTTAGAGCACCCAGAAACTCATGTGAACCAGTTGTATGTCTAAAAGATACTAAAGCTTTCAATGTCTCATATTCTTCTCGCTGTTTTTCTGTTCGTTGACGTAAATATTCCCCCACTATAATAGCAAGCACTGGAGCAAAAATAGCGACTCCTATAGACATAGTCGTTTCTTTATTAAGCCCAAAAAATAAATGCGTGATGAAAAGACCCGTAAACCCAATGATTGCGGTTAAAATCGAAATTAGATAAATTGGTTGTATTTTTTTCAACATTCTATTTCCACCCCTGCTCTACTATTCGCATTGCAACTTGTTCTTGCGGGACTTGCATAACACCTTGAGGGGTCTGTTGCGGAACCATTACCTGTTGGCGTTTGAATTCCATTGTTAATTTATAAGCTTTTTGCAATAGAACACTTTCCACAAAAGCGACTTTATATTCTTTCTTATTTTGGCTAGCATTCATTCCAATTTCATTTTCAGGATTCCAAACTACATTTTGCAATTCCATTTCTTGCGCATATTCAGAATAAAGTTTAGACATAAGGTCAGAAAGATCAGTGTCTGCGTAAATAACAGATTTTACATTTAATTCTTCCTTTACTTCCTTTCTGCCGATAAAATAGGTGTGCGAGTATAACTTTTCGGTAAATGCCTCAACAATTTTTTCAATCCGCTCTTCTTTCATCGGCTCTTTATGGCTTTTTAGCAAACGCTTAGCAATCAAACGGATCAGATTATGTGTGCGATTCACATTACCGAGAGCGAGTGGGTGAATTTGCGGATTTGATTCCATAAACTTATTAAAAATCTTTGTCAGGTCTTCATCGCTTTTAATGCCAAATTTATTCTTTGCTAAATCAAAGTATGCAATAACATCCTCAACAGAAATAGGAATTTTATTTTGAGGATTTGTTGGGTCCGATGGATTGAAAATATTTGCAGTCGAAGGGTCAATCGGCGATATTTCCGAAAGATCACTCATAACTATCTCGTCAGCTCCCAGAGCAATCATTGTGCCGGCACTATGTGCTTTATAAGGCACAAGAACGGAAAAAGTATCACAATATTCTCGTATCATTGAAACTAAACGCCAAGGAACCATTGTGTCTCCACCTGCGGTGTAAAGAAAAAGGTCAATTTTTGAAACTTTTGTGCCGATTTTACGAAGCTGTTCGCTAACTATGGGAATAATATCCATAGCGACCCGAGCATTGACAGGTCCTTGTCTATCACTCGTTATATAGGTAATAACTTTTGAGCTTCTTTTTTCTTCAATTTTCTTTATTAAGTCTATTGTTCGCATATTGGTATCTTATCATATTTAATACTTATTATCAATGATTTTTTGAAGTTAAACCTAAATTTTCTATCTTTATAATAAATGGCGTGTTTTTTCTAACTCTGTGGATAACTGGCTGTTGCATACTTTCTAATTACTTTCTATAATAGCATTATGATTACAAAAAAGCAAAAGCAAGTTTTTGATTTTGTGAAGGAATATCATGTCAAACACGATTATGCCCCTTCTCTTGAGGATATTAAAAGGAAATTCAAACTTGCCTCTGTTTCCACCGCTCACTATTACATAAAGAAACTAAAGGAAGCAGGTCAGCTCAATAAAGAACGCAACCAGCCTCGTTCTGTCGTTCTTAGGGATCGTGAGATAATGGTAAAAATTCCCTTTTTGGGAATAATCGCAGCCGGCGAACCAATAGAAGTAATTGAAAACAGAGAAACTATAGCTATTCCAAAAAGCAGACTCCCAAGATCGGGCGAGGTGTATGCTCTCCGGGTACAAGGCGACAGTATGATTGATGAGGGTGTAAGTGACGGAGACACGATTTTAATAAACAAACAAAATACTGCTGAAAATGGCGATAAGGTGGTCGCGTTACTTAATGGGAATGAAGCGACACTTAAAACCTTTTATAAAGAAAAAGGACAGATTCGATTGCAACCGGCAAACAAAAACTACAAGCCGATTATAATCAAAAGTGAGCAACAATTTGCCTTGCAGGGTGTTTTGTTAGATGTATTTAGAACAGACGAGACAGAGAAACCAGCCCAAGATTTTGTCTTGCCGGTGAAAAAGAATACTCAACAACAAGGCAAGATATCAGATTATCTCAATAAGGTTTATAACGGAGACGTAATGCATGTTTTGAAAGATTTGCCAGATAATAGCGTAGATATGGTTTTTGGAGATCCGGATTACAATGTCGGTATTAAATATGGTGAAAATAATTATACAAAAAAATTCGAGGATTATATAAATTGGTATATAGAACTTACCAAAGAAGCAATGCGTGTGCTTAAAAATGACGGGAATCTTTTCATGATGAATTACCCGCAACAAAACGCACACCTTCGAGTAAAATATTTAGATTCATATTTTCCAAATATCCACGAATATGTTTGGGTCTATAATACGAATGTTGGTCATACGCCAAAAAGATTTACAACAGCACACAGGAGTATTTTACATGTAAGAAAAAATGCTGATAATAAATTCTTCAAAGATGATGTTGCACTTCCTTACAAAAATCCAACAGACAAGAGAATTCAACAAAATTTAGCGAATGGGTCAAAAGGTAGAATGCCTTATTCTTGGTTTGAATTTAATCTTGTCAAAAATGTAAGTAAAGAAAAAACATACCACGCCTGCCAAATTCCTCAAAAACTAACCGAGATGTTGATTAAAGCATCAACAAAACCGAAGGATATAGTTTTCACACTTTTTGGAGGTAGTGGTGCAGAAATTGATGTATGCAGAAATCTGAATCGCCAATTTATATCTGCTGAAATTGATAAAAAATACTGCGACATTATAAATGATCGCCTCGTCAAAGGTCACATTGACCAACAATACCGCCTTGGGCCACGAGGTAAAAAAATTAGGGGATTATCTTCCGCATACTAGCCGCGTCAAAATAATTACCGTGTACAAGTATTAGAGCTGCGTAAAATTTGTCGCGCCCAGCCCCCTTGCTTGTTGGTCCTCCATTTCTATTTTGAAGACGATACGGCATCTTTGAGCCAACTTCTTTCCACGACAATTTGTAATTAAAATCCTCCTGTATCCACATCCATTTAAGCATCTCCAAAAATTGCCGAGGGTCAATACCGCCAAGTTTTGGTGGCTCTTTGTCTATCACATTATGACTATGTACTCTTACAATCATTTCCCAAAAAGATGTATTATTTTTCTTGTGTGCCTCGAAATCTTTCAATAAATTCGCATAAGTAAAACGAACTGAACTGCCCTCCCTGCCTTTTTCGAAAGGGATAACTTCAAAATCAAAAAGGTTCGCCCAAAGTGCTGAATTTTTATTTGGTTTTTTGAGTGTACGCTGTTTCAATTTGTATCCAGGATAACGTATTCCAATGCGAGGTTTTGTAAGTGTTCCTTCTACAATAAATAAATATGAACCAACTGCTTTTGTATGATACGGAAGCAACGCATCCGCGATATGCTTAAAAATATCTGAATCGGTAGGTATATGTATTTCTCTTATTTTTACCATATTATTTAATGAAAAAAGACATATCTTTTTTATAAATTTTCGCCAAAATTGAAAGCTCGGTGACATCAACACGCCTTTCACCTCTTTCAATTTTGGAAATATAAGACTGCGGTTTTTTGAGTTTTTGTGCCACATCAACTTGCATTAAACCAGCCTGATTTCTTGCCTCTATGAGACGAGAGACCACAGTTTTATATTCATTTGTATAAATTGATTTTGTCATCAATGCTAATAGTGTATAACCTATTGCAGGATAACCCAACATAGGTTATACTGAAATATAGCCCTAATCCCCTCTCCCATTCCAAAAAAAGAAATCCGCGCGAAACTAAATATGTATGGATTCAGAGAGGGGGCGAGGGCAGACGACGAGCTTTAGCTCGTCGTGGCGGAGTACATTAGCATTACCACATTAGTCGAGCGTAGTGTTAATATTAAAAATATGATGTTCTGCGAGCGTACGATTAGCTTTCTTGTTTTTCAAAAAAAGTTCGCGTAAAGGACATTAATACATCACCGCATAAAAAACAAAAGCCCGCTCAGCTTTGTGCCAATTGGGCCGCGACTATATTCTTCAATTTTCACACAAAGAACAAAAAAAGAGGAGAGCCGGACGTGTAGACCTGGACGCGTTCTTCTGTGCTTGTGAATCCCAAGGCGAGCAACCTTGGGTGAGTGTGTCGTAGCACAAAAAATCCAGGAAAAGGAACAGTACGGCTCAGGCAATCGGGTGCTCTATTATGCTACAGGTTGGTGGCAGATTTACTGCGGGACCGACCTAAAATTGAGGAACAGAAACATTCCGACTACTTATTAAAAACTATACTGAAAATTAAACAAAAAGCAACTTATTTGGCCAAAAAACGAATAAAAGCTATACTTTTAGTATGCAAATAAAGATAAAGAAAATTTTGGTGATAATTGTAGGGATTATTTTTATAGTACTAGGTCTGTTCGGATTAGTACTCCCCTTTTTGCAGGGAATTATTTTTCTGATTATCGGCTTTCTACTTTTATCCCTTTGCTTCCCAAAGATCCGCCTGCGTATAAAAAAGCACACCGAGCGGCATAAGCATTTATCTTCCACAATAAATAAAATTGAGACCTGGCTAGTAAAATTTATCGGCGATATGTAAATTACTTCTTTTTGAGCCACTCATCGTCTTGCCGGACGAGGAGTTTATCTTTATTGGCCTGATCCTGGAGGATCGCCTCGGATACCCGCTCCATGCGCATCCCTTGCGAGCCTTTAACCAGCACTAGATCCCCCCTCTGCACAAAAGTTTTCATAAATTCCCCGGCTTCTTTGGAATTCAAAAATTCGAAGATATTTTTTTCATTCATCCCGGCCAGCAGGGCGCCTTGTTTTATGTCTTGAGCTCTCTGTCCGACCACGACCAAAATATTACAATTCTCCGCCGCAATTTTACCCTTATCCCGATGCGCTAGGGCGGTATATTTCCCAAGTTCCAGCATATCTCCGAACACCGCAATTTTCCTTTGATTTTTGGTTTCTCGTTTTATAGCTCCAAGAGTTTTGAGCGCCGATTCAGAAGCAAAAGGAGAGGAATTGTAAGTGTCATCAATAATCAAGGAATCATTTATACCCTTAAGCAACCGCATTCGCCCAGGTGGCACATCGTAATTTTTAAGCGCTTCGATAGCATTGATAATATTAAATTTAAGTCCCAGAATCAACGCCAGCGACGCCAAAGAAGCATACATGTGGTTTCGACCAAAAACTCCTTCGATCGTCACCGGCAGACTTTTTCCTTCGGTATCAACTCGAAAAATTATCCCCTCCGGGACTTCATTACTGTCATATAAAATGCTTTCACCAGAACCTAAGACATCCGCGCCTTCTTTAAAACCATAAGTGATCGTGCGATGCTTGCTATTTGTTTTCATCGAAAGGACATCTGGATCGTCAGCGTTTAAGATAGAGAGACCATCGGGCTTTAAAGTTTTGAGGAGCTTGCTTTTTTCTTCGATTAAACTTTTGCGCGAATGAAAAAATTCTATATGCGCCGGAGTTTCCCCGATCGCTGTGATGATCACCACGTCAGAGAGAAGCCAAGACGCTGTTTTGCGCATGTCGCCTTCTTTACCCACACCCACTTCCAGTACCAGCCATTTCGGATATTTGTGAGGCCAAATAAAAAGCCAGAGGCCTTTGACTATGTTTTGAATCCAGATCAATGGATTGTTCCAACCGTTCGAAACACCTAAAATAGTCAGCGGCAAGCCTATCTCGCTATTGTAACTTTTTTCACTTTTTCGAACATAAGTAATTTGAGATAAAACCGCGTAAACCGCATCCTTGGTGGAAGTCTTACCGACACTGCCGGTAATGGCGATGACTTTCGGCCTGTATTTGAAAAGCGCGAGCCGCGACTCGATCTGCAAGATATAAGCTATTATTTTTTTGAAAGTTGTTTTCACAAATTTATCTGTCTGGCGGAATCTCGTAATAATTTAATAAAAACTTGGTTATATCCAGGAATGGCTGGGTCCAAGTAGTTGCGGAATATTCCACTCCTTTAGGATTGATGGCATATAAAAAAATTATAAATTTCGGATCATAAGCCGGAAAATATCCCACGAAGGAGTGGGTGTGTCTATCTTTATAATATCCGCCCGTCGTCTTATCCGCAACTTGCGCGGTGCCGGTTTTCACGGCAATACTGAAATGCTCTAGGCTGGCTTTAAGCCCTTTATCCATCACAGTTACCAACATGGAGGTTATTTTTTCCGAGGTTTCTTTGCTGATCTTAGTCCGGGTGGTCGGGTAAGAAAAGACTTTTTTACTGCCGTCATCGTATTTTATCTCTTTAACCACATGTGGCACCACCAAATTCCCGCCGTTACTAATGGACGCCAACGCCCGGATTAATCCAATCGGAGTCAGAGCGATACCCTGACCGAAAGCGGCATTGGCATATTCGATTTCACGAGGGCTGGTCAATATGTTGGACACCAATCCACTAGTTTCATTCGGCAGATCTATTCCGGTTTTATCTTTAATCCCGTAAGAAAGCAAATATTCCCGCAGGCGCTCCTTGCCTAATTTTTTCTCGACAAAAACCATGCCAGTGTTCAAAGATTGATTCAAAACATCCTGCATGGTAGTGCCCGGACCTCGACCCTTCTTGTCAAAGTTGAAAATTTCGTGCTTTTCCACAATCACTTCGCCTTTGTCATCATAAGTCGTCTCCGGAGTGACCACGCCGGCATCCAAAGCCGAGGCCATGTTCAGGGGCTTGACCACGGATCCGAATTCAAAAACGTTTTCCACAATCGGATTGGAGAAAATCGAAGATTCTTTTTCTTGAGAAAAATTATTTAGATCAAAATCCGGCTTGACTGAGAGCGCATAGATCGATCCATCGGTTGGATTCATAATAATTCCGCCAATTGAATCTGTTTTATATTTTTCCTTTACTTCGGTTAATTTTTTTTCGAGATATCCCTGAACTGAAGGTTCGATCGTAGTCACTATATCTCCGGTTTTCTCGTCACTGTCAAACAGAGCTTTGTTGATGTTGGAAAAAACTTCGGCGAAAAAATTAATATAAGGATTATCTCCATTTTTCGTCAAAAGAGAATCGTATTGCCGTTCCAATCCGTAGCGCCCGCCGAGCGTATTCCCCTTGTAGCCCACCAAGCCCAAGAGGTGCGAAGCGAGATTGTCCCCGGGATAAAAACGCCATTTTTCTTTATAAATAGTTACGCCGGGTATTTTCATCGCCGTGACAGCATCAGCTTTTTCTTTGGAGAGATGGTGGGCGACTTCCTCATAAGGATCATCCGCTTTTATGGCCTTGAGTATAAAATCATCCTGATCCAAAATAATTATTTTGGATAATTTTTTATAAACTGATTCTTTATCTTGGATTTTAGTAGGATTGATCGCCATCTTGTAGCCAGTGACCTGCGTCGCCGCGGCGATCAACTGTCCGTCTTTGCCACCCACACTTTTGTTTTGAAAAAAAATAGTCCCGCGCTCATAAATATCGCCCTTCGGCGTTACATATTGGCGATCAGCAGATTCGGAGTAAGTCTTGCCATGCACAATTTGCAACAAAAAAAGCTTAGCGCCTAAAATTAAAAAAAACACAATCAAGCAAAAAAGTGTAATCTTCGATCTAGCAAAAGGACTATAAGCCATAACTATAAGTCATTTTTAGCCACTTTGGCTCCGGAGGAAGGTAAAAGACTGAGAGAAGCCTTGCGAGTGACAAAGGTTACTTTTGCATCTTTAAACCCTAAAGAATATGAAAAATCTAGATCCAGACCATTCGAAAGAGACAGGTAAGAGACTTCGAGATCGCGGACTTCATTGGTGAGAGAGCGCGACTTCGCTTCCAAACCTTGACGCTCCACAATATTTTTAACCATATTTCCTAAAAACAATAAATAGAAAAATACCAGCGCAGCAAAGGACCAAAAAATAGTCTTCAAAATAAGACCCTCAAGGTTGTTATATGTATTTAATTTTGCGGCAATGGCTTTCATATTTTTTCTAAAATTCTTAACTTTGCGCTCCTGGATCTAGGATTACTTTTAATTTCTTCTAATGTAGCTCTAATTGGTTTCTTTGTAATAATTTTCGCAATTCTGTGTTCTTTTCCGTCCGAGGCGGATCCGCCTTTGGCGGAGAAAAATCTTTTAACTATTCGATCTTCTAAACTATGAAAAGAAATCACTGACATCCTGCCCCCGACTTTTAATGAATCAAATCCTTTGTCTAATCCTTCCGAGAGCGCTCCTAGTTCGTCGTTGACGGCTATGCGGAGGGCCTGAAAAGTTTTGGTGGCGCAGTGAATTTTTCTTGGGATTTTACCTCTCCGAAACCTGGCCGGAATCGCTTGCTCGATTATTTTCACTAAATCAAAAGTGGTTTCAATCTTCTGTTTCTTCCTGAATTCCACTATTTCGTGAGCGATACGATGAGCCTGCTTTTCTTCACCATAACCATAAATAACATCCGCTAAACTTTTTTCACTCCAAATATTTACGGCGTCCCGGGCCGTGAGATCTTCCGAAGTTGGATTTTCTTTCATCGTCATCAAAAGTGGCTCATCTTTCAAAAAAGAAAATCCTCGCCCAGAATTCTCTAATTGGTCTGAACTCAAACCTAGATCAAAAATAATCCCATCAACTTGTCCAATATTTTCTTTTGTTAAAACTTTATCGATATTTCGAAAGTTTTCATTTACGAAAGAAATATTGCAATTTTTCCAGTCCGAGGCTGATCCGCCTTGGGTGGAGAAAACACTTTTATCTTGATCAAGGGCGATAATTTTTACATTTCCGAATCTTTTGTAAATTTCTAAGCTATGCCCGCCTCCTCCAAAAGTGCAGTCAATTACGGTGGAATCAGGTTTCAAATTCAAATCCTCTATTGTTTCATTTAAAAGAACTGTCCGATGCATATTCATTTCGCTTCCTCGCCCCGCCCGTTTCTGGACGGGGCAAGCTTTTCCGCCAATTCTTCCGCTTGCTTTTCGACGACTGCCTTGTTTTCCGACCATGTCTTATCATTCCAAACTTCCACTCTGTCTTTGACTCCGATAATCGCCACTGGATTTTTTAAATCAATTCTTTCTTTTAGAAAATCTGGTATTAAAATTCGGCCGATTGAATCTATCTCTACTTCCGCCGCTCGTCCGAACATATATCTATTAAAATTTCTCTGATCCGCTTTTAAAAAAGATAAATCAGTTTCTGAACTGGAAAGTTTGTTGCTGACCTTTTCCCATTCCTTAATTGTGAAAATGAACAAACATTGTCCCAGTCCGGGAGTAATAATAATTTTCTTACCGAGCTCTTTGCGAAACTTTGCCGGCATCGAAACTCTGTTCTTTTCGTCTATGGTGTGTATGTATTCGCCGATGAGCATAAAATTATTATTTCCCACTTTTTCCCACTTGATATATTGTATTCCTTTTCTCTAATACCGCCAAGCCTCAACTGTGGATAACTTTTAGTGACTTTCATTCGTCTAAGTTTTATGCTTTCTTTGGGTTCCTCCGAACCCAAATGGTAGTAGGGAGCCATCTCAATTTGATCTTTCCCCGTCAGGTGCGCTTGATTTCGTGTCAATATTGGATTGGGTTCCGACATGGAAATCTCCCACCTGACGGGATGTCTTACATCGGCAAATGCCAAAAGATGCCCCGAGAGTCTTAGACTCCTCGGGTTTTCTGTTTTTGGAGAGTTTTTAAAATTCTGCCTTGACCTGGTCAAGGCAACTTATTTTTTAACCATTCAATGATTTCAATATCAAAATCTTTTACATCCTGAAAATATTTTGGAAACTTGTCCAGGTCTAAAATTTTATTTTCTGGGCGAACGACTCCTTTATGATCCTGATAACTAGACCATTTATAATTTTGTAAAAACTGCATAGTTTTTACAAAATCTTTGATGCCATTTTTTCTCCAATCTTTATCGATAAGTTTTACTGGATTCAAATGTATATAAGAAAAATTATACTTGGCCTGCGGATCATCAGTAATATGCACGGACTTAAACTTACTTTCAAATAAGCTTCCTGTGCGCTTATATTTGGCATTAAAATACTGCGCGTAAGTTTTGCATAACTTTTCAAGAAATATTGATATTGGTAATTTGTTTTCATCACCTCGCGCCTTGCCCAGGGCAAGGCGTGGAGTTACTATATAAATATGAAAATGATTCGGCATTAAAACCCAAGCGCCTATCGCGACTATTGTTTCTCCCCTATCAAAATCCCAAACGTCGATTCCTTTCCGTACAATATCGTTTCTAAAATTAAAGGATTTTTTTGAATTGCATAAATACAGCAACTTTACAAAACGATCGCGGTCGTGGTCGTCAATAAATATCTGTTGTTTACTATTACCACGATTGTAAACATGAAAAAACTCTCCTTCAGCTAACGGAATTTTTCTTCTAGCCATGCTTTATATTATATCGCCTTGCCCAGGGCAAGGCAAATGTTAGTATCGTTTTAATTTCGAAGTCAGATCTTCAACCACATCCTTCGGTCCATAAACTAAAACACCCAGGTATTCAATCTCGTCGAAATTTTTGGAAGCAGTTATTTCCATAACTTTTTTATCGCTGGTGGTTTCAATCATCTCTCGGGTAAATTTATCTACTTCCAGCTCTAATTCTTTTGCTTTATCTAAAATCCTTCGCAGTTCTTTTCCAGAAGGCGCCGTCTTGATCATGATCGCGTTTTTGATGTTGAGTTTGATTAGCTTGCCCTTCAGGCCGCATCAATGGAAAAAGTTGAGTCTCGCGCAGTGGCTTGTCCACCAAGAAAGTAAAAAGTCTGTCGCCATAGGCAAAACCGAAAGCTGGAGGCATGCCATGCTCAAGCATTTCCACAAATTCATCATCCGGCATCATCGCCTCCTCATCTCCAGCTTCAATCAATTTTCTTTGCACTTCAAACCGTTCATTCTGATCGATCGGATCATTTAATTCAGAAAATCCATTGGTCATTTCCGCTCCAGCTAAAATTAGTTGCACTCTTTCGGTAAGCAGTGAATTTTCCGGCTTGGCTTTCGAAAGTGGCGAGACAAGTTTCGGTACATCGACAAGCCAAGCTGGACCAACGATTTGTTTTCGGCAATATTTCCAAAGTGAATCTGTCAGTCTCTCTTTATTGACTCCTTCGTACTTCACTTTCAGTTCATCGAGCTTTTTCATCATTTCTTTTTCGGAAGCAGATAGTATGTCAATGCCTAAAATCTTTTTAACCGTATCAATATATAGAATGCGCTCCCACTTTTTAGACAAATCAATTTTGTGTCCATGGGTTTCAAACTGCAAAGTTCCAAAAGTTTCTTGCGCCACTTCCTTTATCATCCTTTCAGTAAATTCCGTACCTTGTTCGTAATCCATGTAACCGCAGTAAAATTCTAAGCCGGTGAACTCTTGAGTATGTTCCGGACTGGAGCCTTCATTGCGATAAACTCGGCCAATTTCGAAAACTTTCGGAAATCCCGCCACTAGCAATCTCTTCTGCCACAGCTCGCCGACCGAGATGCGCAAATACACATCGATATCGAAATCGTTGTGATGAGTTTTAAAAGGACGCGCCTCCGCTCCGCCCGTAGTGACTTCTAAGGTAGGCGTTTCTACTTCCAAAAAATTTTCCTTCTTTAAAAAGTTCCTAGTCGCATCCCAAAATTTTTCTTTCTTTTCGAAAAGTTTTTTAAGCTCGGGATTCATTAAAATATCGAGATACCGCTTGCGGAATCGCTCTTCTACATCTTGCAACCCATGCCATTTTTCCGGTAGTGGACGCAAACTTTTTGAAAGCATGCGCCAATCTTTTGCTTCGAGCGTCTTCTCTCCTCTTTTAGTTGTTAAAAAACCTCCTTGAATTTCTATAAAATCTCCGATATCGACGACTTGGCTAAAGAAATTAAATTTATCATTGCCTAAAATATCTTTCTTCAGCAGGCCTTGGAAAGTCGCCGTGCCGTCATTCAGGGTGATAAAAACAATCGCTCCCTGTCCGCGGATAGACATTATTCTGCCCGCAATCCATTTTGATTCTTTGTTTTTTTCCAAGTCAGCAAAGTTAGCTATCGCTTCAGCGAGGGTAAGTTCTCTGTTGGATTGCGCCGGATAGGGATTGATACCTTGCTTTTTCAAGAGCTCGAGTTTTTTTATTCTGGTATCTCTAATTTCATCAATTGAAGACATATTAATTTAAGACACAACTAAGAAACACTCAAAATTTTATAATTGACTGTTCCGCCGGGAGTTTTGAAGGAGATGCTACTGCCCTTTTTTTTACCAAAAAGCGCTTCGCCGAATGGAGACTTGTTGGAAATTTTGCCTTTGACCATATCCGCCTCTTCCGAACCGACGATGACGTAAGTCTTTTTGTCAGCGCTACCTTCTTTCTGCACCACTACGGTTGAGCCAACTTCGATGTTTTCGCTTCCACCACCCCGAACGGTCTGCGAAGATTGCAAGATTTGTTCGATTTTGGCGATCCGCTCTTCGAGCTTGCCCTGGTCCTCGCGAGTTTGATGATATTCTGCATTCTCGGACAAATCGCCGAGTGACTTAGCGTACTGCAAGTTTGCTAAAATTTCTTTTCGTTTCGGCCCTTTCAAATCTTCCAATTCAATTTCTAATGCTTTCCTTTTTTCTTTAGTTATGTAGTCCGCTGATTGCAACATACAAAGTATCTTATCTTTTTTTGACAAAAGAGTCAATTATATGATAGTCTAGATGCATGGCAAACACAGTCATCGAAATAAAGAAAAATCCAAACGAAAACAATGGGAGCGTCCTGCGTCGCTTTTCGCGTCGCATCCAAGAATCCGGCATCATCCGTAAAGTAAAAGGTGCTCGTTATAATGTCCGCGAAGAATCAAAACTAAAGGTTAAAAAAAGCGCCCTGAAACGAATGGCTCGTCGCAAAGAGATAGAACACTTGAAGAAGCTCGGCAAAATGGTAACAAAATAAGCCCATGCGTTTTACTGACCAGATAGAAAGCTTGAAAAAAGAGATTTTGGGTAAAGATTACTCTCTGTCTTTAGCTTATGTCTCCGAAAATAAATCTAGAGAAATAAATAAAAAATACAGAAACAAAGACAAGTCGACCAATGTCTTATCTTTTGCACTGCGGTCAAATGAGGGCGAACTGATCTTGTGTAAATCTTTAATAAAAAAGGAGACGAAAAGTTTAGAGAAAAATTTTGAAGAATGGCTCGGCTTTTTAGTTATCCACGGCATGCTGCATCTAAAAGGTCTTAAACATGGCCCAAGGATGGAAAAACTAGAAAAAAAATACTTGTCCCGTACTAAATTTTTGATTAAGTGATATAATAATTAGTATTAGTAAATAAAATTTTAGTATCGGGATGATCAGAAATATTTCAGTGGGAATAGACGTGGGTTCTTGGGTAACCAGAGTCGTCGTGGGAGAGTTCATCAAGGGAGAAAAAAATCCTAAAATTATTGGCGTGGGTGAAACTGAAACTTTCGGAATGAGACGCGGATATGTTATCGATCTGGCTACTCTGGTTGTGTCCGTAAAAAAAGCCGTAACCATAGCTGAGAAATCTGCCGGCATAAAAATAAAGCGCGCCTTCATCTCTGTCGGGGGTTTGAGTTTACGCGGAGAGTCGAGCTCGGGTTCGGTCATTATATCCAAGGCAGACGGCGAAGTGACCAGTCTGGATGTCAACAAAGCGCTAGCCGATTGTGAAGATAATTTAAATTTAAACAACAAAAAAATTGTTCAGGTATTCCATATTTCTTCCCGACTGGATGGCAAAGAAGTACTGGGCCGCTTAGAGGGCATGTGCGGAACCAAGCTTGAAGTTAAAGCCTTTTTTATCACTTATTCCATGCAACATCTGGAGGATTTGATCGAAGTTGTGGCTCAAGCCGGAGTAGAAACGATCGATGTCATTGCCACTCCGATCGCCATCAGCCAAATCGCCTTGTCGGAAAAACAGAAAATCGCGGGTGTAGCTCTAGTTAATATTGGGCATCAAACCACCTCGTTGTCAGTTTTTGAAAATGGATTGCCAATATCGATTAATGTTTTTTCTATCGGCTCGACGGACATCACCAACGACATCGCCCTCGGATTTAAAATTCCTCTCGAGCAGGCGGAGTTTTTGAAACTGGGAACGATCGAAGAAAACTTTTCTAAAAAGAAACTGGATGAAATTATCGAAGCTCGGCTCTCGGATATTTTTGAATTGATCGAAAATCATTTAAAAAAAATAAAACGCAGCGGTCTTCTGCCAGCGGGCATCATCTTTACCGGCGGCGGGGCAAGCGTTCCCGGATTGCCAGACCTTTCCAAATTTATTCTCAAGCTCCCAGCCGCCCATGGATCTACTGAAATCTTCGGCAATATGAAAACGAAGCTTCGGGACTCTACCTGGTTCACTTCGCTCGGTTTGGTGGTTTCCGGCCGTGATAGTAGCGGTTATTCGGAAGGATCAATTATAAATTTGATCCGTGACCTAAAAAACACAATAAAATCAAGCATAAAACAGCTGATGCCGTAACCCACTTGGAGGCCTTGCCTCCAAGTGGGTGTTTTCATATAATGATGTTGTGTCTCTAAGAAAAACAAATTTAGTAGAGGGTGAATATTATCATATTTACAACCGAGGTGTGGATAAAAGAAATATATTCTCAGATAAGTCAGATTTAAAAAGATTTCTTCAAAGTATGAAGGAATTTAATACCAAAAACCCTATCGGTAGTTTATATGAAAATAGTTTTGTTAAAGAAAAAGAACGACTTGGAGGTTCTTCCTCCAAGTTGGTACAATTTGTTGCTTATTGCTTGAATCCTAATCATTATCACTTTATCCTTACTCCCCTTGTAGAAAAAGGAGTCGAGAAATTCATGCAAAGACTTGGAACTGGTTACACGATGTACTTCAATACGAAAAATAAAAGATCCGGTTCACTTTTTCAGGGAAAATTTAAAAGCAAACATCTAAATTCTGACAAATACCTACTTCAGGCAAGCTCTTATGTAAATTTAAATAATTATGATAAAAATGGAATAATTAAAAAATCTTTAAACACCTCAAGCTGGCTTGAATATATTAAATTGGATAATTCTAATTTTTGTGAAAAATCTATAATACTTGGTCAATTTAAATCCACAAAAGAATATAAAGAACTTGCGCTGGAAATCTGGAAAAAAACTTGTAAAATAAAAGAAGAAGTAGAAAGCCTTGAATTTGCCTAACTTGGAGGCCTAACTTGGAGGCCAGTAAGGTACCCCTTTTTTAAGACAGAAAATCAACTAATTAATTGTATTTTAACTTGAAGCGATTTTTTTAGCAAATTCTCTCGGTGGCATTTTTAA
>Ga0209542_10011182_pt1 | contig 15970 bp, 18 predicted proteins | sample RifCSPhighO2_01_FD_184028 | JGI IMG/M metagenome (GOLD analysis project Ga0209542, IMG submission 184028) | Soil microbial communities from Rifle, Colorado - Rifle CSP2_plank highO2_0.1 (SPAdes) (version 2) | ecosystem: Environmental > Terrestrial > Deep subsurface > Rock core/Sediment ... | reverse complement strand
AGAAATAAAAATAGTAAAGTCCATCGGGTTAATTCTAAAAGACATCAGAAAGAATGCTTTATCAAAAGAACATAGGCATGATGAAATAAACATTGATTGTGCAGAATGTAAGTTTCGTATATTTGAAGGATATTTAGAGTGGTATAAAGATTTGATAGAGTGGGATGGAAGTAAATCAAAATTAAAACAATGATTCTTAAAACATCTAATTCGATATTTAGAAATAAATTAAATAAAATTATTTCTTCTGATAATGGAATGAACTGGTGCGACACAGAATTGTTTGAAAAAAATATCCACCCTATTTTACCAAAAGAATTAGAAATTTTAGAACCACCGCCTAAAAAAGAAAAGAGATATAATTGTTACTCATTTGTCGTTGGTTTTCATAAAGAAAAAGAATTTTTTGGCGATAAAAGAGTAGTATTTAATAGTTGATGCTGTCTTTGTTGAATTAAAATTTAATGAGAAATTTTATTCGGAAATTACACGTACCATAGATCAGTATGGCACACTAAAAACACCGATAAACTCATTGAATTATTCAGTTTCTGATCTTAAATTTTGTTCTCCACAAATGCCCGTTAATTCTCCAGTAGCGGTAGTAGGATTTCCAACTTTCACCAACAAAGGAGTTTTTGCAACTAGAACTACAACTAATGGTGTTATTAGTGCCCACGATTTTACAGCTTTAGTAGATAACTTACCTTATTCAAATTATTATGTTTCAGCAAAAATAGATACTGGGAATTCAGGTGGAATAGCTTTTTCAAAAAATAATAATGCTCTTTGCTTGCTTGGTATTCCTACTTGGCTTTCTGTCGGTAATTACGAAACACAAGGTGTAATCCAAAATATTCATAACATAATGTCTAATTAAAAACTTAAAATAACCATTTGATAGATGTTTTTTTGTGTATAAATCATGTTTTAACCACTAGGCAAATTATGCGTTCATGAAGTTTTTTGAATCAGCATGTTGAATTTTTATCGTTTGATATGATAAGATTTATTCATTATGAAACGGATTTTTATAAACGAAACAATTTCAAAAGTGGGGGAGAAGGTAAAAGTTTCTGGCTGGGTTAATGTGCGCCGTGATCACGGCAAAATTATTTTTATTGATTTGCGCGACCGCAGCGGCCTTTTACAAGTGGTTTTCGCTGGGAACGAGGACTTGAGAAAACTGGCCGATCAGCTTCGTTCTGAATGGGTAATTAGTATTGAGGGAACTGTTAAAGAACGCCCCGAAAATTTAAAAAATCCAAAAATAGAAACTGGTGGTGTTGAACTTTCCGCCGAAGAGCTTGAAATTTTAAACGAAGCCAAAACCCCACCCTTCCCTATCGATACCGATGGATATGATATTGAAGAAGAGCCGCGACTCAAATATCGGTATGTGGATTTGCGAAGACAACGTCTTCAAAAAAATATCGAAATCCGTTCAAAATTTATTGATCTGGCAAGACAATTTCTTTTTCAAAAATCTTTTTTGGAGATTGAAACTCCGATTTTGAGCGCGCCTACTCCGGAAGGATCGCGTGATTTTGTAGTACCGTCACGCTTAAATTCGGGAAAATTTTTTGCTTTGCCGCAATCACCGCAACAGTATAAACAACTTCTTATGGTTGCCGGGTTTGATAGATATTTTCAAATCGCTCGATGTTTTCGAGATGAAGATTTGAGAGCTGACCGCGGATTTGAACACACGCAAATTGATATTGAAGCTAGTTTTATTGAACAAAAAGATATTATGCAGCTTGATGAGGAAATGGTTACAAGCGTGGTTGAGGCATTGGGGTATGAAATTAAAGAAAAACCATTTCCTATATTTTCCTACGCGGAAGTAATGGAACGGTTTGGCACCGATAAATTTGATTTACGAACCGATGAAGAAAAAAAGAACAAGGTTCTTGCATATGCGTGGATTAAAGATTTTCCATTTTTTGAAAAAAGTAACGAGAACAAATGGACATTTACCCATAATCCATTTTCTATGGCAAAGCCAGAATGTATTGATTGGTTGATGGAAGGTAAGAATATTGATCAAATTCTTACCACGCAATATGATCTTGTATGCAATGGGGTTGAAGTTGGCGGAGGAAGCATCCGCGCCCATAAACCGGAACTTTTACATGCGGCATTTAAAATTATGGGATATTCCGAAGAGACAATTGAAAAAGAATTTGGCCATATGATAGAAGCATTAAGTTTTGGCGCGCCGCCACATGGAGGAATTGCTCATGGTGTTGAGAGAAACCTTATGACACTCATGCAGGAAGATTATTTGCGTGATGTTCAGGCTTTTCCACAAACAAGTTCAGGTAGAACGTCTGTTATGAACGCTCCGTCCGAAATCAACGAAAAACAACTGAAAGAACTTCATATTGAAATTAAAAAATGATATATCATGTAAATTTGGAAAAATTTTCGGGGCCGCTTGATCTTTTATTGTCTTTGATTGAAGAAAAAAAGCTTGCTATTAACGAGATTTCGCTAAGCAATGTAACCGATCAGTTTCTGGAACATTTAAAAAATATTTCCGAAAACAAATCTTCGGATTACCAAAGAATTTTGGCGGACTTCTTAGTTATCGCGAGTCGCTTGATTTTAATAAAATCGCGATCTCTTTTGCCGAATTTGGTCTTAAATCAGGAAGAAGAAGGCGATATTAAAGAGCTTGAAGAACGGCTTAAATTGTATCAGCAAATTAAAACTTTGGGGCATGAGCTTGGCAAATGGTCTAAAAACAGACAGTCGTATTTTGAACGAGATTCGTATTTTAACTTGCCAACTATGTTTTACCCGCCAAAAAATGTTTTGCCAGTTGATTTGCATAAAGTTTATGAGTCATTTTTAAAAACATTGCCTCAGGTTGAAAAACTTGAAGAGCAAAGTTTAAAAAGAATAGTTACACTCGAAGAAAGAATTCAAGAATTAACGGCTCGGATTGGCGCGGCGGCAGAGGCATCGTTTGCCGATATTTCTGGTTCGACCCTGCTCACCACAAGAACTAAAATTGATATCATTCTTACATTTTTAGCTATTCTTATGCTTTTTAGGAATAAAATTTTGGAAGTGTCGCAAGATGAAATATTTGGAGAAATAAGAATAAAAAAATATGGATAAAAAATATCTTATTGAGAGTTTACTATTCACTTCCGGGCATCCACTAAGCTATAAAAAATTAGCCGAAGTTTTGAGTGTTTCTGAAAACGATATCAGTGTTACTCTAAGAGAGCTTCAAGAGGAATACGAAAAAAATAATCGTGGTTTGCGGCTTATTTTTTTAGATAATAAGGTTCAAATGGTGGCGGCGCCGGATTCTGTTGAAACAGTTAAAAAACTGGTTAAAAGCGATTTTGAAGAAGAGCTGTCGCCGGCGGCTTTAGAAGTTTTGTCGGTCGTGGCCTATAGAGGCCCGCTAAGCCGGGCGGAAATTGAAAGTTTGCGCGGCGTTAACTGTAGTTTTATTTTGCAAAGCTTGGCTATAAGAGGCCTCATTGAAAGAAAAAATAATCCTCAAGACGGCCGTTCGTATATTTACAATGTCACATTTGATTTTTTGAAACATTTAGGATTAACTAAATTAGAAGATTTGCCAAATTATAACGACTTAATAGAAAAATAAAATCAAAATTTAAAAATTGTCGTAGTCCCGTTCGCCGAAGGCGAACGGGACGACCCCGCCTACAATTTTAAAATTTTATTTTATTTTTCTAAGATATTAAATTTTAAAAAAGTGGATAACGATAAAAAATTTTATTTAAAAATATCGTTGATTGTCGCGGTTTCTTTTTTCATTTGGTTTTTTGGTTCTTCTGAAAAGAGAAATAATCTTCCGGAAGATTTTGAAAAAATATCGGTTAAAGATAAGCCGGCGGCTTTGGAAAATTTTGTGCCACCAATTTTTGTGGTTTTTAAAGATTCGGAAAACGTATTGCCTAAACGAAACTGGTCTATACTGCCGTTAGAACTTGAGGCCAGCGCGGCAATAGCGGTTAAATTAGACGGCAGCCGTATTTATTACAATAAAAATATGAACGAGCGCCGATCAATTGCTTCGCTAACAAAATTAATGACGGCTATTATTGTTTTAGAAAATTTTGGTTTAGATGATATCATTAAAGTGTCAAAAAGCGATGTTAAAAGAATCGGTTCAAGCGGCGATTTAAGGCCGAATGAATTATTAACGGCGCGTTCGCTTTTAAATATTATGTTAATTGATTCTTCAAACGATGCCGCTTTGGCTTTAGCACGCCAAAAGCCAAATTTTATTTCTTTAATGAATAAAAAAGCCAAAGAGTTAGGTCTTAGCAATACCCGATTTGTTAACTCCGATGGCATTGATGAAAATGGTGGTTATTCTTCGGCGTTTGATGTGGCTAAAATTTTTAGCCATCTTACAATTAATTATCCCCAAGTTCTTGAAGTTTTAAAGACAAAAAATATGGTAATATATTCTTCAGATGGTAAAATTGAGCATCGTCTTAGAAACACGAACGAACTTTTAGGCGTAATATCTGAAATAAAAGCCGGCAAAACCGGCTATACCGATAAGGCCGGTGGATCATTGGCTCTATTGGTTAACGACATTATTACCGTAGTTTTAGGTTCGCAAGATCGTTTTGGAGAATCGGAAAAATTAATCCAGTGGCTTAAAGAAGCGTATATTTGGGGTAAGTAAAGATATGGGAGAAGTAACACGACTTTTAATATTAACCTCTGTTTCTTTTTTGGTGGCATTTTCAGCTACGCCGATTTTGACTCATTTTTTATTTAAATACCGGCTTGGAAAACAAATTAGAACCGAAGGAGCGCCTATTTTCGCTAAAATTCATTCCGGTAAGGAAGGCACGCCAACAATGGGCGGAATTTTAATTTGGAGCACCGTTTTAATTTTGGCTTTAGGTTTTTGGTTTTTATCGCTTTTTTTTGACGGAATTTTTAGTAAATTAAATTTTTTAAGCCGTTCTCAAACTTTTTTACCGCTTGGTGCTTTGATTTTTGCGGCAATTTTAGGATTTATTGACGATCTACTGGGGATTTTTAGAATAGGCCCAAAGGGCGGGGGATTATCAATGAAGCGAAAAATTTTTCTTTATACGCTCATTGCCGCTGTTTGCGCTTATTGGTTTTATTTCAAGCTTGAATGGGATATTTTTTATGTGCCATTTTTAGGAAATTTCAGCGTTGGCATTTGGTATTTGCCAATTTTTGTTTTTATAATAGTTGCCACCGCATTTTCTGCCAACGAAACCGATGGTTTAGATGGCTTGGCCGGCGGCGTTTTATTATTCGCTTTTGCGGCTCTTGGCGCCTTGGCTTTTACCCAAGAGCACTATGACTTGGCGGCATTCACTGGTGTTATCATTGGAGCTCTTTTAGCTTTTCTGTGGTTTAATATTTACCCGGCAAGGTTTTTTATGGGGGATACCGGCGCGATGTCGCTTGGGGTTACTTTAGGAATTGTGGCCATGCTTACCAATGCGGCAATGCTTTTACCTCTCATCGCTTTTGTTTTAGTTTTTGAGTCGGGGTCGGTAATTATTCAGGTTTTATCAAAAAAATTCCGGTGGGAAAAAATTTTTCTTTCAACGCCAATTCATCATCATTTTGAAGCCATGGGCTGGCCGGAAACAAAAGTTACAATGCGCTTTTGGATTATTTCCGCCGTTACCGCCGCCATCGGCCTTATCATCGGCCTACTGGGTAAGTGAAAAATTAATCTTATTGGAGTTAAATTTTATTTTATGCTTTCATTAAACGATACGCTAATAGCCATGACTGACCTTGAAACTTCTGGGGATGTTTTTGGCTTACATGAAATTCTTGAAATAGGAGTAGTGGTTTTTAACCAGAAGAATTTTGAGATAATCGATACTTTAAATATAAAAGTAAAACCGTTGAATATTAAAAATGCCATTCCGGCCGCCCTCGAAAGAAATGGTTATAATGAAAAAGATTGGAGCGAAGCAGTTTCTTTAGGAGAAGCAATGGAAAAATACGCGGAGAAAACTACGGGTTGTATATTTTCCGCTTACAATGCTACGTTTGATTGGGGATTCGTAAATACGGCTTTCAAACAAACGAAAGTCCAGAATAAAATGGATTACCATCGGCTGGATGTGTTGTCTATCGCCTGGGAAAAAGGACTTAAAAATTCGCCAAAATGGAATTTGTCTGTTGCCTGCGAAATATTTGGAGTGCTGCCGGAACCAATGCCTCATTCGGCGCTTAACGGAGCAATGACAGCGTACGAATTATTTAAAAAATTATCAGACTGATTCCTTCTGTCTTCTGAGAAAACCGCTTAAAAAGCCCAATAAAGCATCAAAATAACTTCTTATTTTAATACTGCGTGACCGAAGGGGACAGAAAATGCGCGGCACCAAACCCACACCTCATTGTAATCTAAGGGATTGATGTCGGAAGGGATTTCATAGTTCTGGCCGCCGATATTGCCTTTGAGAACCGAGATTTTTGCTTCTTTTGTATAAGACCCATTTTTGCCTAAATAGATAAAAAGATCCGGGCCGTTTGTAACTTTAAAGTCATCTTCAAAACGGATGAAATATTTATCTTCAACTCTTAATAATTTTGCTGTCCCTTTGGCTTTATGAAAATCATCTGCGCCGATAAAATTTCCTTGAGAAGTAACAACTAATTCGGCCGGCTTTTGATTTTCTATTATAGGCATTATCTTTTGTATTTCTTCGGCTTTTTCATTTATACTTTTATTTATAAAAAGCGGAGAAATAAGCCACCAAGCAACGCCCAGGATTGCGAGTGATAATATAATAATAATTATTTTTTTCATATTTTTAACGATTTTAACAGCGGCGTGGTTAAGATGTATGCAATAAAAAAGCTCGTTAATGTGAGCTATTTTTGATATCTTTTTTCAAAATATTGACACATGGCTTCTGGGTTTTGAAAACAGCAGTAGTATGTTTCAAATCTATCTGCGGCGCTAAAAATGAAAGGTTTTAATCCACAGTATCTCATTAAATAAAAAACTATTGCGCGTCCGGAGCGTCCATTGCCGTCTGCGAAAGGATGAATAAGCTCGTATTCGAAATGAAATTTAGCAATCTTAGGCAAGTTTGACACATCCGATTGCTGGCAGGTTTTTTGCCAATTTTCTACTCGTGTAATCCAATCAATCATAAGTTCCGGCACAGACATTGGTAGTGGCGCTATCCTTCCACCGATACGTACATTTATGGTTCGATATTTGCCAATCCATTCTGCGGGAAGCATTTCCCCGCCAGGTTTTTTATGTTGTTCTTTAGTAATAAGGCCTTGGATTTTACGAACAACATCTTCAGTTAAAATTCTCTCTTTTACGTGAACTAAATTTTCTAAAAGAAGTAATGCGCCAACATGGCCTTCTTGCGAATTTTCTTTTAGCTGAATTTTAACCAAACGCGGGTCGTCTTTTATAGATTCAATTGCGTCTGACTCAACAATAAATCTAGCCAAAAATTTAACGAACTTTTCATCTTTCTGTTTTTTCATAGAACTTTCTCCCCCAGTTTAGTGTTTATTATCACGCGAAATCTTTTATTTGTCCAACATTGTGTTGTATAATATGAGCAATGGCTTTGGATATTTTAATTAAAAATGGAACGGTGATAGATGGAGTGGGAACGCCGGCGTATCACGCTGATGTTGCGATAAAAAACGGTAAAATTGAAAAAATCGGTTTTTTGGGCGAGCCCAGCGCTAACACTATTATTGATGCTACCGGCCAATATGTGGCGCCGGGCTTTATTGATATTAACAATGCTTCTGACAGACATTGGACCCTATTTAGCCACCCAAATGCGGAAAGCTATTTGAGGCAAGGGGTTACTACGATAGTTGGCGGTAATTGCGGTTCTTCTTTGGCGCCGATTACTACCGGTAATATTATCGCCAATATTCAAAAATGGACTGATATAGGCCGTATCAATGTGAATTGGCTAACCGTTAAAGAATTTTTTGAAGAAGTAAAAAAGCGAAAACTCACTTTAAATTTTGGAACTTTGGTTGGGCATGCCACCTTGCGCCGCAGCATAGTTGGCGACGAGTTTCGCGAATTAAACGAAAAAGAGCTTAGTCAAATGAAGCATATGCTGGTAGGCGCCTTAAGTGATGGCGCTCTTGGTTTTTCAACTGGCCTGGCTTATTCCCACGCTAAAATGGCTACTATTGATGAGGTTGCGTCTTTGGTTTCTGCCGTAAAACCGGGGAAGATTTATTCATCTCACTTAAAAGACGAGGAGAGTAAACTTTACGAAAGTGTTTTGGAGGTAATTGACATATCCAAAAAAACTAAAGTTGGAGTTGAAATTTCTCATTTCAAAGCTGCTCTAAAAAATAATTTCAACTTGTTTGATAAAAGTTTGGAGGCGATTGAAAAAGCGGCGGAAGAGGGGATTGATATTAATTTTGATATTTATCCATACACTTCAACAGCTACGGTTTTTTATACCCTTTTACCTCATTGGATTGCCGTAGGAGGCAGGGCGAAATTAGTTGAAAATTTAAAAAATTTTGAATTAAGAAAAAGAGCCATAGAAGAAATGAGCGGCAGGGAAGAGGATTTCGGTAATATTATTGTTGCAAGCGGCAATATTGATAAAACATTTATTGGCAAATCAATAAAAACAATTTCTCAAAATCAAGGTAATGGTATTTTAGAAACCATTATAAATCTTTTAATTGTTTCCGAGGGTAAACTGATTGTTTTTTGGCCTTGTTTGTCGGAAGAAAATTTTATAAAAGCCCTGAAAAGCCCCATATCAATAATAGCCTCAGACGGCGCGGCTTATAATTTAGACGATGCTCGCTCTGGCTACTTGGCTCACCCGCGATCATTTGGATGTTTTCCAAGAGTACTAAGTTACTATGTTCGCGAAAAAAATATCATTGATTTGGAAGATGCCGTAAAGAAAATGACGGCTTTACCGGCCTTAAAACTTGGGCTTTCCGGGCGCGGTGTAATTCGCAATGGGTTTTTTGCCGATATCGCGATTTTTAATTTTGATACTATAAAAGACCTGGCATCATTTGAAAACCCATTCCAATACGCGCAAGGTATTAATTTTGTTATTATTAATGGCCAGATAGCGCTATCTCCCGGGAAAATTATAAATCAAGGTCTTGGTCAAATATTGAAATGAAATTCAAAAAAATAAAACCAAAAAATATTGATTGGAAATTTATAATAATTATAAGCACTCTTTTAGTTTTTGGCCTTTTCATTCTTTCATCGGCTTCTTTCATTGCCGGAGAAAAAAAATTTGGCGACCCCCAGTATTATTTAAAAGACCAGCTTTTAAAAGGCGTATTGATTGGAATTATTGGTTTTATAATTTTTTTAAAAATGCCAATTGAAATTATTAAAAAATACAGTTTTGTTTTTTTAATATTTTCTATCGGTCTCCTTATTCTCGTTTTTTTTCCAAGACTGGGCTTATCGCACAGCGGGTCAACGCGTTGGCTTAATTTTGGCCCGTTAACTTTTCAGCCCGGAGAAGTTCTTAAGCTGTCTTTTTTAATATACTTGGCATCTTGGTTTGAATCGCGACAAAAAGATCTTCAAAAATTTGGTTCCGGTTTATTGCCGTTTCTGATTGTTATTGGCATAGTGGGTTTTTTGCTTTTAATGCAACCAAATATGGGTACCTTTAGTATTATTGCCTTGTCTGCCGTTACCGTTTATTTTGCGGCTGGTGGAAAATTACGCCACTTAGTTTTTATGGGTTTTATTGGGGCCATAGTTTTTTCAGCCTTTATTTTCTTAAAACCATATGGCGCGGAAAGGCTGAAGACATTTCTGAATCCTCAAGAAGATATTAGGGGCGCTGCCTATCAAATTAATCAAGCCTTAACATCGATTGGCGTCGGGGGGGTTAAAGGCGTTGGCATAAGTCAAAGCTTGGCATCGGCTTATTTACCGGAAACTATCGGCGACTCTATTTTTGCTGTTTTGGGAGAAAAATTAGGCCTTTTTGGTATTAGCTTTGTCTTATTCCTTTACTTTTTATTTGCTATTTTTAGCTTTAGAATTGCTTTAAAAACCAGCGATCAGTTTTCCAAACTGCTAACCGTAGGCATTGCCTCGTATATTATTATCCAAGGTTTTATGAATATTGCCGCTATATCCGGGATTATTCCTATGACGGGGGTGCCGTTGCCATTTTTTAGTTATGGCAGTTCGTCTATGGTGGTTAATTTAGCGGGTGCTGGCATAATAGCTAATATATCGAGATACGTATGATTAAAATTGTTTTAACAGGGGGCGGGACGGGCGGGCATTTATTTCCGCTTGTTGCCGTTTCCAGAAAACTTAATGAATTGGCAATTGCTCAAAACCTCGGCCAGCCGGAAATTTATTATCTGGGACCCGGGTTATTTCTTGAAAGCAGTTTAGAAAGAGAGGAAATGAATTTTCATTACACTACTTTAGTAACAGGCAAATGGCGGCGTTACGGGTCATTTCAAAATTTTATTGATATTTTTAAGATTGGAGTTGGTATTCTTCAGGCCTTATGGAAGATTTGGGTTATAATGCCGGACGTGATTTTTAGTAAAGGAGGTTATGGCAGTGTGGCAACGGTTTTATCCGGTTGGCTTTACAGGATACCAATAATTATTCATGAGTCGGATAGTGTGCCGGGGCTTGCCAATCGTTTAATGTCCCGTTTTGCCACTTTTATTGCCGTTTCTTGGAACGAGGCGGCAAACCATTTTCCTCGAGATAAAACTTACTTTACCGGTGAAGCAGTAAGAGATGTTTTTTTTGAACCGCCAAAACCGGAAAAAGAACGCGCTCTACTTCACTTATCTGCAAAAAAACCGGTAATATTAGTTCTTGGCGGATCACAAGGCGCGCAAAAGATAAATGACATAATTCTTGATATACTGCCGAATCTTCTGGAAGTATCGGAAGTTATTCATCAGACCGGTGATGAAAATTATAATAGTGTATTTAGTGAGTCAAGGATAATTTTAGAAGGATTGTCAAGCGATATACTGATTTCTTATCATCCGGTTAATTTTATGGTAGAACCGGAATATATAGCCGCTGTTCATTCTGCAGATTTGATAATTTCAAGAAGCGGCGCTGGCTCTATTTTCGAGATTTCCGCAAGCGGCCGCGCCAGTATTTTAATTCCAATTACTAATTCTCCAGGCGATCATTGCCGCCGTAATGCCTATATTTTTTCAAGCGGAGGAAGGGCTGAGGTGATTGAAGAAAGTAATTTAACGCCGAATCTTATACTTTCTGTAGTAGGTTCAATACTAAATAACCCGGAAAAGAAGAATAAAATGGAGAAAATGTCTAAAGAATTCGCCACGCCGGAAGCGGCAAAACTAATTGCGCAAGCGCTTATAAATTTAATTTCCCGCTAATGTCATTTTTAAACTATTTTTTTAATGGAAAAAAGGAAAATATAAGAACGAGATTCGCGCCCAGTCCAACAGGGTTTTTACATATTGGCAGTTTGCGCACCGCCCTTTTTTCTTATATGTATTCTAAACAGCATGGCGGGAAATTCATTTTGCGGATAGAAGACACAGACGCGAAAAGGGAAGTGGAAGGCGCGATTGAGATGATTTACGGAAATCTAAAATGGGCCGGTATTAAACATGATGAAGGTCCGGATATCGGAGGACCTTACGGACCATATATACAGTCGCAGAGATTAAAAATATATAAAGAGTACACTGATAAATTGGTTGAAGATAACAACGGGTATTACTGCTTTTGCTCTGAAGAAACGTTAGAGAAAATGCGCGAGGAACAGATCGATAAAAAACAAATACCGAAATACGACAGAAGATGTCTTAATTTAAGTAGCGATGAAGTTAAAGAAAAACTTAAATCGGGTGCGATGTTTACATTAAGAATGAAGATTCCCGATAATCGCGTTATAGAAATTGAAGATATTGTGCGCGGCAAAATATCGTTTAACACTAATGAATTGGATGATCAGATACTTTTAAAATCTGATGGCTATCCGACCTATCATTTAGCGGTTGTTGTTGATGATCATTTGATGAAAATATCTCACGTAACCCGTTCGGAGGAATGGCTTTCTTCAACGCCAAAGCATATTTTACTTTACGAATATTTTGGCTGGGAAACACCAAAATGGGCTCATTTTCCGCTTATCCTTAACTCTGACAAGACAAAAATGAGTAAACGTAAAGGCGATGTTTCAGTTGAAGATTATATAAAAAAAGGGTACTTGCCGGAGGCAACGATAAATTTTCTTGCTTTTCTTGGTTGGAACCCGGGTACTGAAAAAGAAATTTATTCCATAAGAGAATTAATAAAAGATTTTTCACTGGAAAAAGTTCATAAAAGCGGCGCTGTTTTTAATATTGATAAACTTGATTGGCTCAACAGTTATTATTTAAAGAAAATGTCTTTAGAGGAGCTAACGAAAAGAATAATACCATTTTTAGAAAACAGCGGATTTATCGGAAGAAACGATTATAATATAGAGTATATTAAAAAAATTGTGTCTCTTGAACAGCCGCGCTTAAAAAAACTAAGCGAGATAGGGGAGAGGTCGGCGTTTTTTTTCAAAGACCCGCAATATAGCCCTGAACTGCTTGTTTGGCGCGATATGCTCTTTAAAGATGTTAGCAGTTCTCTCAACGTGTCTTTAGAATCGCTTTCTAAAATTAGCGGTAACGATTTTAATCGCAAGAATTTAGAAACTACTTTACTGAAAGAAGCGGAAAGAGCAAAAAACAAAGACAAGGGTCGCCTCTTATGGCCGCTTAGAGTGGCCTTAACCGGATTAGAGAAGTCGCCAAGCCCATTTGAAGTGCTTGAGATTTTGGGAAAGGCGATTAGTTTAAAAAGAGTAGAAACAGCAATTAAAAAACTATCTTGATCTTTAATGAAACATTATTTTTACCTCGTTTTAATAATTTTATTTTTATTTTCTTTTCAAAATGTTTCGGCTCAATCAGAAGACGATATTTTGTTGGCGCAAATTAAAGCCAAAGAAGTCGAAATAAAAAAACTTGAAGCCGAAGAAGAGGCCTACAAAAAAGCTCTTTCCAAAAATCAATCGCAAGCCAAGACGTTAAAAAATCAAATCTCTCAAATAGAAACGCAAATAAAGCATCTTGGTTTGGATTTAAGCATTACTAAGGCTAAGCTTTCTAAAGCCGAATCAGATATTAAGTTACACTCTTCCGGAATAAGAAAAAAAGAAGTGGAAATAAAAAGCCGCCATTTAGCTATGGCCGAATCGATTAGGTTTTTGGCTCGCTTGGAAAATCAAAATATTATCATTATCTTGTTAAGGAATAAAACACTTTCTAACTTTTTTAATTGGACAGAGTATCTTGTTAATTATGAATCAGGCCTTTTTAATAATTTTAAGATCTTATCTCAAAATAAAATTGAACTTGAAAATTTACTCGTTGAAGATAAAAACCTGAAGTTAGATCTTAATAACCTAAAGAAAGAAATAACAGTAAAAGACAGTTTAGTTCAAAATCAAAAGAAAGAAAAAAATCAGTTACTTTCAGAAACTAAAAGTCAGGAAAAAGAGTATCAAAAAATAATATCACAACTTCAAATTAAGCAAGCGGAAATTCAGAAAGAAATTTTTGGTCTTGAAGAAAAATTGCGAGGGGAGGTAACTGGCATCCCGCCATCTCAGCCTGGAGCTTTAACCTGGCCTCTTTTGGGCCGAATTACCCAAGGATATGGCGCTACTTCGATAACTGGTTTCTATAATGCCGCTTATAAATTTCATAATGGTATTGATATCGCCGCTTATTATGGCGCTCCCATAACAGCGTCTTTAGATGGCGTTATAGCGGCATCTGGTAGCAATGGAAGCTATGCCTATGGCAATTGGATAGCTATTCGCCATAATAACGGTTTAACCACTCTTTATGCCCATCTTTCGGCTAAGGCAGTTTCTGCTGGAGAACGGGTATCACAGGGCCAGGTTATTGGCTATCAGGGATCAAGCGGCTTTGTAACCGGACCTCATTTACATTTCACGGTTTATTCCAGCAATACTTTCAAAACGGAAAAACGTTGGTTTGGCCTTTTGCCTCTCGGCGGTTCCGTTGATCCATTGGATTATCTATTACTATAAATTACGATAAAATAAGGATAATTTAGCTGTGGATAACTGTATCGATGTCGGACTTCGATACAGTTATGCACAATTTATATATTTAATATTGGTCATCATAATAATATGTTATTATTATGAATATGAAAACGCTGATAGTTTTAGTAATAATTTTGGCAATTTTAACGGTTTATTTTGTTTTGAACATCGAAAAATCTTTTTCGATAAAAGGCTTGACTAATGAGAGTGGAAGCAAGATAGGAAATGCGGTTCCGGCCGGTATTGATATTGCAAAATTCATTTTAAATAAGATTAAAGGTATAACTCCAGAGATAGCGGATGATCTTGTTGATAATGTAAAAAATCAAAAATTGGGCGGGATATCAGAATCTAATGTAGTTGATAAAATCAAATCAACAATAGGGGATGTAAAAGATAAGATTTTGGAAGGATCCGTTAATTTGATCAAAGAACCCATCAAAAACAAAGTAAACGATCTCTTTTGTTCTCAAGATTAGGTATATGTCGCAAAATGAATATTGTCCGACGTTGTTTTATAGAATTATTTCGCAAGTTTCGGAGAAACGGTAAGAGTCATCTCCCATTGGCTAGGTGGCTTAGAATAGACCTTAAAGTAATATTTCCCCGCCTTTTTAAATACTTGAAATTTATGCATTACCTCGTCACTACCCGATGTCATTGTATAGATAAGTTTATTCGTTCCCACTTCATAAACCTCTATTTTGAAATAATCCTTTTCAATAGCTGGCTTTGGCGGTGTTACATTCGGCGCCCAATATGATAAGACTTCCATTCTCCAATATTCCCTATCAAAAGTAAGCTCTGGAAGTGTGCGGTCGCCTTCTGAGCTTTTCCCAATAAAACTTAAATTAGCATTCAACCAGTCAACAATTGGCTCTATTTTAGGTAAATACGGGTCTTCTGGTTCAGCCGGAGGTAATACAACTACTGGCGGAGGCAAAACAACGACTGGTTTTGGTGGTGTTATAATGGCTAAAGATTCTTTTTTCAGTTCCGTTATTGGCAGCGAATCTGGTTCTTTATTTATTTTTTTTGTAAAGGGAAAATTACCCGGTTCTGCCACTACCGGCGCGAAATATGTTTCGTGATAGGCTATTAAATTATTGTCTAGCGTAATCGGCGATAGCGGTTTAGATTCTTGATCCCCTGCTATAAATAAACTTGATATAAATGCTAATAATCCTGATAAAAGTTTCATATATTAATATACTAACATTATTATAAAAATATTTTATCAACAGTCGACTTTTATTGGCAATTTTTGGCAAATGCGTATCCTTGAATCTCGGCTTCTTCTGCGCTGTCAAACCAGATACGATTTTCTTCTTTAATAACACTTGCCGCTCTGCAACTTTTTGGGTAGTAGGCCTTTCCATTTATTGAGGCCACAAAATTACCATTTTCTTTCTGAATGGTATTAGATAAGGTCGTGCGAGTTGGCAAGCCGATTTTAACGTTTCTATCAATAATTATCGGATTTGATTTATTCGGCTTAATTAAGAACCCGAATACCAGTCCGAGAGAAAATGTTAATATTAAAATTAACGCAATATACGTAGTATTTTTATAAATGAGTACTTGTTCTATAAAATTTTTGGCTCTTGATTTATAATCCATAATTTGTTATCATCAATAAATAATTGTGGGCTATCCCGCAGTTGCGGGATGCTCATATTTTTAGCTAAAATTTATTCATTTCATTCTAAATTTTAGAAAAATATGGCACATACTAAAGCGGCGGGTTCAACGAGATTAGGTCGCGAATCGGCATCAAAAAGATTAGGCGTAAAATTATTTGATGGACAATCGGTTAAAACCGG
>Ga0209542_10011180_pt1 | contig 15970 bp, 10 predicted proteins | sample RifCSPhighO2_01_FD_184028 | JGI IMG/M metagenome (GOLD analysis project Ga0209542, IMG submission 184028) | Soil microbial communities from Rifle, Colorado - Rifle CSP2_plank highO2_0.1 (SPAdes) (version 2) | ecosystem: Environmental > Terrestrial > Deep subsurface > Rock core/Sediment ... | reverse complement strand
AAGGAAGCAAAATCCAATTTCGGCTTAAGCGTAAACGGCTCACAATTAATCGCTCTTGCTAATTTAGATTATTTAGAAGAATACGGATTTGTTCGGCAGACCAAACGTGGCATAGTGGATAAATTAAAAGCTCTTAAGCGTCTCCCAGCACATCAAAGATTAACCTCAATAAAAAGTTTAGTTTTGGAAGGAAAAAATCAAGAAGCAAAAAGTCTTTTGCAACAAAAGCTAACCCTTGCTAATCCAGTACATAAATCGGGAGATTCAATCGAGCAGACCATAGATGTTCTTTCTAGAAATGTCTCTCTTTACGATGCCCTGAAGGACAAGTATGGAGATTACGTTGATCATTCTTTCCGTGAATTTATCCATTCATTGCCGGGCAAAAACCTTAAACACTTATTTAAGAAAAGCACTAGGATTTTCCTAACCCAATTAGGATCAATAGGATCTGTTGATTTAGAATTAAGCAAATTAAATTTATACAGTACGGCCATTGGACCATTCTGGGGACTCGTATCTTTACCATTAGATCAACAGCGTCCACTTGTTATAGCAGAAGACGAAGTATGGGGAAAAGATGGCAAAGAAACAGCTTTAGCCAAACTGGAAATATTCGAAAAGCTTGCTAGCAGATATCCAAAAGTATTTACACACAGGGCATCAATACATAAACTTCCAACCATTCTTCAGACTGGTCATTTCGGCATAAGTCACCTATATGGCAACGAGCAAAGAAAAGAACTTTTCGTTGAAGAACTAACTTTCAAAGATGTGCCTCAATACGCTGAAACAATAGGGCAATTAAAATCCGTGAATGAAATTGTTATACCATGGAATAAAATTAATCCCAATCGAGATAAGACTGTAATGAGCACGCTAACGCCTCTTGGCTACAATTATCCTCTTCACGAACTAGAGTATATTGATCTCGAAGATACAAGTCCCATTGCCATATTTTCGGATCAATTACCACAAGAGCACAAAGTACAAAGCCGGATAGTTGACGGCGCTATCGATATAAAAGAAAAGTGCCTCATTGGAATATGGGTCACTCCACAATACAGGCAACATTTACTTCATTGGGTTTCAACTTGGAGCGAGGAAAAAAGACAAGAAGTTTTCGGAGAAAGAAAACCGGAGGATGTCCTAATTGCTTCAGCAAAAGATTTGCCACCGTTAGAAAAATAAATCCCACTACCCATTCGGCTTCGCTCAGGGTGGTTAAAAAAATAAGTTTAACCACTGTTTCCAATTTGGAAGATTGTCTTTATTTTCTTGCGCTTCCTTTTCAGACTCTTGAGGCAGTAAAATTCTTTGTTCGCCTTTTTTTACCATGAAAAGCTTGTCGCGGGCTTGTTTTTCTATAAATTCAGGCGTTTGAGAATAAGAAAGTTGGGATTTTAGTCTCTGATTTTCCTGTTTTTGAAAATCTAATTCTTTTTGCGCCTGCGTGACAAAATCTTTTTTCTGCCAAATATCATATATAGAATACGCAAGATTATTAATTATAACTACAAGCATAACAACGACAATAATAAATAGTATTTTTTTCATTCTTGACTTATTTTAATTTTACTGATATTATAGGCTATCTAAATTTGAGATCGCGTTATGAAAGCAATTAATATCAAAGACGCTCACCTGCAATTCAACAATTACTTAAAAGAAAACAAGCGCTCCGCATCAACCATTGTAGCATATGGAAAAGATATTGAGCAGTTAGCGAGCTTTTTGGAAAATCTGTCAAAAAATCATATCCATGAAGCAACTAAAGAAGATTTAGAGTCCTTCTTGGCAAAAATGAGCAAAAACGGATATACTCCTAAATCCATATCCAGAAAACTTAATTCTACGCGAACTTTCTATAGATTTTTAAAGATAAATGAATACATAACGGATGACCCTTCCATTTTGGTTGCGCATCCAAGATATCAATTAGCACCTCCCCGCATTTTTACTTCCACAGAATATCGCGCATTAAGAGATGCTGCTCGAAATGACATTAGAATGTTTGCGGTTATTGAACTTTTGCTCCAAACAGGAATCCGAATTGGAGAGCTGGCTAATCTTGCAATCTCCGATATTCAAAAAGAAGGATTGCATATTGCGCCACAGGAAAAACACGCAGAAAGAATAGTCCCCCTTAACAAAAGGGCGCAAGACGCTTTAAATAAATACTTGAAGATAAGACCCAATCCGCCAGCCCATTCGGATCTGAGCTCAGGGTCGAAGACCGGCGGAAAATCAGATCATTTGTTTATAACTAAATCCGGAAAACCATTTTTGATAAGAAATATCAGAACTGCGGTTGAAAGATATTTCCGATTAGCAGAAGTAAAAAATGCGAAAGTAAATGATCTTCGCCATACTTTTGTCGCGCATCACTTAAAGCATGGTGTCTCTTTGGTTTTGATTTCAAAAGTTTTGGGACATAAAAGATTGTCAACCACAGAAAGATATCTTGAATATGTAAAAGAAAGAGCCAAAGAAACCACCTTCTTTACAGAGCTTTAGAAAAGACTCAAGATAGTTGTAGGCAGATGAAGTTTTCCGCGAATTTGAAAATAAAATTTAGAATTGAAATGGAGGGCTAGGATGAGCGCTTTCTTTAACGATGGTAGACAGCTCTTTTATCATAGTCTCTTCTCCACTTGCCTCCGGAGGTTTACTTTTCTGATTCTTAGCTTCTTCCCCTGCATATCTTACCTTTCTTTCTCCTAATCTAGTTTTACTCGCTCTAATACTATTAAGGAAAGATTCACTAACAAAATTTCTGTCGTCTCCATTTGCTAATTCACGCATACGAACAAATTTATCTTCAAGGCCATATCTTAAAAATATATCGGCTCCATTAACGGCTTCTGTCTCGGGTGGATTAGTAAAAGTTCCCCCACGACGACTATCGTCAACTCCATTACCAACAAAAACTCCTGCAAGTGGTGAGATGTTTCCTGCAAACCCTCTACCGGACATAGTCACTATTCTTATCCCGTATCTGCTAATTACTGCATGCTCAACTTGATCAGATTTTGGAATTCTTTTCCTCCCTTCTTTGAGTATTAATCCTTCCATATTGCCCCTTCCCACGGACACAAAGAAGGATCCATTTTCAGGTACGCTAGTTTTCATTTCGTTTACTAAAAGATTAAACCTTTTTTGTGTTTCTGGAGATATTTTTTTTGAACCTTCAGAAGAAATTGGTTTTTGAGGCTCTTGTCCGGATTCTCCAACCATATGCTTATAAGCATATATATATCATTTAAATGTCAATATCCTATAGTTTTTGACGCAGATTTAGGCTAGTTTTATTCTGATAAAGTTTTCCGCGAATTTGAAGCCCTTTTCTTTTCCCAGCATTTTCGCCCTTTCAGTAATTCTCTTTTCAACTGCGGGAAAATCCGCGAATTGACTTTCGTGCAAAGACAATGCCTTAATTTTTTTGGCAAAAGTTTCTGAAATATCCACCAAATAATCCACCTTGTCAAAACTGACGAATAATAATTCCTCAACTTTATGGGGCTTTAAACCCTCTTTTTCATGCTCCGGAAAAGTTAATCGGTCGCGGGACAGAGGAAAAACAGCATCCATTGTTGCTAACGCTGCAGCCCTGTGATCCGTATGATTTACAAAACCCCGCCCAACCGAATAATAAAATGTCGGATCCATTGTAACTACAATGTTTGGCTTTATTGTTCTGATAATTCTGACAATTTCTTCTTTAAGGGTTAAATCGCAGACAAGCTGGGTATCTGTGTGATCTAAGAAAAATACTTTCTTAATTCCCAAAACTTTCGCTGCGTCAATTTGTTCTTTTTTCCTAATTTCCGCCAATCGTTTGTGTGTCATTTTGGGATCATCCGAGCCTCTGCTGCCATCCGTACAAATCAGATAATAAGCTATAGCGCCCTCACTCGCCCATTTAGCAATACTTCCTGATACTCCAAAATCCATATCATCAGGATGCGCCCCAACAGCCAGAATTACTTTATTTTTCATAAGCAAAAATGAATGTAGGCCCAGGGGGAATCGAACCCGCATCAGGTGTGTATAAGACACCCGCTTTACCATTAAGCTATGGGCCTGCAAGCACTAATTCTACCAAAAAATGTATCAAAGGGAAATACGATGTATCAAAAGTATCAAATGGGATTGGGCCTATTAATAGCATTTAGGTAACGGAAAAGGAGAAAAGCGACTTCTCCTCTTTTTTGATCAAACAAATCATAATCTTCTTCCTTCCAATAATCTAAAATTCTGCAAATTTCTCCTTGAGCTTCAAGTTCTAAAAGAGAAGAATTAGCGATCTCCATAAAGCTAGTTTTGTGCTTCTTACTTGTTTTCAAATATCCTTCTACGAAATTAGAAATAATTGACACGACTGCTCGTCGCATTTGAGGTTTTAAGCCAAAATTCTCGCTTGTTGGAAGCTTGTCTGTTAATAAATAAACTAACTTTATGAATTCTTTTAGCCTCTGCCAAAGTAAAAGTTTATGATAACCCTTCTCTTTCTTATCTCTCATGCTCCTTTTGATACCTTTGGTACTTTATCTTTCCCTTTGATACCTTATTATAATCGCGCTCGCTGGGAAATTACTGCCTCAACTGCTGCTGCGTCTTTTCCATATTTAAGCCTGCTTAATTCCCGGACTAATTCCGCTACTCGCGGATTGGCAAGAGCTTTTTCCTTGTTCAGGTCCCTAGTTAAATCCATAGAAAAAGGAGTAACAGGCTCGCCACCAACAATAGTTTTTACATAAGCGTTGTATCTTTCAACATTTATTAAATCCGCTTCTGCAAAAACAGGCTGAAATTCATGCTGCAGATAATTTGCATCTGTAACTCCGACCCTGAAAGAAACTACCGTTCCCACATTTCCAAAAATAGCATTCTTAACATCCTCATCCATTTGCCCAATAAACTGGTTCGCGACGACCAAATTAAGCTTGTATTTTCGGGCTTCTGACAAAATCTGGGCAAAATCTGGTGTTGCAAAATTCTGAAACTCATCAACATACAAGAAGAAGTCGCATCGAAGATCTTTTGGCATATCCTGCCTGCTCATCGCAGCAACAAGAATTTTTGGAACAAGAATAAGACCTAAGAATTGTGAATTTTCCTCTCCTATTTTTCCTTTTGCTAAATTAATAAGTAAAATTTTCTTTTCATCCATGACTTTTCGAAAATTAAACGCGCTGTCTGATTGTCCGATAATATTTCTAATCATTTTGTTAGTAACAAAGCGTCCAAATTTAGAAACTATATAATCCAAAACTTCAGACTTATGGAAATCAGATGTCTGGGCTATTTGATCTGTCCAGTAACGGCGGATAATCGGGTCTTGAACTTTTGGCAAAAGTTCCTGCACATAATTTGCATCTGTCAAAACACGCACTACTTCAACAAAAGTACTGCCTTTTTCATACATAACTGTTAACATTGCGTTCCGAATCGCATGCTCGAATCTAGGTCCTATAATTCCTGTTTTGTTCGGATCAAAAAGTTTGTACATAAGTCCTATTATTGAAGAGACAACATAATGTTTTTGCTCTTCGGTTTGAGCTTCCAGCATATTAAATCCCATTGGGCGAGTTGTGTCGGACGGATCAAACAGAATAACATCTTCTGCTCTTTTTGCAGGAATCATAGGCAATACATCATCAATTAAATCTCCATGAGGGTCAATCACCGCCAGCCCTTGTCCGCTTCTAATATCCTGCATAATCATGTCTTTAAGAAATTCTGATTTTCCCGTACCTGTTTTGCCAATAATATACATGTGTCTTCTTCTGTCATCTATGTCCATATAAACAGGTTTTGCCAATCCCCTGTAAGTGCTTTTTCCCAGATAAAGCCCTGCAGTTGGGATTGATGCCGGAGCAGGAGATCTTTTCGCATTCATCCAATAAATATTCGGAGTTGTAACTGATTTATTTGGAAAATGAAAAAGGGTTGCCAATTCTTCGCTTGTCAAAACCGATCGATGCCCCATCATTGGCAAATATCTATAGATAAAATCATTCATGAACATACCCTTAAATCTATGCTTGTTTTTCTTAAATGAGTTGGCGCTTTCGAACTGGCTGAATATACTCATAATATTTCCCAGATGAGCTTCTGCTGATTCCTTGGATGTTGAAGAAACAACAATTCTTATTGTGGTTTCAAACCCGGGCTTACTAATTTTATTCTCAATCCCCTCCAACTCCTTCGCATCTGAAGAATATTTAGCTGTTTCGGGATTAGATTCTGCTTTTTTAGTTTTTGCAAGATAACTTCTTCCGTGTTTTTTCCAATAGGAGTCAGCTGGCGTCATTAAAATTTGAATTGCAGCGCCCTCTCCCTCTGTCATTTTTGCCAAAACCGAAGTGATTGAAGAAAGAGGGTCGGTAGGTAGATCTTTATAAACTTTTATGGGCTTGTAATTCTCCGATTTAAGTCTCAAAGACGCAAAAGCAACTTTCCCATCCCGTGAAAAAATATTGTATTCATTTCCTATTATAATGCCTTCTTTTTTAGCGCTATCTACGCTCACAATTTTTATCTCCGCATCCGGATATGCCCCGTTAATTTGTTTCTCAACTAAATCCTGTAATTTTTTGGGCGTATGCACATAAAAACGGATATCGCCGGGCATTCCGACTATTTCAAAAGAAAGATGAGGCGCAAGCTTAAATAATCCGCCTTTCCCAATAGATGAAAGGGATGAAAATAATTGCTCTGCAGTATCTATTTTAATTTCATTATCTCTAGGCAAAGCAATTTGGAGCAAAACTGATTCAAGTGAAGCTTTCTCTCTTCCTCTATTTTTATACAAAATTATCAGAAGCTTGCCCAGATAAAACAAAATAGCGCCTAAAATAACTAAGGCAACTGTAAATATTGCTAAATTTGTTAGATATGATATGGCATTATCGATTGAAAAGTTTTGCATAAATTTATCGTTCATTTGAAAGTCCCATTGCCCTTATTATTTTTCCTATCAATCCTGCAAGCCATTTTCCTGAATCATCGTCCCGACCTGTTTTTAATTTATCCGCTATTTCTTCTTCTGACATTGGCATTGTAACTTTTCCTGGCGGAGATGCTGAAACAGGAGTAAATTGTTTTGCGTGTTCAATTACTCCCTTATGCTCATCTGTTGCATCAGGCGCATCTTTTTTTGCCTCAATCCCGATATCTTTGAGCTCCTGACTTATCTGAGGCTCTGTTTCCGTTGGCTTTACAAATTCGGAAACAGATGTGCTAATAGGCCCAGTTTCTTTATTGGGAGAACTTGCTGGCACAACAGATTGCAAGGGAGCTTGCGACGGTTGAGGCTGTGCTCGAACTGCTTGATTCACAGAAAGCGTATTTTGATTTAAATTCCCAACATCATCATTCATATACAATACCCCGAGGGGTACATTTATGATATCACAAAATAAATGCTACTATATATGGTATGTTAGCTAGAGTTAATTCGTCTGCGGTTGTCGGATTGGATGCGGTACCGGTTGAGGTTGAAATAGATATTTCTTCTCGTGGGCTTCCATCCTTTACAATTGTCGGATTGCCGGATAAGGCAGTTGAGGAAGCAAAAGAGCGCGTCAGGTCTGCTATTCTTAATTCTAACTCTACATTTCCCGATCATCGAATTACGGTAAATTTAGCTCCTGCTGATCTTCCAAAAGAAGGTCCAAGTTATGATCTCCCGATTGCCTTAGGAATTTTGATAGCTTCAGGACAGCTGGAAGCAGATATAGCAGATGCAATATTTATGGGAGAGTTATCTTTGGACGGAAGACTTCGACATACAACAGGTGTCTTACCTCAAGCTCTTTTGGCACAAAGTAAAAAACTAAAAAAAATTTTCCTCCCCAGAATTAACGCAAAAGAAGCAGCAATTTTGAGAGGTATTAAAATTTATCCTCTCAATACCTTATCTGAACTTTTTTCTCACTTAAAACAGCAAAAGCTAATAACTTCACTAAAACATTTTAATTTAAAAGATCATTTTGAAAATGAAACTTTTGAATTTGACATGAGGGATGTTAAAGGACAGGAAGGTGCTAAAAGAGCTTTGGAAATTGCAGCTGCGGGAAATCACAATATTTTGCTAAAAGGTCCGCCTGGCGCCGGCAAGACATTGCTTGCCCGTACTCTTCCTTCAATTCTTCCAACTCTAACCTTGCAGGAAGCGCTCGAGGTAACCAAAATTTACAGTATCTCCGGACTTTTGGACAAAAAAGCCCTAATTGTTACTCGGCCATTCCGTTCTCCGCATCATACTACTTCCCACATTGGACTTATCGGAGGAGGAACAACTCCTCGGCCTGGAGAAATTTCCTTAGCTCACCGCGGCGTACTTTTTTTGGATGAATTTCCGGAATTTCCCCGCCATGTTTTGGAGACGCTACGCCAACCCGTTGAAGACGGAGTCATTACAATTTCCAGATCTGCAGGGCGCGTAAATTTTCCGGCAAAATTTATGTTGGTGGCAGCGCAAAACCCCTGTCCCTGCGGATTTTTTGGAAACCCTATGAAAAATTGCAAATGCAATTTGAATCAAATAATCCGCTACCAAAGACGGGTTTCAGGACCAATGCTGGACAGAATTGACATCCATTTGGATGTTCCGGCAGTAAAAGTAGAAAAATTGACCTATCAAAGTCATCCTGAGTCAATCGAAGGATCCCGTGAAATTAAAAAACGCGTGCAAAAGGCCAGAGATATTCAAACCAAAAGATTTAAAAAATCCAAAATTACTTCCAATTCCGAAATGGGCAACAAAGAAATAAAAGAATTCTGCAGTTTTGATGAAAACTGCATTAAACTCCTACAATTAGCTGTTGTAAAAATGAATTTGTCTGCAAGGTCATACAATAGAACCATAAAGCTGGCAAGAACTATTGCTGATTTGGAAGGATTAAGGGAAATAAATTCAACACATATCGCAGAAGCTCTCCAATTTAGGCCCCGTAACGATACTTTATGAAACTTCTTATGGGAATACTGCTTCTTTTTTTAATCTTCATAGGTTTTTTTCATCCAATAAGCTCAATTACTCAAGATTTAGGCAGACATTTAACAACCGGGGAAATTATTTTAAACACTTATTCAGTACCTAAAACCAACTTATTTTCTTATACATATCCCAATTTTCCTTTTATAAATCATCATTGGCTGTCTGAAGTTTTATATAAAATCCTCTTTCAAGTAACAGGGTTTTATGGATTATTAATATTAAATACAATTCTTATTCTCTTATCTTTTGGATTAATTCTGTGGTACGCGCTAAAAAAAACTAATCCGCTTTCTCTCTTTTTTTGTTCATTATTATATATTCCAATTCTTTTTGAAAGAACAGATGTAAGACCTGAATCTTTCAGCTTTTTATTTCTATCCTTATTTATAGTTATTCTTTATAAGAATAGAGAAAAATTTACCCGCTTAATCTTTCTTCTGCCATTTATTGAACTTCTCTGGGTAAATACGCACATCTATTTCCCTGTGGGTATTGTTATTGCTTTATTTTTTGCGCTTGATTATTTACTTTTGAGAAAATTTAAAGTAAGCAAACAAACCCTAATGTTAGGCTCTGCTTTGATACTAACCGCTCTTGCAACTTTAATTAATCCCAACGGGTTAAAAGGCGCTCTGTATCCTTTTGAAGTTCTTCAAAATTATGGATACTCTATTCAGGAAAATCAAAATATCTTTTTTCTTTGGAATTATTCTCATAATCCAACCATTATTTTCTTTGGAATAAGCTTTATTCTTCTATTTTTATTTTTAGTTATTTCCCGTAAAAAAACTCGTCCTGTGGATTGGCTCCTCTCTATCTTTTTCTCAATTCTGGCAATTACTGCTATCCGTAATTTTCCTTTGTTTGTTTTTGCAGCTCTTATTCCTTTTGCTAAATCTTTTTCCAATATTGAACTCTCTTTACCTAAATATATTAAAACGGTATTTGTTGTTTTTTTGCTAGGACTTAGTGTTTTTGAAGCTCAACAAATTTATGCAAAAAAAGGATTTGGATTAGGAGCTACAACTGGCGCAAAGGAAGGAGTGGATTTTTTTCTTAAAAATAATCTAAAAGGACCAATTTTTAATAATTTTGATATCGGAAGCTATTTAATTTACCGTCTGTATCCAAAAGAAAAAGTATTTATTGACGGAAGACCGGAAGCTTATCCTGCGTCTTTTTTGCAGAATAAATATGTCCCAATGCAATTAGATGAAAATAAATTTGCACTTGCTGATTCACAATATAATTTTAAGACTATTTTTTTCTCCCATACAGATCAAACTCCTTGGGCGGAAACTTTCTTAAAACAAATTAGCCAAAATAACAAATGGAACATGGTCTATCTGGATGATTTTACTGTTATCTGGACAAAAAATAAAAACATTAAGCCAACAATTAAAACCGATTATTCCAGCATGAAAAGCTTAGTTCAGCTGGCGCATTTCTTTCAGAATAAAGATTTTGGAGATAAAGAAATAAAAGTTTACCAAAAAATTCTCGTTATAAATCCAACCTATTGCCCTGCCTTATATAATCTTGCTCTAAAACTACAGGAAATTCAGGACCCTTCTTTTCCAATATTCGCGGACAAATTTCAAAAAAATTGCCAATAAAAATTGGTATTATAGTTTAGAACTAAATGATTTCAAATGGTTATCAGCAGTTACGGCTACTTTCATCTATAATTTCTCCTTCTACGATTTTGCTTTTATCAAAACCATTAAGGCGCGATTTTTTCTTAGACTGCTTCCTTTTGCCCATTTTTCTCAAAAAATAGAAGAGAAAAATAGGTATCAGGAATAAAAGTATCTTTTTGATTATAATGAAATGAACCATCAGCGCAGCTTACTCAAGATTTCACCCAGCTTTTTTATTTCCTCTCCGTATCTTCCCCAATCTCCTTCCCGTTGAGCGCGGATGGCAGCTTCATAGCTTTCATTAGCTTGGTTTAGAAGGCCTTCTCTGGTCGAGTCAGTAGGCGCTGCTTGTACAGATTCTCCGGATGGTTTGGTTTGACCATCGGCAGTGCCGAAGATTCTAGCTAAACCTTCTTCCAAAGTCTCTTCCATGGCAATTTTGTTTTCGTACGCAACTATAACCCGTTTGAGCTCCGGAATTTTTCCTGTCGCAGCCTTAAGGTAAAGTGGTCGGACATATACCAAAGATTCTTCTATCGGAATTACCAGAAGTGAACCTTGAATTACTTGAGAACCGCCTTGATCCCAAAGAGAAATTTGTCTGCTAACTTCAGCATCCTGATTGATCCTGCCAATAATCTGTTTGGGACCAAATATCAATTTATCTTTGGGGAAACGGTAAACAACAAGCTTGCCGTATTCTTGCCCATCGTTTCTGGCAACCATCCAGGCAGAGAGGTTATCTTTTGCCCTGGGAGTAAATGGTAACATTAAAATAAACTCTTCTGTTTTTTCACCCGGGAGCTTCATGATCATGTGCCGTGGATTCATTGCTAGAGTCTCATTTTCTGTTTGCGCTGCATTCCCTGAAGCAATAGCAGGGATTTCCCATTGATCCTCTTTGTTGTAGAAAATTTGCGGGTCATCCATATGGTAAGTAGTGTAAATTGCAGTTTGTAAAATAAAAATATCCTCTGGATAACGAAGGTGAGAAATCAAACCCTTGGGCATTTCCTCAAGTTTTTGAAAAGTTCTGGGAAATATCTTGGCGTAGGTTTTGATAATTGGATCATCCAAATCTGCTTGGTAAAATTTGATCGCTCCATCATAAGCATCTACAACTGCCTTGACTGAATTTCTAATATAGTTTACCTTGCCCCCATTTAGTGGTAATGGTTGGGAATACGGATACCGGTCGGTTGAGGTATAGGCATCAAGTACCCAATACATTTTGCCCTCAGCGATTACCAGATATGGGTCACGGTCAAGCTCAAGAAACGGAGCAATTTTACTAATTCTTTCTTTTATATTGCGGTAATAAAGAATACGGCTTTCCTTCGTAATGTCACTGGATAGAAATAGCTTAAGGGAGCCAAAACGTATTGCATATAACAGACGCCGTATAGGAGAATTTATTTCAACGCCACCTTTTCCTGCATAATCGCTATAGACATTCTCTTCTCCTTTAGGGTAATCAAACTCTTTCGACTTGGTTTTGACTACGACATACTCATTAGGAATTTCCCCATAGTAAACTTCTGGCCTACTGATATCAAGTTCTTTGACTTCCGACTTTGGAGGTAAATCTTTGACAAAGAGCACCGGTAACCCTTCCGGAGTAACCTGATTTACCGGTCCGGCAGCAATACCATAGCCGTGAGTAAAAGTCAGTCGCTCATTAATCCAGTTTTTATTTGGTAAGCTGCTTGATGCTAATTCTCTGGGAGAAAGCATAATCTGACGGAGTTCATTATTAATTGTGTAGCGATCATTATCAACAGAAGAAAACTCGTAGTAGGTTCTGATTTCCTGGATTTGGGAAAAAGTAGAAAGCAGCGGTTCCCTATCCCAGAGCCTCACATTCTTAATTGTGAGATTATTGGCAACAATGTCCGCGGCTGTAATTGGTTTGCTTGCTGCTATTTCCCGCTCTTCCACCCTATCTAGACCATAAGCCTTACGACTGGCTGAAATGTTGTACTTGATAAAAGGTGTTTCTTTAGTAAGCTCATTGGGCGCAACGATCAGTTTTTGAAAGACCGAGGGAATAATCCAAGACGCAAACCCGATTAACACCGTCAGGGAAACTGCCCCTAAAAGCGGTGCTATCTTCCCGCTTACTCCATAAAACAATGCCAAAAGAGCAGACGCCCCATAGACAAAAACGGAAACACGCAGAAGTGGTATCATGATATTAGCATCAGTAAAGGCAGCACCAAATACCGGACCACTTTGAGCGGTAAGTAGATTATAGAGGGAAAGATACGTACCTATGGCAATAGTAATTAAAAAGAGAGATAAGAGAATGCTTATATGTAATCTGGCCTTCGGATCAGAAATTTGATTTTTTGCAGGTTTTGGAATCAGACTTTCAGATTTTCCGGTTAATTTAGAAAGATCAATCTTAGGGAAGAAGCTTGATAGACTAAGGCTACCTCGCAGAACATAGATGAGTCCACAACTGATAAGTGATATCAGAATAACGGCTTTTATCAGACCAAGTCCCAAAGAAAAAACAGACAGGGAAAACACATAAAAAGATACATCCTGGCCAAATATCGGGTCTTTTTGACCAAACGGCACGCTTGATAGAAATTTTAAAATGTCGTGCCAACTGCTTGAGGCTAGAAGACCGATAAAGATAGAGATAACACAATTAATAATAATGCCAAGTTTTCCGAGTAAGTGGCTATTCAGATTTAAGGGTTGACTAGTGCCAATTAGGGCTTCGGGGATAGCAACCAACCATGGAATTTTGGAACGCAGGGCAAGAGATAAGTTCGTAAGGAGAAAGGCTGCCGCGAGAAGTCCCGCCGAAAAACCCACAATGATTTTTGCGATGAGGGATTTGATAAAGATTTCTGTAAATCCTACTTCCTGATACCACCACCAGTCAGTAATCAAGGAGACAATGTTGGAGAAAAAAATAAAAGTAAGAACCGCTATGCCCAAGAATGTCAAGAAAAAAAATTTGGTGAATTTCATAAAACCGGTCTTCCTAAGTCTTGGCCAGTTATAATTGATGATGGTTCACGGCTCTAAAACGCATGTTTTTGACCATTCGTCTTATTGCTCCGCATCACCCAAGGCGATGTTAGACTAATGTGTAGTATAACACAAATTCTCATATTCCGTATGACATTAAGTATTAAGTATTAATTTTCTATGCTAGAATAAAATAATGGAAAAAGGACTGACTTCATTAGAAGTACAAGAAAAACAAAAGATTTTTGGCAAAAATGAAATAAAGGCCGAAGAACGAATCTCGACCGCCATTCTTTTTCTTTCTCAATTTCCAACCTTCATTAACGGTATTTTGGTTATGGCCTCTATTCTTTCCTTTGTCATCGGAAACACGCTTGATGGAACGCTTATTCTAATTATTCTATTTCTTAACGCACTTTTTGGCTTTGCACAGGAATATAGAGCGGAAAAATCTTTGGATAAATTAAAGGCTTATGTAAAATCCGAGGTTCGCGTCATTCGAGACGGAAAAGTAATTCAGGTTGATGCGGCAGATCTGGTCCCGGGAGATATTGTACGCATTTCCGAAGGAGATAAGATTCCTGCTGATGGAAAAATAATTTCCGATAAATTTCTGGAAATTGATGAATCAATCTTAACCGGAGAATCTTTATCGGTTATTAAAAGGCATAATGACCCTGTCTTTTCAGGAACTCTGGTAACCAAAGGGAATTCCCGCATATTGATTGCAACCATTGGTAACCAAACCCGTTTTGGTCAAATAGCTCAAACGCTAGGCTCTGTTGCTCCTGACAAAACACCCTTGCAAAAACGCTTGGATGGACTGGCAAAAATTTTATCAATCGTCATAGTTGTCATTGCAGCCATTATTGTTCCCACAGGAATTCTTCAGGGCAAAGAGTTCATACCGCTTCTTTTAATTGCCGTAAGTATCAGTATTGCTGCGATTCCCGAAGGACTTCCGGCCGTGGTTACAATTGCACTGGCAATCGGAACCTCAAAAATGGCCAAAAGAAAAGCAATTGTCAGACGCATGCAGTCCGTTGAGACCTTAGGCGCAGTCCAGATAATCATAACTGATAAAACAGGAACCTTAACCCAGAATACAATGCGAGTCAAAAAATTCTGGACACCGAAGAAAGAATATGAAGATTCGCTTATCAGAGCCTGTACTCTGGGAAATACGGCGTCTCTTATTGAAAAAAAAGAAAAAAACTCTTTTGACGTTATAGGCGACAAAACAGATGGGGCTCTCTTGTTCTGGGCCAAAGAAAAAGCCGGAAATTTAGAAGAAATAAAGAGTGAAGGAAAAATTCTTGAAGAATATTCCTTCGATCCGCAAACTTCAACCGTGACAACCATCTGGCAAAAAAAATCAGCGACTGGCGAAAAGCATATCTTTGTCAGGGGAGCTCCCGAAGTGATCCTGTCCAAAAGCAGGCTTTCCGAAAAAGAAAAAGAAGAGATAAATAAAATTTACGAAGAGTACGCCCGAGAGGGATACAGGGTGATTGGATTTGCCACCAGAACTGCCGATCATCATTCTCTACCTATCGCCAGAGAAGATGCGGAAAAGAATCTGACCTTTTTGGGTATTGTCGGAATTTATGACCCGCCACGGTTAGAGGCTAAAAAAGCAGTCGAGGAAGCACGCAAAGCAGGTATCCAAACCATTATGGTTACCGGAGACAATGTTCTAACCGCAAGTGCTTTGGCCCGGGAAATCGGTCTTCTGGAAACAGGAGATGACATTGCAACAGGAGAAGAAATAGATAAGCTGTCGGATGAGGAGCTGGAAAAAATAATTTTAAAAACCCGCATTTTTGCCCGCACGAAGCCCGAAGATAAGCTAAGGCTAGTAACAGTGCTGAAAAAAATGGGCTACGTGGTAGGCGTAACCGGAGACGGAGTGAATGACGCCTTAGCATTAAAACGCGCTGATGTAGGATTAGCAATGGGAGAATGCGGAACTGATGTAGCTAAAGAAGCGAGCGATATCATTCTGACGGATGATAATTTCTCAACTGTTGTTTCTGCAGTTGAAGAAGGAAGGACAATTTATAATAACATTATAAAGGCCATTACCTATCTTTTGGCTACCAATTTTTCCGACCTTGCTTTTGTTTTTTTTGCAAATCTAATTGGCCTGCCTAATCCATTTTTTCCAACCCAAATTCTCTGGATCAATTTAGTTACGGATGGCCTACCTGCCCTAGCCTTGGCCTCTGACAACAAAGACCATAGCGTTCTCAATAATAAGCCCAGAAGCCCCAATGCTCCAATACTAAACCGTATCCGCCTTACCTCAATTATTGCGATTGGACTTTCACTTTCCTTT
>Ga0209542_10011176_pt1 | contig 15972 bp, 15 predicted proteins | sample RifCSPhighO2_01_FD_184028 | JGI IMG/M metagenome (GOLD analysis project Ga0209542, IMG submission 184028) | Soil microbial communities from Rifle, Colorado - Rifle CSP2_plank highO2_0.1 (SPAdes) (version 2) | ecosystem: Environmental > Terrestrial > Deep subsurface > Rock core/Sediment ... | reverse complement strand
TTAATATGTTTTCGTAGTCAGTTCCTGCCACTGCCGCTATGAGTGAACCTTGGGCATTAGTTTTAAGAAGAGAAGAAGTGATGGAAGAAACAGCCAAGTTAGTCGTGGTGGCTTGGGTAGTGGTGCTGTTTTGCGCTGTAAAGTTTTGGAGAGTAGTGGAGCCAACCACAAGAAGATCGCCAGAGGAATTGATGGTAGAGGTCGCAATGCCTCCAATCCTTAGAGAGTTGCCGGTGGATAGATTGGTAAAGAAGTTGGTGGTCGTAGCAGAAGTACCGGTAGCGTTGGTGAAAGTAATATCAGTCAATCCTAAAGTAGTGCCAGTAAGGTTAGTGAATGTAGCGTTGGTAGAAAAGAGATTAGTCGTGGTGGCGTTAGTACCAGTGGCGTTGATGAAGGTGAGGATGGAGAAGTCTCCGGTGCCAGAAACAGAACCGCTTAAGGCGGCGTTGATGAAAGTTCCTCCGTCGGTAAGATTGGAGATATTTATTGAGTTACGTCCCGTGTCGCTGTCAGATTGACGAGTTACAGTTGGACGGGTGTCTGCCAGGAGAATCTCTTCTCTTAAAACATTCGTGTTGATAATCGGAGTTGATTGATAAATGACCAGTGGCTGTTGAGCCGAGCTTATCTCTCCACGCAAATAAGTTTGAAGTTCTGATTTGAGTTCGTCTTTGATTGCAATGATATCAATGGCGAGTGATTGATTAACTTCTATCACGGCTTTCGGTTGCGAAGCAGGGGGAGCTGGAGTTATTTTAGTCGGAGCATATGCAAAGAAAAATTTTCTAAGAGATAGTTCTTTTAGATGTTGGAAAGCACCAAGGAATTTATCAAAAAAATTGCTTGTGGTATCGGAAGCAGAAACTATGGCAAGCTGTGAATTATCAAAAGTGTTCAACACCGAGTGTTTAACATTTGAAGGTAAAGCTGCTAGAAATTTTTTTCCGGTATCTTGGGTATTTTCTATTCTCTGTCGCATTTCAGTTGCAACCGATGGAGCGGTGTACTGGAGAGTAGAGAAACCGGCGCTTACGGCGATAAGAAGCGCTAAAGAGAGGGCGGCCGCTTGGTCTACGAAAGTAGAAGTCCAGATAGGCTCAACATAACGACCCTTTTTAGATAGCTCGGGTAGCCGAGGTCTATCATCTTTTTCATACGTAGAAACAGGATTACCAGAAGGTTGCGGTATATCAGATAGTTCTTGGACAACAAGTTTCTTTACTTTCCCAAGTTGTCGATTTTTCTTGTGTTCTAACAAAGATGCCAAATCAACATACCAAGTTTTACCAATTAATAGTCCGGGAATTTTTTTAGCACGACAAAGTTGACCAACATAATCACTTGCATAACCGACTTTTTTTGAAGCTTGGATAGCCGAGATATACTCCTTTCCGTCTGAATAAATAGGGTTCATTATCAACATAAATTATAAATCTCGTGTGTGGAAAACCCTATGGATAAAGTGTGGGTGACTGTGGACAAGAAAACTAGGTTCTAGCTACTAGGGACTAGGTGCTAGCATGAATGCATGAAAATTTAGAATTTAAAGCTAGCCCCTAGAACCTAATCCCTAGCACCTAACTAGTTCTTATCCCCATCTATACCTTGATAAATAGTATAAATACTTATATAATCGAATATCATCTATTAGTAATGTTTATGTAACTATATATGACTAAAGAAATATATTTATCTATAAAAGAGGCGGCGGGTATTCTGGGAGTATCACCTTTGACCCTCCGTAACTGGGACAAATCAGGCAAATTTCCCGCTCAAAGACACCCCATGAACAATTATCGTGTTTATAAGCTTTCATCACTAGAACACATTATTGAAGACATTGAAATAGGCACGAAGAAAAGTAATGCCGAAAACCATATTAGGAAATTAATGATCAAGCATCTTGAGGAATAGCTCCTGAAGGATAATAGGGTTTGCTCTACCCTCCATCTTTTTCATCGCCTGACCTACTAGATACTGGGCTGGCGCGTTTTGATTCTCCTTTATTACTTCGCTGACAATTTTCCCTAATACTTCTCTATCACTAATCTGAAGTAAATTTTTTTGTTCAGCGATTATTTTTGGATCGCCATCATGTTTCTGAATAATTTTTAAAATCTCTTTTGCACCACGTGAAGAAATTTCTCCAGACGAAATCATTAAAATTACTTCTGATAACCTCTTGGCTGGTATCGAAGTCTTCAGATCACTAGTGATGTAATTAGAAGCAAGTTGGATGAGACTAGTATCCTTAAGAATTTCTGCTACCCCCTCCACGAGTTTCCCCCATTCTTGGTCTCTGACATAAATCTCGATATCACTATCTTTTAACTTGTAATCTAATTTATACCTCTCCCTTTTCTCCCACGGTAATTCTGGCAATGACTCTTTTAAAACTTTATCCTCAAATTCTGTAATTTCTTTAATAAAAAGTTTTGGCAAATCCGGGTCTGGGAAATAACGATAGTCGTGGGCGGACTCTTTTAATCTCTGGGAAAAGGTTTCCTCTTTTTTTTCATCCCAGCCCCTTGTTTCCTGTATTACTACTTTCCCCCTCTCAAGTAAACCACTCTGACGTTCCATTTCAAATTTAATTGCCTTCTCAACTACTTTGAACGAATTCAGATTTTTGACCTCGACTTTTGTTCCCAAGGTCAGACCTTTAGAATTCTCTTTAAGGTCTGACCTTTGTACCGAGACATTGGCTTCGACGCGCATTTCCCCTTTCTCCATATTGGCTCCGCTTATATTCAGATATTTAAGAAGAAGTTGTAATTCGCGGGCGAAATTTGACGCCTCTTCGGCGGTTTTGATCACGGGCTCCGTTACAAGCTCCATAAGGGGTACCCCTGCTCGATTAAAGTCGAGCAGGGAATTTTCAATTTTCAATTTAGAATTTTCATTGGACATTGATTCATTGAGACTTGATTGGAAATTGGAAATTGGAAATTGTAAATTATGTAAAGACCTTGCTGTGTCCTCTTCAAGATGGATACGAGTAAGCGCTATCCCATTCAAGGTCCCACCTTGTACTAAAGGATTTTTGTACTGACTAATCTGATATCCTTTCGGAATATCTGGGTAAAAATAGTTCTTGCGATCAAATTCCGTAAAATCAGCAATTTCTCCGCCCAAAGCTACCCCCAACTGCAGAACCTTGCGCACCGCTTCTTTATTTATCACTGGCAAGGTACCCGGGTATCCCAGACAAACTGGGCAAACATTAGTATTGGGTCGCGTCTCACTTGTATCATTTTTAGAATTACAAAACATCTTCGTCTCTGTCTTAAGTTCAGCGTGTATTTCTAGTCCGACTGTTAAAATGTATCCCTTCATGGGTGAAAAGTTTTAGTGAGGACAGTACCCAAGTCTTTTACCAACTTATCATCCAAAATGGAGACGGGGAATACTTTGAGATCATGATTTTTCAAAAGTTTAAGTTTCTTTTCTTTCTCTTCATCAGAAACCATATCAGTCTTTGTGAGAATTACTATTTCTGGCTTCGTAAGCATCTCTTTATTATAAAGCCCGAGCTCATTTCGAACCACTTTATAATCCTCAAGCGGGTCATCACTTTCAGCAGAAATACAATGCATGAGTGTCTTGGTACGCTCAATGTGGCGCAAGAATTTGTGACCAAGACCTTTACCTTCAGCCGCTCCTTCTATAAGACCCGGTATGTCAGCCAGCACAAGTCCATAAAAGTCTCCTAAAGTCGGCTCAACTGTAGTAAAGGGAAATGCGCCCACTTTCGACTTGGCACTTGTTAAAGTATTCAAGATGCTCGACTTGCCAGCATTTGGTAAACCAATGATGCCGACATCAACGACAAGCAAAAGTTCTATTTTAAAATCTGCCTCTTCCCCGTGGACGCCAGGCGTCCATTCTTTAGGCCGAACATTGGTTGACCCCTTGAAGTGTGCGTTCCCGAGTCCACCTCTACCCCCATGTAGAAGTAAAACTTTTTCATCATCTTTCAAAAGCTCAAGAGAAAAGCCACTAGAAAGATTGGTGAGACGAGAACCAATAGGTAACTTTACGACCACATCTTTCCCCTCCCCGCCTTGTCTCAAATCTTTTGCCCCATTTTCTCCTTGCTCGGCCTCAAATCCTCCGACATTTCTATATGCAGATAAAATACCAATATCCCGAACAGCGAGTGCATAGACATCCCCACCCTTGCCGCCATTACCTCCTGATGGGCCTCCAAGCTCTTTGCCCTTCTCATGCCTCCAACGCACAACACCGTCACCGCCACGACCGGCTTTAAAATGTAAGGTAATTTCATCAACAAACATAGACCACTACTTTACCACATCTTTTTCTACATTATAATTATGCTATAGCATTTTTATAATGTATATTAGTTAGATATATAAGCATGGGAAAATTAGAAGAGGAAAACAAAAAGCTGATAAGGCGCACAAAATTACAAGAGGCCATCCTCTTAACCATAGCCTCTGGGGGAAGATTGGGCTCTAGAGCTCTCGTTCCAGAAGTTTTAAACTTCTTACTCAAGATTGATATGCCTTCCGCTGTTAGAAAGGAAGAAATAGTAAAATCGACAGCCACTCGCCTGACCAGAAAAGGATTACTCAAGTTTGAGGATGGCCATTATGCAATGACTGCCGAGGGAGAGAAAATTTTGGAACGTTGGAAACGTAGAGATTTCAAACTAATAAAACCGAAGAGATGGGACCAGAAATGGCGAATAGTAATTTTCGACATACCAGAACACAAGAAAAGGATAAGAAATGAAATCAGGGAAATTCTCAGAGCAGCCGGTTTCGAGCGGCTTCAAGATAGCGTCTGGGTCTACCCTTATGATTGCGAGGATATCATCGGTCTTCTGAAAACTGACTATGGTGTTGGGAAGGAAATGTTATATATTATTGCCGACCAGATAGAAAACGATAAATACTTGCGTATGGACTTCGGACTTCTTGCTTAATTTACCAGCCCAATTTCTCATGCATTCTCATACATTTTAATTATGCTGTAGCATAATTAAAATGTATCTAAAAGATTAAACTATGAACTATGAATTATGAATTATGAATTATGAATTTAAGGTATAGAAAAATGTTTATCAACTATCGAGAGCAAGTTCTGCAAGCTTTATAGCTCCTTCCTTACTCTTGGCTACAGCGAAAAACAGTCCTCTATGACAAAAAACCGCTTCCAGAACTCCCGAGACTGATTGCAACTCTTTATCTATTTTTCCACCCCAAGCTACAGGGAAGGATTTGCGCGAAATGTAGCCAACATCTTGAACAGCTTGAACACCCCACTTCTTGTCATTTCTAGGATAAACAACAAACATGACTTCCGTCTTTTCTTTAAAAACTCGACCCCACGGTAACTCGTCAGATAATATGATAATTCTTTTGTCTGGACTTGACTCATATGCTTCCCTCACTTTAACCTCTGCCATGATCAGAGACTTCGCTCTAGCAATTTCACGTACTAAAAGTTCTTTAGCGATGCCAACCAATTGCATAAAAATTTTATAGAGACTTTTTTCACTTTCGTGGAGACTTGGTACATAAGAATACAAGAAATCGACAACACTGTATGATCTGATGCCATCAAAACGATAATCAGCGATAGCCACGCCGTTGTCATGAGCGTCAAGAGGTGACATAAGATTTGTGTCTATCAAATCCGCCGCTTCTCTGCCACCACATAGTTTTTCCCCAAACTCTTTCCAAACAAGTCCACAGGAAGCATAGGGGATGCCGTTTGATCTTTCACCAGCGCCGCCGGGCTGATGATGGTCAAAGCGATTTTTTGTCGGATCATAAATCATCCCAACATCAGCCACGTAATCGGCCTTAGCAATCTCGTCTTTATCACGACTACGAACAACTTTACATTCACCCAATGCTAAAAGAAGAATGGCCACAGCAAAAATGTCGTCGGCCTGAAAAGAACCGCTATGAGTGAGAATTGTTTTTTTCATAAATTTTATTAGCCCAAGCAAGAAGTAGGATGTACAAGAGTACCGTCAAAGACATCGAGGGTATGGTGATGTAGCCGAAAGCTAAGACATAAACCTTGGCACAGGCGCCCCCCACAGCAGTGCAGGGTAAAAGTGATGTCCCGCTAAAATTAGAATACGAGTGATAGAGAGCCACTAGAGTACCGAGTAACGCCAGCGGGACAGCATATAAGAAAGCCGAGGAAATTTTCTTCCAAACGGCTACTGCAAAAATGACTGCTAGGGGATAAATAAACACTCTCTGCCACCAGCACAAAACACACGGCTCGAAACCCACAACTTCGGAATAAAAAAGACTAATCACGACTGCGAAAGAAGCTACTAGGAAGGCGAGGGGTAGCGCATGTTTACCAAGCCAACTGATAATATCTCTCCCCCAAGAATTACTGAAGATAAGAGCCAACAATAAAATAACAAAAATGACGTGAGAAACAAGCACTAACAATGGTATATACGAAGTAACACTCTCAACCATTGGTTTGGGGTAAGGGACAATTAGTCTTTTCACTCAGACGATCTAAGGGGACTTCCCCACTTTCTCGAGTACCATCGGCAAATACCCAAGTCGGATAGCCAGTAATTCCGGCATCGGTACATAGAGGAATCTGACTGGAACCATCTGGAGTAGAACATTCTACGTAGGGGAGAAACTTAGCTGAAGCACCAAACATGGCCTTCTGATTCTGACAGTGTGGACACCAAAAAGCACCGTAAAAAATCGCCCCACTATCCTTGATACATGTAGCAAATGTATCCAATTCCCCAGATCTGCCCGGCGTCTTTACAAGCCAGATCATGCCAGCAATCACTAATACAAGCACCAAAATCCATATCAACTTATTTTTTAACATATTCTGTATTATAGAGGTTATCTTTGTGACTTACAAATCCTTATTATTGTATAATCGAATTATTTTAGATCATCATCGAAATCATCATCGCGGCGCAGGAGACGATCGACCGCTTTTCTTACCCTACCTTTTATCCGCTGTGGTTTTGTTTGCTTTGATTCAACTTGTTTTTCAGATTGATTTGCTAATTCATCCACAGCTTCCTCGGTGGTAAGAAGCTCAAGTAGTAGTGCCTGTCTTTCGGTATTATTGAGCAACTTCAAGAGACGTCTTAAAGTTTGAGCGGAATGCAATTTTTTTTCACCAGTTGACTCCCTAGCACTTTTGAACAAGACTCTTGCAAAAGCACTTTTACGTCTTTCCAAATCTTCAGACCATGCTTGATAACTTAAATCAACACTCAATGGAAGATCACTAACATCCATTGCTTTTCTCCACATTACGTTAATGACATAATCAGCATCTCTTAAGAGACCTTGAGTATCACCACTTTCATTCGCCAAAGGGGATCCTTCGTGCATATAATGATTCTAACTCTTTTTCTTCTTTTTTCCAATTTTCGCTTCTGTACTCTCATACGCTACTTTCACGCGACCGCATTTTTGTAACGTATGGTGTAAATTCTTACGTCTTAATTTCTCTTAATTTCCCAGGCCATATTGCTAAGAAATACGCACTTGAATCTAATACGTTGTTGAACCAAGCAAATCGTAGTGCTTCCTCTCCAATCCTATGGTTCTTACCATCTGCTGGATCGTTATAATGGAATACGCCATCCCTATACGCTCTTATCACTATAAAATGTCCTGCTTTGGTCAGTTTTTCATTATAAAGTAGCGCGGAACGGACAGCTAATATCACTGGAATTTTTTTCTTAAGGTATTTTAGAATATCGTCCGTGTCTGGTTTTTTGATCTTGGCTTTACCGCTGGCAAGCATTTTGTTGTAAGATAAACATTCAGTATTAAATCCAAGTTTCTTTGCTGCCTCTGATAATTTTATTGTCCTGATACCATCTCGCCCAACCTTGCTAATAAGTTTTGTCAGCTTATCTTTTGAGATATTTTCACCCCAATAAGCCAGTGCCATTCTCAAGGCCGTTATTCCACATGTGTTTTGCTGTTTCTGTTTGAATAATGGAATGTTCATGGCTTACAAACCCTTGTATGTATTATCACTTCTCCTATCAACTTTGATTATTTCAATTTTATTTTCATCCATATAGAATATGATTCTTATTCTTGCTTGTCTTACTCTGTATTTATTATCAAACCCCTTTAGTTTCTTAAAATCTAGATTCCCAAATTTTCTGGACTTAACTAAGTCCAAACATTCTTTCGCAACAATTCTTTCTTTTAGAGGTAGCTTACTTAGGAATTTATCTACCCTATTCATTGAGTCTTTTTAGAGACTTGAGAACATCCGCAATCGGCACACCCCTCGGGTTTATCTTGGTAAAATCGACCACTGTTTCCCAGAGAGAATCATCATCTTCGTCAAATGGAATTACTTTAAACACTGGTTTAGATCTTTTTACCACCGTGAAAGACTCGCCCTTATTCAAGCGATTGATGTACTTAGAAGTGTTTAACCTCAAATCCTTTAGGCCGATTATTTGATTCTTCACTTTAGTAGTCATGTTAAAAGTTTATCTTAAGGTAATCTTTATGTCAAGTAGTTTTCCCTCTTTTCCCCATACGCTATCTCTTGGCTATAGCGAAATTATAACGTATGGGATTATTTCCCATGACACTTTTTATACTTCTTACCACTACCGTCCACCTTCGCTAAAGCTACGGCGGGACTCCGCTCTATTTTTTGTGATGCAGGGCATTTATATGTCCACATTGTTTGTACTTGTATATCTTACCAGTGGTAGGATTAATCGCTCCGCAAGGGCACGGATCATTCCTGCCAACTTCGGCTTTTTTAGAAAGAGTTGAACGGGATGAGTCAGAAAGTACTTCAGCTTCAACTGCAATTGGGGACATTCTAAACGAGGCCAGAACATCGAGATTAATAGCAATGACAAATTCAGCAACCTGTCTAGCGATTGAGAACTCCATGTCTCTAAAAAATCTCAAACCATCTTTTTTGTATTCAACTAGAGGATCGCGCTGGCCGTAGGCGCGCAAGTTAACAGAGCCACGCAAATATTCCATCATCTCCAAGTGATCAACCCAGAACAGATCTACGGTCTGTAAAATTACTCTGCGCATCACTTCAAGAGTTCCCTGCCTGCCGGCAGGCAGGTCTGGGGCATCTAGAGACATTTGGGACATCTTACTACTCATCTTCTCTTTCAAATCTGGATCGAGACGCTCTTTCGCTTCATCTAGATATTTTTGCACTTCATTTTGACCACCGACCAAGACCTCACGCCGACGACTATAGATAATGCCTCTCTGGAAATTTAAAACATCATCAAACTCAAGCACATGTTTGCGCGCATCAAAATTGAATCCTTCTATCTTTTCCTGCGCCTTCTCAAGTGAACTTGTAATGAGTTTATTTTCTATCGGCTCGTCTTCGGGAATATTAAAACGCCCCATCATTTTCTTAATAGTGTCCACAGCAAAAATACGCATTAAGGAATCTTCAAGCGAGACAAAAAACTGCGTTTCGCCCGGATCTCCCTGCCTACCCGAACGTCCACGCAACTGATTATCTATTCTCCGCGCATCGTGCCGTTCAGTACCGAGGACGAAAAGCCCGCCAAGCGATTTAATTTTTTCATATTCCTCCGGTGTCGAAGGATTGCCACCAAGTTTGATGTCTATACCACGACCAGCCATGTTTGTGGCAAGGGTCACAGCCCCCCTTTTACCAGCTTGAGCAATAATCTCTCCCTCTCTTTCATGATTCTTCGCATTGAGAATTTCATGTTTAATTCCTTCATTCGCCAGATATGTCGAAAGTAGCTCATTGTGCTCAATTGAGACGGTGCCGATAAGCACTGGTTGACCCTCTTTATTTAACTCTTTGACTTTTTTAGTGACTGCTTTCATCTTGCCATCCTGCGTTTGGAAAATTTGGTCACCATGATCCGTACGCGCCACCTTCCTGTTGGTCGGGATGACAAAAGTCTCAAGACCATAAACTTTATAAAACTCTTCCTTTGAGGTTATAGCCGTTCCAGTCATGCCCGAAAGTTTCTTGTACATGCGGAAGTAGTTCTGAAAAGTGACACTGGCGAAAGTACGACTCTCTTCTTTTATACGCACCCCTTCTTTGGCCTCTATGGCCTGATGCAATCCCTCTGACCAACGGCGCCCAGGTTGAAGCCGCCCAGTGAAAGCATCAACGATCACCACCTCATCATCTTTGACTACATACTCTTTATCTCGTTGATAGAGCGCCTTGGCCTTGACCGCTGTTTCAAGATGATGCACATATTTGACACCACCTTCGGCGTAAATATTTTCAATGCCTAAGGATTTTTCGGCCGCACTTATACCAGCATCTAATAAAGATACGGCTCGCAATTTCTCATCGACGCTAAAATCTGACCCTTCTTCAAGACCTAAGGCAATCTTGGCAAACTTCTCATAGAGTTCACCTGCATTACCAGTATTACCAGAAATGATGAGGGGTGTTCGCGCCTCATCTATCAGTATAGAGTCAATCTCATCAACAATAGCGTAATGATAATCTCTTTGAGAAATACTCTCTTTGTTGTAAAGAAGGTTGTCTCGCAGGTAGTCAAAGCCGAATTCATTGTTGGTGCCGTATGTAATATCGGCTCGATAGGCATCTTGTTTGCTTGCCGGTCTCAAAAACTCGTGGACAACGTGGAAAGAGCCGAGCTCATCACGCTCCTTATCTTTCTCCATATGGGATTCGTCATAAATAAAAGATTCTGCGTGATTGAGAACACCAACAGAGAGACCGAGATAGGAATAAATTTCTCCCATCCAGACTGCATCACGGCGGGAAAGGTGATCGTTGACTGTCACAATATGTACGCCCTTGCCCGCTAGTGCAACAAGATAAGCCGGGAGTGTGGCGACAAGAGTCTTGCCTTCCCCAGTCTTCATCTCTGCAATTCCTCCTTTATAAAGAGCGACACCGCCTAAAAGTTGGACATCAAAATGCCTTTGGCCGAGCGTGCGCTTGGCCGCCTCTCGTACGACAGCAAAAGCTTCTGGCAAAATATCGTCGAGAGATTTACCTGTTTCAAGTTGACTTTTGAATTCAAGAGTTTTGGCTTTCAGTCCTTCGGGAGAAAGATCTTCTAAAGAATGCTCCAGTGTGTTGATACGCTCGACGATGGGCCCCCAAGATTTGAGTAACCTATCCTCATGAGAACCAAAAAAACTGCGTAAAAAGGCCATAGGGAGCTTATTTTAGCACTATTCAAGTAAAAGAAAAAACATCCCTCGACAAGCTCGGGATGTTTTTTCTAATCTTACCTTCTCTTCGAAGATTTTCGCTTTTTGGATGCGGCTTTCTTTTTCTTTGCCATTAGTTTTATGTTGTCTCTCGACCTCTGTCGAAAGAAATTATTATTAACGTCGCTCGCAGATAATTATTTTTGCAAAATCTCTGCGGTTGTTTCAATTATCGTACTAAAACTAAATATATACAATAGAGAAAACAAAAAAGTGGGGATAACTATTTTGAAAATTTATTTTTCACCTGCTTGCGCAGTCAAGAAAAGATTCCATCCATGCGCGGAGAGCGGGGCTAGCTCCAAACGAATATCTTTGTGAGTGCGGCCGCTCTCCACGCACAAAAAGAAACTATCATAATTATATACATAAAACGTAAATCCCGCCTATTCGGCGGGGCTTACGCAGACATTCGTTCGTTTGGTGCTAGTTTCTAGCACCCACCTCTCAATCTTAGCATAATACTCCTCAAGATGCAAGGATTGCGCGGGGTTTATCTACTTTGTATTTGTCTGATGTATTCTTCCATTTGTCCTTTGTGATCCGGAGAGATTTCTCCGACATATTTCAGAACGTCAATCGCTTTCTGATCCTCCTTCTTGTTCAGGAAAGTGTTAGCTATCTCGAGATAAATCGTTTGTTTGCCCGGCATCAATCGACTCGCATGTTCAAGATACACCAAAGCCTCATCCCAAGAGCCGGTAGATGAAAGGAACGAGCCGGCAATAAGCTGATAACGAGCATCTTCGGAGAAATCTTCAGCTTGTTTAAGCACAGCATCTTTCGCGAAACTGAAAAACGCGTTCTTCTCTTCTACGGATATACCGCTCGTCAAGACGGTGACAGAATTAGCGGCGATTTGCTCTACCATTTCCGGCCGACCGAGGTGTGAGGCGCCGCGAGCCCTTTGGAAGTATTGGATGGCCGACATAGTTTCTCCCGGCGTTTGGAGAGATTTAAGAGCTTTAATCAAAAAAGCGTTGGTCATAATAGGTTTGATATTGACAAAGTAGAGAGAAAGAACGAGTAGGACAGAAACAGCTGGCAAGGCAATATTTCTCACTTGAATTTCGGTCATCGATCGCTCCCAAAGTATTTCGCCACTATTTTTAAAATGCACATAAGCCAGAAGTGAGAAGAACAGAATATAACTTATCAAGTGGTCAAAAACGAAGAAATTGTGGAAGAAATATGCCGCTACAAGACCTGTAAGAATAGATTTCTCTGTATGAGAGAAACCAGCGGATTTCCAAATTACCCAAAGAAGCGCGACATATAGGAAGAGATAAGATATGAGACCAAGGAGACCTCCAGAGACTGCCCAATCAAGGAAAATATTGTGCGCGCGGTCAAACCACGGTTCAAGTTTATACATCTCCGGTGAATAATGTTCTTGGAAAACATAACTGAAATTTTCTTGCCCCCAGCCAAGAATAGGTCGTTCTTTAAACCCTTTGAGTGCCATAGGCCAGACGAAATATCTGCCTTGCGTCTTGATCTCTGCTGTGGTCAGAGATGAGAAACGTGAAAGAACCGGACTATTTTTTATAAAATTAGAATCCTTCAATCCCATAAAACCTCCAAGTAAGAAAATAAGTCCAATTAAGGTAGCCATACTCATTTTTCTCACAAATCTATTTTGCTTATTTCTAATATTCAGGACTGCTATCACAAGTACACCACCAAGAAGACCTAAAATAGCCCCACGCGTAGCTGTGTAATAGAGGATAGTCGCTTGGGAGAGAATTAAGAGTCCATAGATCCATCTCAAAGAGACGTTTTTCCACTCTCGCCACATGAAGAGAGACGCGATAAAAATATGGAAGAGCATATAAACCGCCAAATAAATAGCGTTGCCCAGAGTGCCATCCACCCGCACCCCACCTTGGTTTATAGTCTTTAATCCAATAAGCTGTAAAACACAATACAGAACCATCAGAAACGAGGCCGCAAGCGAAAAGTTCCACCACCTCTGCCAATCAATTTCTTTAAAGACTGAAGATATAACTAGGAAGAACATTCCCAAGTGGAGAAGAGTAATAAATCCCTCCATCCGCTCAAAGTTGGACCAGAAGCTCTTGATTGGCGCGACGCCAAAAATATCAGCGAGGCCGATGATCGCCAGAAATCCGAGTACAGAGTAAAGAATAATGGAAAGTTTGGGGCGATATTCTGCATCAAGAAGAGCGAGTAAGATCCAAGCAGCAAAAACTATCTCCACAATAATCCTCCAAGTGAAGGCCTTGCTCGTAATGAATGGAAAGAAAAACGAACTATAAACCAGAAAAGGCACAAATGGCACGAGAAAGAGACCGGTATAGATTACATATTTAAGATAATTAGTCTTGGTAGTCATATTTGATTTTACCCATTATAACACTTTCTGTTATAATCACTAAATATCATGGGTAATTTAAGAAAACGGTTCAGCCAGGCGCTTTATCAGAGCGAGTCATATTTGAAGCTAGACATAGTCTATCTAACCACGGGTAGTTTCTGGACCATCATTCGTTTCGTGGTTGGTATCTTAGCATCCCTGGCTACCATGATTGCTTTCGGCAATCTCCTACCACGCGAGACTTACGGTATTTACAGTTATCTTCTGGCTCTCGCAAGTTCACTAGGATTTTTAACCCTAGCCGGCATAGGTACTGGTATTGTACGCGCCGTGGCCAGAGGACAAGAAAATGTGGTGCGTTATTCTCTTCGCATGCAATTACGTTATAACCTTTTGGCCGTAGCTGGTATTGCCATCGCCGGCCTTTACTATAGTGTCAACGGCAACTCTACATTCGCCATCTCACTCTGGATTCTTGCTCTCGCCTTACCTCTTTCTGCCGCCTATCACACCTTCGAATACATTTTTATCGGAAAAAAACGCTTCGATCTTCTGGCCTTGGTGACCAGCGGTTCATCCATAGTTGCGACTGTTTCAACGATTATAGGACTTATGTTTACAGATGAAATCATTGTGCTTATAACTATTTATAGCGTTATGTCACTCGGACCGAATATGTTCTCATATTGGTATGCTCAACACTTTTTATCGAATAGCGAACCAAGCCCTGAAGCGATTGCGGAATTGCGCAGAACCGCTTTCCATCTCACTGGCGCGGGTATCATTGGAACTATTGCCCAATATCTGGACAAAATAGTACTCTTCCAAATAGCCGGTCCCGCCGCTCTGGCTGTTTACACCTTCGCCGTAGCCGGACCAGAGAGATTAAAAGGCCTGATAAAAAATATAATTAGCATCGCCCTGCCGCGCTTTGCCGAAAAAACTTTGGGTGAAATTGGCGCCATATCATCTAGGCGTTTCGCCATGTCGCTTGTGGTTGGAATTATTTTTGCAGCGAGTTACATCCTCATTGCTCCGTTTTTATTCAAATTATTGCTTCCTAAGTATCTCGACTCGATTTTATATTCTCAAGTCTATGCTCTGGGGCTTATCGTCTTACCCACCACGGTATATATTGGAAACATTTTTGCCGGACAGAATATGCTTCGGGCTATCTATGCCCATAGTATCAGCGGGTATGTCACACGCATCTTCTTATTTTTGCTAATGGGCTGGTTGTGGCAAACTTGGGGTCTGGTCCTTGCTTCATTAATCTCTTACGTTCTGGTAACTATTTACGGTATCATTATTTTAAAAGTGGAATCGAAAAGAATTCTAACAAAACAAAATGAGCAAGGAATTTGATAAATATGAAACTATCGGTCCGGATTATCACTACCGACAGATAGATAAACGATTCTTTAGAAACTTCAATGCTTTTCTAGATGCTCGTTTTCTTAAACTCGTCGAACATGTAGAAAAAATAGCTGGAGACAAAAAACTCAAACTTTTAGATGTGGGTTCGGGCGACGGAGTCATCCTCTATCTTGTAAAAAAATCTCTACCGAAGCTCGAATTGCACGGAGTAGATGAGGTGGAGACGGCTCTTGCCGTTGCGCGAGGAAAAGTCCCCGATGCAAAAATAGTTCAAGCCAGCGCCTATAAACTTCCCTATCCTGACGAAACATTTGATATCGTCATCTCAAGCGATGTCATTGAACATCTCGATAAACCAGAAATAATGCTCGGAGAAATCAAGAGAGTGGCCAAGAGAGACGCTTACATCATTGTCGGCACTCCTATCAGACGGACAAAAAATCCTATCGACCCTCAACATGTTGACGAATTCTTTCCCGAGGATTTACTAAAAATGATGTCCAGATACTTCAAAGAATGCACTCTGTCTGAAAGCCATAACCTTATACCAACCCTTCTTTACAATGCGCCAACCAGATCGTTTATAAATTATAGATATTTGATAAATTTTTTATCTTTATTTTTTAATTATAATCCCTTCTTTGCCGAACGCCGCAATAAATCAGAAATGTTTGCTTATATGTATATAGTATGCAAAAACTGATTTTTTATATCTCCTATCTGCCTATTAAGCTTTACGGCACGTATGCCAAGCCCCGAAAAAGTTTAGTCTTCCTTTTCACTCTCCAGAAAAGAATCACAACACTTATCTCAGACCGCGCATCCGATTATGAAGGTGGAGTCCATCCTAAACATCGCCTCATGGGTTACCATCAATTTTTCACTAATCGCCTAAAGTCCGAGGAAAAAGTGCTTGAGATAGGATCGGGTATAGGATACTTGGCATACGATATGGCAGAGAAAGGAGCATTGGTCACGGGCATAGAACTATCAAAAGAAAATTTCGAAAAA
>Ga0209542_10011174_pt1 | contig 15976 bp, 14 predicted proteins | sample RifCSPhighO2_01_FD_184028 | JGI IMG/M metagenome (GOLD analysis project Ga0209542, IMG submission 184028) | Soil microbial communities from Rifle, Colorado - Rifle CSP2_plank highO2_0.1 (SPAdes) (version 2) | ecosystem: Environmental > Terrestrial > Deep subsurface > Rock core/Sediment ... | reverse complement strand
CGCGCTTCGCGCGTCCCACCTTCTGGCTTTGAAAAAGCCGTTAAGTTCTGTTTTGGTGCGGATAGGGAGAATCGAACTCCCGCCCGATGCTTGGGAAGCACCAGTTCTACCACTAAACTATATCCGCAATGAGTCATTCTTGATTTGAAAAAATGCCCCGTAGGCCACGCCAGACGCTCCCCAAAAGCCCTCCTGGTGACCTATTTCCATTACCCCCCTCTCTTATTGCCGGCTCAACAACCACAATAACACTCTCATGCTCTTTGACCAACCCAAACTGATCACGAATCTCTTCCTCAATGCCCCGAGGTGTCTCCATGCGGGCAATATCCTGCCGTATCGTCTCTCCCCGCCCCTTGAGCTCTTTAAGTTCGCGTGACACGATTTCTCTGTTTTCTTGGGTTTCTTTATATTTACCATACACCCCCCATGTGGCATCAAATGCAACGAAGAGCAGAATACCGATAATGACAATACCTACTTTTGAATATAGGAGAGCGCGGAGTCTATTCTTTTGCCTATTGGTGGCATGAAAACGATGTATCTGGTGGGAGCCCTGCATATATTGTTAGTATATCGTGAATTATGTATTATAGAAAAATATACTATTCATTACTATTAGATATGTTTTTTGGGAAACAACATAAAAAACTGGTGCGAAATATCTGGATTGTGCTCAGCATTCTTGTCATTGTGAGCATGACCCTGCTCTACTTCCCCATCTTCAACTAAAAGCAAGGGCTTATTCCTGCTTAATCATCTTAAGAAATACGTCGTGGGGAATAGTTACTCTCCCGCGCTCTTTTAGTTTCTTTTTACCTTTCTTTTGTTTTTCCCATAGTTTTCTTTTCCGAGTAATGTCTCCTCCATACAAGTACCCGGTCACATCTTTTTTGAGGGCGGAAATAGTTTTTGAAGAAAGAATCCTTCCTGCCGCAACTCCTTGTATCTTCACGGGAAAAAGCTGTGGTGGTATGAGGTTGTAGAGACGCTCAACAATCTTTTTTGCCTCTTCATATACTTTGTGTTTTGAAACTATCTGAGAAAAAGCCGACACTAATTCTTCGGCGACAAGAACATCAAGCCGGGCAACCTGAGCTTTTTTCATTCCATACGGCTCATACGAAAGCGAAGCGTACCCCGAAGAAACACTTTTCATCTCATCAAAAAAACCTCGCATCAGCTCCCGAAGAGGGATGAGGGCTTCAAGCCGTACTCTGTCATTACTAAAAGATTCCGACTCCCCCACCTCGGCCTCGTGGACATATAAAAGCTGCATAATATCCCCTACTTTTGAAAGAGGGGTGATGATGTTAATTTTCGCCCACGGCTCATACACTGCGACATAGGTGCCATCACTGGGAAATTGAGCGGGGGAATAAATTTTCTTTCGTTCCTCTTTGCCAAATTCCGCCTCATATACAATAGATGGCGCAGTCAGTATCAACTCAAGATTATATTCACGCTTCAGGCGTTCAACAACAATTTCAAGGTGAAGCATCCCCAAAAAACCGCACCGAAATCCTCTTCCGAGAGTCGGAGACATTTCTTCTTCAAAAGAAAGCGATGAATCCGAAAGCTTGAGACGCATCAAGGCCTGGCGCAAAGCAGAAAACTCATCTTGGCTTTCTGGATACAGCGATGCCCACACCACCGGCTGAGGATGCTGATAGCCAGGGAGCACCGACGCCTCGTTCCGAAAAGAAGTAATGGTGTCTCCCACCAATGCCTTGCCTGGCTCTTTAAGGCCAGTAACCACATAGCCAATCTCTCCAGGGTGCAGCGCATCTTTCGCCACCTGTTCCGGTGAAAACACTCCGACCTCAAGAGTCTGAAAGGCCTCTCTGGTCACACCAAAAAGAAGCTGGTCTCCTTTTTTTATTCCTCCGCCAAAAACACGCACATACACAACAACGCCACGATGTGGTGAATATTCAAAATCAAACACCAACGCCTGACAAGTGTCTTCCATCTTTTTCTCATTGGGAGGAGGTATCCGTTCTATAATAACGGCAAGAAGTTCTTTTACCCCCTCGCCCGTCTTGCCCGACACCCGAAGAATGGCGCTCGGGTCACACTTCAACAAAGTAACAATCTCTCTTGTCGTGTCCTCAATTTGTGCAAGATTGGAGTCAATCTTTGTAATAACGGGTATGATGACGAGGCCGAGCTCTTGGGCCATAGCAAGCGTGGTGAGCGTCTGCGCCTGCACACCTTGAGTCGCATCAACAAGAAGAAGCGCCCCCTCAACCGCCTTAAGTGATCGAGAGACTTCATAGGAAAAATCAATGTGCCCTGGCGTATCAATCAAATTCAGAACATATTCTGAATTTGATAACTTTTGACTTTTGACTTTTGACATTTGACCGCCCTTGTCAGGTGTTAAATATGAATCGTCAAATGTCCCGTTCGGATGATACATCATCCGAACGGGTGTCATTTTGATGGTGATGCCTCGCTCGCGCTCCAAATCCATAGAGTCAAGCACTTGCTCGCGCATCTTCCGTTCTGGTATCGTCCCCGTAATCTGCAAAAGCCGGTCAGCCAATGTGGACTTACCGTGATCAATGTGGGCGATTATAGAAAAGTTTCTGATATTTTTTCCTTCCATTGTTAAAAGAATACATTAAAACAAAGGTATCTCAAAATACTTAAGAATTACCAAACGATTGACATCCTTGTGTTAAAATGACACTCTACTTTTAGAATTCCATGCATAGTCGATAGCTGGCTGATATGCCAAAGTTACGCGGTATTGTTGACTTCCATTTTGAAACCGGTAGCGAAGGTCTACTGTGGATTTTTGTCGAAACATCAAACGAGGAAGCTCGCCAAAGGGAGCCACTTGTCCTTGAGATAGAAAAGGGCGACCACTTGAAAATATTTTCCCAAGATGGCTCAGTCGTATTTGACGGCAAAATTGACCCTGATCATAAAGCTGGATACACGCCATATTCCGCGAATGCAGAACACGGCCAACCCTCAGCTTTGGGTTTTTGGATTCACTGGACACAGAAATCTTGGAAACCAGACGAATGGGCAAAATTATTTTTACACAAAATACTAGCAAATGGAAATGGGCACCTGAAAGCAGAGCTCACCAAAAAGACCACAAGGAAGAGACGGTAAGTGCTCATCACCATCAAATCCCGTACACTGCTTAAACTTTTCGGCTGGAAGACATTCCCTTCCCGATGTCACCGCTAGTCACAAACTGTGGTGGCGCTGGTTCACACGAAGATGATTCTCATACATTACCCGAAATCCTGTCGGCTCCTAGCTGGCGGGATTTTTTATATAAAGCAAAAACGACTGACTATAATTCTCCCTGGTCTGGCGCCACGGGCTTTGCCTGCCAAAACCTGCCATGTAATGACTGACCGATTTCGTGTATTTCTTTATTTTTCATCAACACAAGGACCAAAGCCCACGCAGCTATACCCAAAATCCCCGAAATAAGACCTTGCAAAGCGATACCCAAAAAAGTATCCAGATCAAAAACATCATCCAGCGCATTTAAACTTTGATACGCGACAAAACCGGCAAGAACAGCAGCATAAAAACTTTGTCGAAGCGTCAGAAAGACTCCCGAAAGCGAAAGAGAGAAATCTTTTTCAAAATAGACCCACAGTACCACTGCGTTAATTAGCACTCCAATCGAAAAGGCAAGCGGCAAAACTATGACCAATGTCCCGGGAAGTTCTTCTACGCGAAACAAGGCCTCCAAAAAATACTGAAAATGAGCCGAGGTGGAAAAAATCTTTGTTAATGCAAACGCGGTGGCGATAATACCGGCCGATGCGCAAGCATTGATTATAAGGGGCTTCATTGTTCGTCCTGCGGCATAATATCCACGCACAAAGATGAGCATGAGACTCTGTCCAAGAACGGAAACAACAAAAAGCGCAAGAGCCGCGGCAGTAAGACGCGTATCGGCCCAATCAAAAGCGCCTGTACCCAAAATGGTTCGTACGATTTGCGCCCGCAACACGATAAAAAGAACCAAGACTGGCATGGACCAAAAAATGATATGCCGAATCGCAGTTACCATTTGCCCGCCAAATGCGTTGCGGTCTCCATTTGTAAAAAGACGACTAAGGGTAGGAAAGGCCGCCACTGAATAGCTAACACCAATAATGGCGAGCGGTACCGACTGCAGATTAAACGAAAAATTAAAAATAGCTATTGAGCCCTCTTCCATAAGCGATGCGAGCGCGATAAGAACAAAAAGAGTCAGGTGGTGCGCAGAGAGTGTTATTGCCCGCGGCAGAGAAACTGAGAACACTTGCCCAATCTCTCGCCATTGAATCGCGACTGTAAACCGTGGCACGAAATTGTTCCGAAGAAGAACTGGGATTTGAATCAGCATATGAAGCAAGGCCCCCAATACCACACCATAGGCAAGCCCCGAAAGCCCCAAGGTCGGATAAAAGAAGATGATTCCAATAATAATGCCGATATTATACAAAACAGGAGAAATGGCATACACAAAAAACCTGCGAAGCGACTGCGTGACACTCGCGAAAAGCCCCGAAAGCCCCAAAAGAATCGGGGAAAGCAAAATAATCCGACTAAGGCCGACCAGTTCTGCTTGCGATTCGCCGGAAAGGCCGGGAGCCACGAATCGGGCCAAAAAAGGCATCGCAAAAAAGACTATGATACTGACAAGTACCATGCAACAAAAAAACAACGTGAAGATACTATTGAAAAATCTTTCCGCTTCACCTTTGTGCTCCAATTTTTGAGTGATAAAGGGAATTAAAACCGCAGAAGCGACGAGCGAAGCAAGCGTAATGTACAAAAAATCGGGAATGCGGAACGCCGCATAATACACATCCAGATCGGCACTTGCGCCAAAAGAGCGCGCAAGCAGTCGGTCTCTCACCAACGCCAAAAGCTGGGACGCAAAGACAAAACCCGCAAGGAGATAAGCGGCCTCGTGGAGGCCGCTTATCTCTCGTTCTATTGCCTGTAAAAACCGCTCTACCATTTAGTATGCGCGAATTATCTCCTTCCCTGATTTAATTTATTCTTCTAGGGGAAGATTTTGTAAGTCTTCAAGTGAAGCCGCTTTGCCTTTTGCAAAAGGCTTTTGTCCATCCCTAAGATTTCCAAGAATTGTTTTTATCTCCTGATTTCCGGGATTTGCATCCACCAAATCTTCAAACTGACCTATGGCATCCCCCCTTCTCCCTTCTTCAAAATAAGAAAGGCCGAGGTAATATTTTGCATTTGAATAGTCGGAACGCAAAGATACCGCTCGCTCAAGTGCTGAAATTGCGCCCTCAAAGTCATCATTCTCATACTTCAAGAGTCCCAACTGGAAAAAGAGTGCGGGGTTGTTTGGATCAAGCAGTGTTGTTGTCTCAACAGAAGTAATTGCACCTTTGACATTCCCCTCGGCAACATCAAGCTGGGCGAGGAAAAACAAAGCATCGGTGTAGTTGTTTTTCATGCCGATTGCCTCATTGCCAAAGTTGCGCGCTGTTTTGTTGTCCCCACGAGCAACTTCAAGGCGCGCTCGCTCAAGAATAAGCGCAGGGCTCTTCGGGTTAAGACTTTTGGCGTTTTCAAGACTCGTTAAGGCGTTTTCATATGCTCCGGGGATTTTAAGCGGAGTTACTGCGGCATATACTTTTGCCAAAGCAACCCAGTTTGCGTAATTGGTTTTGTCCAGCGCAACCGCCGCCTGACCTGCGCCTATCGCAGAGCCAAGAACTTCTTGAAATTGCGCGCGAAGCGTATCAACCGATGCACCACTTTGGTTGTTCAAGATGTCACTAATCCGCGCAACCTCAATTTCGGAAAGCGCGCGTTGAAATGTTTCCGTATTATTAAGATTTATTGCCCGCACAATGTTATCTCGAGCCCTATCGGCATCTCCATGATCAATGAAAGCACTTCGTGAAGTGTTGTAATACGAGAGCGAGAGAAAACTCTTTACCGTGTCATAGCCCCCAACCACAGTTGCGATAAGAATAATTATGGAAGAAAGCACTGCGGCAAAACCGACCTTCGGGTCCTGCACATACGAAAAGATATAATTGCGCCCCGAATTCCTCTGTGCAAGTGTGGCAATAAATATTCCCGTCATAATAAATGCCAATGCAAACAAGACAACGCTCGGCAAGTAAAAAAGTGAAATAATCCACAAATACAGCGAAGCAAAAAATGAGGTAATGACCAAATATTGAGTGAATGGTTCTGCGGACACCATAAGCGACTTAACACCCCGGTAGAACAAGAAACCAAGGAACGCAACAAACAGCAGCGTCCCTAAAAGACCAGTGGTTACGACAAATGTCGGAAGGAGGCCAACGCCACTTCTAAAATCAGTATTCCAAAATAATGAATTATTGACTTCATCCGGCTTGAAAGAAAGCCATTGGTTAGCGAAGCGGTTGGGCCCACTCCCCAAAAAGAAATCTTCACTCCAAGTGCTTTTAATAACTTCTATCGTTGACCCCCACGATGGACGAACCTCCACCTGTGAAAGTTGGGCTTTTTCCGCCACAAAAGTCCCTATAGAGTCTCCTGCAACAACAAAAAGAAAAGACACCAAGAGCACAAAGACGAGAACCGGCGAAAGTTTCCTTGCGACACCCTCCTCGGTGCCCAGCCCACGGAAAACGAGGTTATATACCAACAAAACAATAGAGAAGATACCCAACACAAGCCACGGGAGATAGAAATCGACAAGACCGCCAAGTGCAAGGGAGAGTGCCAAAAGAACATATGCGATAACTCGCGTTTTTTTGGGAGCTGGCAGAAACTCAAGAGACAACAAAGAAATAAGCGTTATCAATCCGGCAAAAATACCCAAGTCATTCCACTTGCCAATCACATTGTCGGTCTGGTTGAAGAAAATCCCCAATGAAAAAGTGTCAGCTCCAAACAATAGGCGTGCTACATGAAAAAGGAGCACCACAATAAACGAAGCAGAGAGTATCGCGAAAAAATAAAATACTCTTTTTTGAGATTGAAAAAAGATGGCAGAAAGAAACATCGCCAAAAAAAGAATAAGTATTGAAGCAAAAGTGCCAATCTCATACGCAAGGCCATGCAAGGATGTTGCGATTGCCGGAGAAAAAAGAGCGGAAATGCCAAATGCAAGCACCCCTCCTCCCATCAGCCCAAGAAGAATACTCTTGGGAACCACAAAGATACCCGCGCGAAGTTCACCGACAAGCCAGAGAAAAAGCGAAACCACAATGACTGTCGAGAGAAAAAATGTTTTTGTAGCCTCAAGCCCAATTCCAGAAAAAGGAAGAAAGAAAACGGGCAGAAGCGCCATTCCTGCAAAAAAAACATAAAAACCCGCTGATGATAAAGAATTTTCTTGTTCAGGCATTATGGGCACACTCACACTCTCATTAACACCACTGGACTGTTGCGCATTTTCAGCAAGACGCGCAAAACGCTCACGAAACATTTTAATTTGGAAAAAAGCCATAATAATTAACCGTTAGGACTAATAAAAAAATGATTCACCGCAAGACCTCGTCCAACACAAAAATGCGAAACGAAGAAATTTACAAAAACTATTGTATTCAATTATACAAAGTGGCGACAACGAAAACAAGGAAGCTTGCTTTTGTCATTTTTTATAGTATAATAAATATCTTGTGCCGGATAGTCGCTCCGACTTTCGTCGGAGAGGAAAGTCCGAACACGTCCTTTGGCGAAAGCCCGAGGAGGACGGTAGCGGCCCCGACGTTTGGCTTGCCAAAGTCGAGGGCTCCGACCGCCGAAAGGCGCGTCGGAGGTAACACCCGTCCGGAGTAATCCGAGGGATGCGAGCAGAGACGCCTTGGCGCGAGAACGCCGAGGCACCCAACACATAACTTGTTATGTGTTGGGTGAGTCTTCGTTATACGTTTAGGGCTTGCCCTGAGCGAAGTCGAAGGGTGAAACGGCTAAATTCCTATCTACGTGCAAGGCCGTGCTCCGACTCAAGTCGGAGAGTGCCGCTCGAGCCCACTGGCAACAATGGGCCCAGATAAATGACTATCGCCAATTTTGTTCACCGCAGGTGATTACAAAATTGAGCGCCCCGAGCAAAGTCGAGGACAACCCTTCGACTCACCCTTTTAGGGTTCGCTCAGGGTACTCGATTTTGCGCCACCTTCGGTGGGCAAAATCGGTACAGAATTCGGCTTATAGGCACAAGAATACTATGAAAACCCCCTCGAGTAATCGAGGGGGTTTTCTATTCAGCTAATGTCTGTTTTTTCGTATCAACCTTCTTTAGAATCTTTGGTAATCTGAAGCGGAATATCAATCTCACAGGTTCCTGCCGAACACGCAAGCTCTTTTGAGCCGGTCGTGGCATCTTCATATTCGTAAAGAACAACCTTTGAGAAATCTATTTCGGGGAAGTTTTTTGCCAGTATCTCATACCGGTCTTTTGAAATCTCTTCGTACGGAGCGAGACGATAGACATGGTCATTCTTGGGTAGAAATGAAATACCTCCCACCAAATCCCAGTTGTCATATACCCAATGCCCTACTTTCATCCACTCATGGTCTGCCACTTGCACAGTGACTGAAGGATTGTGCTCAGTGTAGTTCTCTTTAAGCTTCTTCCAGAACTCAAGGTGTCGTGAGGCATCCAAGTCATGGCGCGTTAGCGCGCCTTCGGGGGCCTTTACGGGGAATTCAATAACATATGTTGATGCAGACCCTGCGGTTTGCCCAATCTCCGGTTGGTGCGGCACCCCCATATCGCGAAGCATATGAAAAAGCGGATTGTGCGACTCTATACGAACTCTACGGATATAGTACTTGGCATACCGCGGGTGACATCCCGATGCACAGTCAAAGAGTTGCGAGCCGTTACCTGAAGGTTTTACGCATGTAATTGCAGTTGATTCATTGATACCAAACTTTCGAGCATATTTTTTATTGGTTTCCGTGGCAACCTCTTTCATTTTTCTCATGAGCGACGGCGACTCTAACGCTGGGTTGTCCCATTGACCCGTCATAGAAACACCGAGCAACCGCTCATCTTCGCAATTTTCTTTCCACTCTTTGGAAAGATACGGAAAATTCGTCAAAGATGCCTGGTATGTGCCCAAAATGGTTGCGATGCGAACCTTGTTCATAAGGTCCTCTTCGGAGTCTTCTGCACGAACCACCACTTCACTCAAATTACAAAACTGTTTTGAGCGAAGATTAATCTCTCCACAGGGATTAAGCCCCGAACGCCCGGCATGTTCTTTAAAAGACGGCCAGCGACGCGCAGGAAGCTGTTTCTGGAGCCCGCCTCTGTTGAAAATACCTCGCTCTCCAGAGCGACCATAGACCAAGTTGAGCCATTCATTCAAAAATTGTTCGGCTGTCGGCTTCTCATTATACGCAACAGAGTTGTTGGCCATACTTCTCTCGGGGTGCGTGAGGTAAAATTGACCGTTTTTCGCTTCTTTCATCTCTTTCTCGTCAAGGTCAGAAAGGGAAATAAGAGCGCTTCGGCGTACCCCTCCCATCACCACGACTTCCCCGATCTTGCAGATAATGTCGTGTACATCAAGCGGAGAAAGACGCCTGCCTTGTCGGGCAATCATTTTTTCACGAGAAAAATCCAAAAGAGCGCGCAGTGGCTCCGGCCCCGATGCCCGCCCGCCCATAGTAGAGAGACGTGCCCCTTGCGGCCTTATTTTTGAATAGTCAAAAGCGATATCATTGCCTTCTGCCCAAGTAGAAAGTCCTTTTGCGATAGCGTCGGACCATCCTTCTTTGCTGTCGGGGATAACAAAATTCGGCAATTTTTTACCAGTCTGTCTTTGAATGACAGGCAAAAGCTCTGTGTTCTGTCGCTCAACCGAGAACCCGAGTCCTGTGCCGCACATAAGCACATAAGCAATCTCGGCAAAATCTTGCCACTTGATAGGAGCAATGAACGCGCAATTGTAACCCGCAACATTGGTGGCGCGAGCCGCCTTGCCCGAGCTCCAAAGAAGCCGCATGGAACCCATCGCACGCATATGCAACATGTAGTCCTTAATTTCAGCGTATTCTTTTTCGGAAAGTTTTGTTCCCAGGTTCTCACGCATAAAGTCTACATAGCGACCCACCGTCTCAAGCCATGTTTCTCTCCTGTTCTCTTCCGGGACCCATTTGGAGTAGGTCGTGTAGTATACAAATTCTGAAAGTTGGTTTCTGAAATATTTTTTGCTCTCCAAGGAAAGTTCACGAATTTTTTGCGGCACTTCACCACGTTGCCCACGAAGTTTTGCGCGCGTATCACGGTAAATAATGTACGACTTCGCGCTTTTGGTAAAATTTGCGTGCATGAGCTCTTCTTCCACCATATCTTGAATGAGCTCCACAAAAGGAGTAAAGCTCGCATCTCGTGAGGCGTGCCTTTCAAGCTTAGAAATAACGGTTTTTGCGACTTTTTCGGCGTCTTTTTTATTCCCTTCGTTGGAAGCAAGCATTGCTTTATAAATAGCACTAGCAATCCGGTTGCTATCAAATGGGGCGAGCGTTCGGTCTCTTTTCTGCACCTTCACCAAAATAGTGCTCTGGTAGAACGAGCTCTCGGCGTGCGTGTCCGAGTGCGCGGTGGCACCACCTCCTCCCACATGCATTGCGCTTTTTTGTTTCTCTTGATTCTTTTGTTTCTTTGCAGCGTGAATAACTTTCTTTACGTTCTTCTTGGATACTGACCGCGCGCTCTTTGTGGGACGGGTAGGCATGATATTTAAAAAATTATTTTTAATAAAAAATAGTGAGGTATCACTACCCACTATTTTAGCGCAAAACCATTTTTCAAAAATATGTGGATAAGTGTTTTCTATTCACCTCCAAATCTAAAAAAAGCAGAGTCTCCTTTTTGAACCCCAAAGCGATGAAGTATTCCCGAAGGAATTTCAAGAACATAGCGGGCAGGACTCTCCGGAACAAAAATTTCCGGATATGTGTTTGGCAATATATTTTCTCTTAAGTCAATGACCTGAAAATCCTCCCCAAGCCAAAGTATATCTATGGCAAAATGCATATCTTTCATCCATATGCCATGTCGGGCATCTGTGTCAAAAATAAAAAACATTCCATCTCTGGGAATTATATTTTTCCCAGAAAGTCCTTGTATTCTTTCTTTTTCTGTTTTTGCGACTTCTACTCTAAGTGTCTTGTCATTAATGACAAAAATTCCTTCACGCGCGCTTGCAAACCCATTCTCTTTTTGAAAAACAGGCGATGCGGCATCACGAAAAAATACAAAAAAACAAATTAAAAAACCGACGGCAAGCACCACGCAAAGCGCTCCGAATGCTTTCGGAGCGCTTTGCGTCATCTTCTTTTTTGGGTCATTAGCAAAATTCACAAACATTTTTGCCCGATGTGCTGTTGGGGTGCCCTTGCTGGTGCTCCCCACTCTTCTCCGGTGAGCCAGTTGGCGACACGCTTGTGTTATCTCCGTCCGCCTGATTCATTTGTTGTGCGGGCTCTTCATTTCCGTCCTTTTTGCCAAATAATTTTTTTAAAAAATCCATATATACTGTTACCGTAAGCTTCTAGTAATATATACATTCTATCATATAAACTTACCCATACTATCTTTTTCCACCATTACGCCCCTGTGTCAAAATATTGACAAAAGCAATAAGATGATATAAAATATTTTTGTACCGTGAAAGCATTTAACTTGGAGTGCCCTTCATGAGACTTAACAGCTTCAGCCATGCCTTGACTGCAATGCAAAAAGGAGAAATCATAAGGTTTGAGATATTCTCCTCCAATGATCCTCAACAAAAAATACATCCACCCAAAAAGACAGCAGTGGCGCGCCTGTTGCAAAGTGGAATAATACAGTGGAAACGAACCATGATGACGAGCGCTGGGGCCGTCGAAGGGTCCGGCATCTATGCCGATATCTTAAACGGTGGCCCCATGATAGATTGCATTTGGAGAGATTACTGCAATCTCATTGGTGATGGAATTGTCGGAATAGATATTCAAATAGTTGGGGTTCAAAAAAACGAAGAGAATTGATCTTTTGTAAAACAGGCCCTTGGTCAAATCATCTATACTGCCGCCCTGGCACCAGTACAAGGGCGGCTTTTTTCTGCTTTATTTCTCCCAAAAACCCTTATGCTACAATGCTCTTTTTACTTGACTTTTATATTCAAATATGATATAATATAGGTAGAAAAATAAGAATAAGGACTTTGAATAGTGTTTCTTTCAACCCCCTTTTTACAGGTGCTCACATGGCAAGATTTCCGCAACAATTTCAGGAAACCGGGCACCTCTTTGAAGAAAGGGTGCTCGGAATGTGCTTGGTGAAAGGTACGAAGTTTGTGCCGTGGAACGACGCAATGATGCTGGTTCGCAAGAGCCAGCCCAAGCAGAAGTCCAGAATCCTTCGCCAAGTTGAGGTTGAAGTCAGGAAGTTGGCAGGCGTGCAGGTGGAGCTCTTCACTGCCGTCGGCTCGGCACTTGACTTCTTTCATGGGATTGACTGCTTTGCCGTATCCGGCAACGCCGTCGTCACCATGGACCTCACAAAGAATCCAAACAAGGATTCGGGAAAAGCACACCTCGTCATCGGAGAAGACGAGGTGGAGAACATTTCGGGACTCGCAGGGCGCATTTCGCGCGAACTCAAGTCCCAGCTGCTGCGGAAGGCGGCATGACGAAGCAATTCGTCATCCGCCTACCCAGCAGTTTTTTAATGCCACAGCCAAACAACTTTGCTACAATAGAGAAAAAGCAGAATTATGGACCCCATTAAAGAAGTAGAAAATCTCACCAAAGAAATACACGACGCAATCGCCATTCGCGGACGGTCTGTGTTTGGCCGTTACCCGCTTTTGTTTTCATCCCTTGCCACATTCGGATTCGTGGCTACTATCTATGGTTTTGAGCGAGTACTGGACCAAATTCCCCTCTTGAGAGAAAACCCCACCATTATTCTTCTCGTTGGCATCCTTATTCTCGCGCTAACCGGAACACTCTATAGGCGACTGGAGAAATAGGAATTGAATAAACGCGTTTACCTTTCCTCCCACGGGAACACAATCCATATTTCTTCCGCAAAAATATAAAAATCAGGCACTACCGTACATTTTTTCTTGTGTATTCCAAGCACGGCAGTTTTGATATCTCCTGCGTTGCATTTTTCAATAAGCATCTTTTTAACAGCTTCAAGGGTCTCTCCTGTTTCTGCAATCTCGTCAATAAGTAAGACTTTTTTACCGTTCAAATCAAGCGTGGGCAGGTTCCAAACTGTTGGTTTCCCCGTTTTCTGGTTGGCATCATTATAGGAACTCGCTGAGACAGTCAAAACAGCATTACTATCCAACTTCTTCGCCAGAAGACCCAGCGGAATAAGCCCACCTGCCGTAATGCCGACGAGACAATCCAGCATAAAACCACTCGCCTGTATCTTTGAAGCAAGTTCTCCGGCGAACATATTAATTTCCTCCCAAGAAAAATATTTCTTTTCCATATTTAACGAAGCAACCGAGGGTCAACTTTGATTATCTTATCGTCTCCTGTCTGTGCAGAGCCCCGTCCATCGCGATTACTGGTCGTCAGATACAAAAAGCCATCAGACCCGACACGAACGGTGCGGATTCTTCCCAATTCGTTTACAAAATATGCTTTAAGGTTCGTTACCTCATCTCCGGCAATCGTCGCTTTATATAATGATTCTCCCCGAAGCCCACCCCAGTAGAGACTGCCATTAAGATACGCCAGACTTGCCGGCGCCCAAGTGATGTCAGACCCAGAATGCAGGACAGCGGGCATCATCCCTGTCGCTTCTTTACCACCTTCAATTTCTGGCCATCCGTAATTGTTGCCCGGCTTAATAAGATTGAGTTCATCAAACCCCGAAAGAACTCCCGACCTTCCATGCTCTGTCTCCCAAAGCCACCCTTCGCTGTCCCATGCAAGCCCCTGCGGATTGCGATGGCCATAGGAATATAGTGCCGTACCAAAAGGGTTATCTTTGGGAATCCCCCCATCTTCGGTAACTCGCAAGATCTTTCCGGCAAGTGAGTTTTTGTCTTGCGCCAACTTTTCCCGGGTAGCATCGCCGGTTGTGATATAGAGATAGCAATCGGCCTGCCCCGACTCGCAAGACGTCGGGGGACCAAACTCTATTCTCCCCCCATCATGATATATCGCCCCAGGTATTCCCGTGATAATTATTTTCTTTTCTAGAAGTTCATCGTCAAAAAGCCGATAACGCACGACCGTGTTCGCCGTCTCCCCATCCTCACCCGGTGTGGACATATACAAATAGACCAGATTATTTTCTTTAAAATTTGGGTGTAGGGTGACTCCCAAAAGACCTCCTTCTCCTTCATGTTCCACGTCTCTTAATGGAATACTCACCATTTCTCCTTTTCGGGAGATTTTAATAAGTCGCCCTGGTCGTTCCGAGACGAGCAAGTCACCATTGGGCAGAAACGCAATATCCCACGGGATTTCAAGATTCTCTACAACAACTTGATATTGAATATTTTCCAAAGAAACCAGTGGCGCTTTTCCAGGCTCTTCCTCCACCCCTTCATGCACCCAAAAAAGCGCGATTCCCACAATCGCACCAACCAAGACGACTACACTAAACCGAATTTTCATCTTCATATCTCTCTATAATTTCTCAATTTCTTTGAGGTCTTTGTCTGGCAAATAGAGAATCGCGAGTCCGAGAACAATACCCCCAATCGCGCTCCATATATGGCTGCCGCCGAAAAGGTATACATCAAGCCCGTCTAACACATACCAAATGCCACGCCAAACGAGCACCAGCCCGATGACGATAAAAATATTTCTCGTAAAATACCGAAGTGTGACTCTTTTTATTACATGCATACTATTCTTCGCTTTTTTCTATCCCCAAAAGACCGAAAAGAGATTCCTCGTCGTGAAAGCCATACACCACCTGTCGGTCACCAATCATTATTGGCAACTCACGCTGTAAGCCATAAAAGCGCTTAAGCGAGCTCACCCCCGGCACTTCAAGCCCGTAGTCAAACGAATAAATGCGCAACAGTGGATTTTCTTCACGCATTTTTTGAAGGACATACCCTTGCCGAGTGCAATCTTCACAGTCCCCTTCGTTGGAATAGAAGTAGAAGATGAAATGGAGCCCTTCTCCACACCGTTGGTTAAGCTGTTTCAAAAGCAGATAGTCTTTGAGCTGAAAAAGTGAGTATTGTGTTTTGAGTGCCTTCACCACTTCTCTGTCGCCACCCTGCTCCTCGAGATATGAAAGCCTATCTCCGAGAGAGCCCATGTCCTCGGCAGTGAGCGACACATGCTCATCTTCACACGAAAGACCGGCAAGTAAGTCTGACTCCACTTCAAGGGCAAGCAAGTTTAAAGAAACACGATTTTCAATTTCTCGTATTTCATCAAGTCGTTTGTCATTAAAAAGAGAATTTGCAAAAAACGCGAGAATAAAAATCGTTGCGGTAATGCAAAAAGTGAGGATATATTTTTTCCAACGAATTTCCACCATTTTAAAAATTAATACGTTATGAAGTTGCTAAGTCTCCAGTACAATTTACCGCCACCACTTTACAGGCACCGAAGAAAAGAGGCGTAACACGGCGCGCGCTGTCCAGATAGGTGCAATAAGCCCATACAGCCCGACAAAGTAGGCATCATTTATTTTAAAATTTAATCTTCCTCGGACGCGATACACTCCCAGCACCAAAATAATACCAAAAAGAACCATACTTTCAATCGCGACCAAAGAGACCGTTTCGGTATTTACAAAAAACCAGTCAAAGTCTATGTTGCCAAGCTGTGGGAATCCCACTGTTGCAACCTGAAGACTTTTTTGCGCGATATATCCTACTGTGTTCCAAAGCAAAAAGAATACAGCATAGAGGAGTACGACAAGCGAGATAAGGGCGGCAGGCAAGCTAAACATGCCCAGATTGCCATATTTCTTTCGTCCCATCATAAAGCGATAATCCATCGCATTTTTTATAAACCCATATATCCAGCGCAAACG
>Ga0209542_10011173_pt1 | contig 15977 bp, 19 predicted proteins | sample RifCSPhighO2_01_FD_184028 | JGI IMG/M metagenome (GOLD analysis project Ga0209542, IMG submission 184028) | Soil microbial communities from Rifle, Colorado - Rifle CSP2_plank highO2_0.1 (SPAdes) (version 2) | ecosystem: Environmental > Terrestrial > Deep subsurface > Rock core/Sediment ... | reverse complement strand
GTCACGCGGCGCAGCACCGTCATCGGCGTGGGCAAGATAAAGAACATGCAGTCGCACAAGCAAAATGTCGACCGCGTCGAGACCGGGAGCGAATTCGGCACGCAGATAGAAGCGGTCTTCGAGATAGCCCAGGGCGACACGCTCGAGTGCTTCACGACGTCGCTCAAATAGTATGGCCGAACGCCGGCAAACGCAGGTCGCCGAAGTGCTCGCACACCTTGCGGCCGATTATTTCGCCCGCGAGTCCAACAGCGAGTCGCTCATCACGGTCACACGCGCCGAGCTCGCGCCGCACCTCAAGACCGTGGTCATTTATTTTTCGGTCCTGCCGGAGAAGTTCGAGCAAAAAGCGCTCGCATTCGCAAAACGCAGCCGCAGCGCCTTCCGCGAGTATGTGAAAGAAAAGACCTTTCTCCACCCCGTCCCCACTATCGATTTTGAGATAGATATCGGCGAGAAGAACCGCCAGCGCATTGATGACCTCATGCGCGGAAAAAGTTGACTCTCTGTGGAATCGACTACGTTAAATATTAGCTATAGCTGAATCTTAACGTACTTCCTACGTGAGATTGAATTCCGCCCTAAGATATTTATCATTCTCGATCGAGTCTACGATAAGATAGAGCACGTCTTTTCCGACACGGAAATCTGCTTTCAATAGTGTTATCAAATCCTCGCAGTCGTATGGATACACCCAAACGCTATCCTGTAAGCGCACAAAACCGATCATCTCAAGCGTTCGGCGAATTTTGTCTCGCAGTCCCTTGCGGTATTCGGGAATATCAAAAATGAGCACGCGCCATTTGCCATCCCAGCGTCTCGGCTTCTTAAGGGCATATTCTTCGAGTTGAAGCGCGCGAAGCGCCCGTTCGCCCGCGGACGTGAGTTTGATATTTCTACCCTCGTAGACCAACAACCCCTGCCGTACTAACCGTGCGCGGGACGCATTGACGAACTCCCTTTGCCGCTTCAGGGGAACTATTCCGAGTTTCACCATAGCGCTGAGCACGTTGGGAGCTACAACCGCAACACCAAGCACGCCCGCAATCGCAACGGTTTGCAAGACCAGCTTTTTCAAATTAGCTCTTCGGGTCCGCACCCTGCTTTCTTCTTCTCGTTTCCCCATACGTTAATTCTACGCTATAACTTATCTCTGACGTACGTGGCACTGTGAATATAAATCGTTGTTGCGTGGTATATTGGGCGGCACCGGCCCGATGGTGAAGTGGAAACACTGGAGTCTGCAAAACTCTTATGCGCGGGTTCGATTCCCGCTCGGGCCTCAAATAGGATATATTTGTACTGCGCCGGGATGGCGGAACTGGTTTACGCGCGACACTTAAGATGTCGTGACCGAAAGGTCGTGTGGGTTCGAGCCCCACTCCCGGCACTATAAAATTCTCACAATTTCCTGTACAATCCGCATCAATCCGCCCATAGCTCAGCTGGTAGAGCAGTCGCCTCTTAAGCGAACGGTCGTTGGTTCGAATCCAACTGGGCGGACTTGAACGAAGTGAAAGGACGCCCAAGCAGCGTGCCTGCGCACGCTGCGGGTTGGATTCGAAAGGCGGAGCGTTGCCGAGCGAGCACGCAAGGCAGCGAGCCGGGGTCGAGGAAATTTCCGAGCGACGGCGAGGGAATTATTCGTGACCGAATCCAACTGGGCGGACACGTAGAAAATTGCTAGGATGCGCACACGGGCAGGTGGCGAAATTGGTAGACGCGCCAGGCTTAGGACCTGGTCTCGCAAGAGGTTGGGAGTTCGAGTCTCCCCCTGCCCACTCATATGGACTTCAAATATTTCTCAAGGAACGGGACGGTGCTGCCGATTGCAGAAGCGGCTGTGCCCTTATCCAACATCGAGTTCCAGTACGGTTTTGGCGTGTACGAGAGCATCCGGCTTGGCAACGGCATCGTCTATTTTGTCGCAGACCATCTGGAGCGCCTCATGGAATCCGCAGCGACCATCGGGCTTGCGCATCCCTACTCGGCGCCTTTTGTAGAAACGGCGATTGCCGAGCTCGTGCAAAAGAACGGCGCAACGACGTGCAATATTAAAGTCCTTCTTGTTGGAGGACGCACTCCGGAGGACGCCTCGCTTTTTATTCTGTGCCTCAATCCCCTCTTCCCCGACAAAAAACTCTACACGGAGGGCGCGACTCTCACCACCTACGAATACGAGCGCGCGTTCCCCCACGCGAAAACCCTGAACATGCTTGAAAGCTATTTGGCGTACAAGAAGGCGCTCGAGGCGGGCGCCTACGATGCGCTCCTCATCGACCGCAAAGGCCGCATCACCGAAGGCACGCGGACCAACTTCTTCTGTACCAGGGACACGACGCTCGTCGGCCCCCACGAGCGCGACATTCTGCTGGGCGTCGCGCGCAAGGGCGTGCTCAAGGTGGCCGAGGAAGCGGGGTTTACAGTGGTGCAAAAAGACACCCGCCCAGGCGAGCTGGCGCACTTCGACGGCGCATTCGTCACGAGCACGTCGGCGAAGCTCATGCCGGTGCGTTCGATAGATGCGCACGTCTTCGGCGCTCCGACTCCCGCGCAGGCACGGCTCATGGCCGCGTTCGACGGCTTCCTCTCCGAGTGCAAAGGAAAAATGGACTAACCGCTTCCACTACCTCGTGAACTGGTTCGAGGGCACGTTTACGTTGTAGCCGCCGGTGTTGAACCCCTGGCCGTTGAGCGTACCGAGATTGAAGGTGGCATCGAGGAGCGCCAGGATGCCGTATATCGAAACCATGATGACCATGCCGGCGATGCCCCAAAGCATGTGACTTTTCCCTTCTTTGTTGTCGCCGCCCTCTTCCAGGTTCATGATGAACTGGACGAGCCCCCACATGAAAAGAAAAAACCCGGCGGCGAAGACGATACCTATCGCCGGATTGATGATGACACTTACGAAGCGTCCTATGAGTTCCGAGGTCGTCATTGCGTACTTGGGATTCTACTGGTAAAGGAATGCAAAGCCTGGTCGCAAGCAAAGCACAGCGCCGTTGTAAGACCAGCGCACGGAACGCACAGCGCTCTCATCGTTAATACGGCAGGGTCGCGCCCTTCGGAACAATAGCTTCGCTCGTCCCGCCCACCGCAAAGGTCGTCTGGAGGAGGTGAATGAGGCCCCAGATAGAAACCATCACGAAGATGGCAATGAGACCCCAGAACATTATCTTGAGGCCCTCATGAGCGTTCTCCTGCTCCATGCTCCAGAGATACTTGATGAGACCCCAGAAGAACACCACGATCGCGAGCGTGATGAAGAGCGCGATCATGTTGTTGAAGAGCGTATTGAGGAGAGAGAGCGTGCCGTTGAGGCCCGAAGCCTGGCTGGCAACTCTACCAGAACCGGGGGGACCCTGCTGGGCGAGAGCTAGCAAGGGAAGCCCCACAACCGCAAAAGAAATGAAGAGCGAGGTAGCGATACGTGAGCGCATATGCTGTATGTAATGTATTAACTAATAGGGGTACGTACGGTAATGGTATCGGCTGGACACGAAAAAGCAATTGTTTCGGAGTGAAAGTGTGGATAATGAAAAACCGGTGAAAGCAAGGGCCTGGGAGGGATTAGTGCGCTCCCCGTGCCGGTTTTGCGGGCTTTTTCTTCTCTGCCTCGCCTTTTCCCTTTCCCCCGCTAAAAACGCCAGCTCTGATGAGGTAGGTGAGAATGAGCACGATGACGATGAAGGCGAGAACGAAATATGCCGTCGACGTGTAGCGCTCGAAGGCCTGCAAAATACCGACAAGAATGACCAGGACAAAAAGCATGACGACCGACCATTCCATAGCCTTGATGGCCGTATCGCGGTGATTGGGCCACGTATCGAAGCGGACGGCGTATACCCAGACGCTTGCGATGAATACGCCCAACGTCGCGGTCAGCAGAAGGCCGATGCAGATATTAAAAAGCTGAAGGATTTGTACGAAGGTCATAGTCGCTCAATAGAAGGACGCGGGCGGCTTCGTGGATTGGGACGACGGGGGCCCGGCACCGTCAGAACTGGCACCCGGGAAGAGCGTCGCTTCAAGAAGATTGACGATACCCCAGATGGAGACCATCACGAAGAGGATGATGATGCCCCAGAAGAAGTAGGCCTTGAGCTTCTCATTGCTCTTTTCCTCGCCGAAATGCTGCATGTTGCTGATGATGCCCCAGAAATACGCGACGAGTGCGAACGTGATGAGGACCAGAACCGCGTTGTTGAAAAGGTCGACTATTATCTGCGCGAGGTCGCGGAATGTTTGCGGAGCGGCAAGCGCGACCGTCGGCAATGCGATGATACCGAGAGACAATAAGAACGTGCGCGAAGTTTTCATCTATAGATAGAAGGAGACGGCTTACCCGACGGATCCGTCGCCGTGAGCTGCGAAACGGTTCCCGCGATGATGTTCGCTATCACCCATGCGCCCATGATGAGAAGCGCGCCAAGGATGACGTATACGAAATTTTTCTTCGCCTCGGAGAGCTTGCCCTCGTTGCCCTGCGCCTTGATGAACATGAAGCCCGCGATGACGAGGAACAGCGACACTATTGGGAGTGCTATCATGACCATGGCCTTGAGTGCCGCCGAGACGAATTCCGCGACCGAATCGAACTGGAGCGGGTTGTCGAGCGCCGCGTACGCGGGCAGCGCGGTGAGAAGCAAGAACGCCGCCGAGGTTGCGCACACCCGAATTGCTTTTGCGATGTGGTACATGGATTTTTATTGTCCGATCGTCTGTCCGAGTTCTTTATCGGCGCGCTGGACCGCTTCGGTAGGAGCAATAGAACCGGAGGTCACGCCGTTAATCATATCGCGGAAGATGTCGTTTGTCTTATCCGGGTCGGGGTCCGCCCAGGCGCGGGAGAACGTCGCCGAGCATATCGAGACATTTTGCCCTTCGCAGAGACCGGTACCCGCCAGTCCGCCCGCAACGTTTGATTGCGACTGGTAGGCCGAGAGCACATCGCGCCGCGCCGACGGTATCGCAAAAGCCTCGGAAAGCGCTTGCGAGAGGTCGGTGGCGGAAAGCAGGCTCGCAATGGTAAGCGCACCCTGGGGATTGCCGCTCGTGCGCGTGAGCGCGAAAGCGTACACGTGCGCGACGGTGGTGGCGCGGTCAGCACCCCGTATCTGGGGCATGGGCGCGACGTCGAAATTGAGATTCGGATTGGTCTTGGCGATCGCCGACTTCTCGCTCGCGAAGCCGACGTAAAACGCAAGGTCGCCCGCGGCGAAGGTGGCCTGCGAATGCGGGAACGACCCGTTCCAGGAATAATTGGCTTTCGACGGGTCGGCAAATTCCGTGTAGAAGCGGACGGCCGATTCGGCGGCCTGGCTCGTGTCGCCCGTGCGCGCCGAGAGCGCGGGAACGAGGCGGCCTGTTTTGTCTTCCCTGGTGATATCTCCGCCTGCCTGAAGAATGAGCACGCTCAAGATGTCTTTCGCGTTGTCCACGTTGGCGAATGAACCGAACGGAATGGTCGCTTTCAGGATGGTACCGGCATCATTCCTCCGTGTAAGTTTTTGGACCATGTCGCCCAGCTGGTCCCAGTACCGGGGCGGCTGCGAGTAGCCGCCGGAAGAGAGCAGGTCGCGGTTCCAGTACAAGACCAGCGGGTCGGTGAGGAACGGGAGCCCGAGAATGCCCGCGTACGAAAGGTACGGATTCGCGGCCTCGACGAAGGTGTTCTCGAATTGTGACTGCGAAATGCCGGTCGGGCCGGAGTAGGGCGTGGACATGATCTTCCCGGAATCGCGCAACGCGTAATCCTGGCGCAGGATGAAGATGTCGGGGCCATCGCCCGAGGCAAGCGCATTGGTGATCTCTGCCTCGTAGGTGGCGGCATCCTTCTGCACGTACGTGACTTGCGTGAGCCGGCTTTCGCTTTCCGATGCCTGCGCGATAACGTTCTTGAACGTGGTCGCGTCGAACGGGCCCCATATGGTGACGGGTCCGACGATGTTGCCCCCACCGCTGCCGACGAAGAGCGCAAAGACGACGACGCCCACGACCGCAAGCGATCCGAAAACCGCGAGAAGCGTTATTTGGAATATCGAGAGACTTCTCATAGCGGTGAGGACGCGGCGGGCCGGAAGATGAGGCCCCAGTGATGGCGGCCGGCCGGGAACTCACGCGCGAGTTCCAGTCCCGCCCCTTCAGCAAGTGTTGTGGCCATTTCTTTCGAAACTATATCCTCTTTCCTCGGCCCTATCCGGCTCCCCTCGGATCGAGAAAGAGCTGGATCGCTCCAATCGATGATAGCGACATGGCCCGTCTGCCTGATGATGCGGCGCGCCTCGCGCAAGACGGGCGCTTTGTCGGGAACCTGGAAGAGGAGATTCGAGATGAGGACGACGTCCATCGAATTACCCGCGAGCTTCGAGGCGCGCGGCTCTTCGAGGTCGGCCCATATTACCTCGACATTCTGCATCCTGCGCTGTTTGGCTTCATTCGAAATGCGCCGCAGAAGGTCGCGCTGCACCTCGATTGCGTAGACCTTGCCGGTGGGGCCCAGGCGCTCGGCAATGGCGAGCGTGTGGGCGCCGCTTCCCGAACCGAAATCGGCGACTTTCATGCCGCCCTCGATTCCAAGGACATTTACATTACTGCGCGGGTGCGCAAAACCTACCGTGTCGAACGGACTCTGCGTTTGCATTCCGCTCATTATATCGTGCTTAATGACGGTGCGGAGTGCAGTTATCTGTTTATGTGGAAATGAGAAGCCCCGCGAGAAGCAGCGGTGCTTCCCACGGGGGTGCGGTTCGCCATGACGCAATGTAAAGTCGGTCAGAGCGACCAAGACAGATCGGCAACCCCATACAGCAGGGGATCAAGCTTAGGTTCCGGTTCGGAGGCGTAGACACGATCACCGTAAGCCCACTGATAGATCGTCCGCCACAGATTGTCTCGCTTCATGGTGGCGATCTTTCCTGGAGCTTCAATTTCAGCGAGCGTGTTGAGAATCCAACCGACCAGCGGGTCACGATTCTTCGCCCTTTCCGCGAGCACGAGCGCGAGCACGACGAGCCGGATTTTGATGTGATAATCATCGGCTGAATAATGCCCCGCCAGCCTCTTCAGCAGTTCCGTTGCCGGTTCGGGTCCAGCTTTTAAGACCTTGCGGATGTAGTGAACGAACGCTGCAGTTTTTCCGCGAATCGCTGCGGGGTCGCTGAAAAGCTCCGATGCGAAGAAGACGCCTAAGCTCCTGAGCAGTGCTTTCATGGCCAACCTCTCTTTCTGTTGCGTGGCCTGCCTTTACAATCGCTTATTTCGTTGTAAAAGTCAATTCGCCTCCTCTCCTGCTTCAAAGACTACAAAAGACGCGAGTTGGTCGCCTTCGCGCAGTTTCATCACACGCACGCCTTGGGTGGCGCGACTAAGAGTAGAAATTTCATCGAGACCCGTGCGGATAGTCTGGCTCTTTTTGGACATCGCGACCAATTCCCCGCCGTTGAGAACAACCGCCGCGCCGACCAGCTGCTTGGTCTTCGGCGTGATGGACATCGTCTTGATGCCGCTGCCGCCGCGCCCCTGGGTTTTGTATTCGGTCAGTTTGGTTTTTTTGCCGTAGCCGGTCGATGAGAGCACTAGTAGCTGCGCGTCCTTTGCGCCTTTGGGAACTATGCCCGAACCCACTATTGAATCCCCGCTTCCCAATTTCATGCCGCGCACGCCCCCCGCCTGCCTGCCCATCTCGCGCACGTCTTTGGCCGCGAAGCGGATAGCCTGCCCCTTCGACGTTACCAAGACCGCATCGTCTCCACTGTAAACAAATTGAGCGGAAATGAGCGCGTCGCCCTTGTCGAGCCCGATGGCGATGAGGCCGCTCCGGCGGACTTCGTGGAACTGCGATGCGGCGACGCGCTTCACCGTGCCGTTCCTTGTCGCCATGAGGAGCGAGAGACCCTCGACCGCTTTCTTTTCTTTCGGCATCGCGAGGATGCTCGTTATCTGCTCGCCCTGTTCGAGCGAAATAAAATTCATGATGGATTTGCCCTTGGTGGCACGCTTGCCCTCCGGCAGTTCGTACATCTTGAGCTGGTACACCTTGCCGCGGTCGGAGAAGAAGAGGAGGTCGCAGTGCGCGGAGGCTGTGAGAAATTGCGTCACGAAATCCTCTTCCTTGGTGTCCAGGTCGACGACGCCGATGCCGCCGCGCTTCTGACGGCGGTACTCCGCCGGGTTGGTACGCTTGATGTAGCCGCCTGAAGTAAGGACAAGTACCGAATCCTCGTCGGCGACGAGGTCTTCGGCGGAGAGAATGGCGGCGGCGCGCTTCACTATCTTCGTGCGGCGGTCGTCGCCGTATTTCTCGATGACGTCGCGAATTTCTTTTTTGATGAGCTCCATCAGCTTTTTCTCGCTCTTCAAGAGCGCGGTCAATTCCTCGATGAGCGCCTGCACTGCTGTGAGCTCGTCCTCGATTTTCTTGCGCTCGAGGCCCGCGAGCTTCTGGAGACGCATGTCGAGAATGGCGTTGGCCTGCAGCTCGGAGAATTTGAACGTCTTCATCAAAGAGGCGCGCGCGTCGTCCACGTCTTTCGACTTCTTGATGAGCTTGATTATCTCGTCGATGTGGTCGAGCGCTTTCTTGAGCCCGAGCAGAATGTGCTCGCGCGCCTGCGCCTGCTTCAAATCAAACTTCGTGCGGCGCGTGACGACTTCCTTGCGGTGCGCGATGAAGTATTCGAGCAGCGCTTTGAGCGAAAGCGTCTGCGGCACGCCGTCGACCAAGGCGACGACGTTGTAGTGGAAAGTCTCTTCGAGCTGCGTGTGCTTGTATAAATAGTTGAGTACCGCCTGCGCGTTGCCGGTATTTTTGAGCTCGACGACGACGCGGATGTCGGAGGTCGATTCGTCGCGGATGTCGCGCACGCCCTCAAGCTTTTTTTCATGTACGAGGTCGGCGATTTTCGTAAGCAGGTCGGATTTATTGACGCGGAAGGGAATTGAAGTAATCACAATTTGATAGTCGCCCTTTTTGCCCTCGACGATTTCGGCATCGCCGCGTACGACGACCGGTCCGCGACCGGAGGAATACGCGTGCGCGATGTCTTTCTGATTGAACGCGATGCAGCCGGTGGGGAAATCCGGCCCCTGTACGAATTTGAGCAGGTCGTCGGTCGTCGCGTCGGGCTCCTCGATGAGATGCACCGCCGCTTCGCACACCTCGCGAAGATTGTGCGGCGGAATGTTGGTCGCCATACCGACCGCGATACCCAAGGTGCCGTTGAGGAGAAGGTTCGGAATGGCGGCCGGAAGCACGCTCGGCTCCTGCTTGGTGTTGTCGTAATTCGGCGTGAAGGCGACGGTCTCCTTGTCGATGTCTTTCAACATCTCGCCCGCGAGCCGCGCCATCTTCGCCTCGGTATAACGGTATGCCGCCGCGCCGTCGCCGTCGATGGAGCCGAAGTTGCCCTGCCCGATGATGAGCGGATACCGCATCGTGAAATCCTGGGCCATCTTGACCATCGCGTCGTACACCGATGTGTCGCCGTGCGGGTGATATTTGCCCAAGACGTCGCCGACCACGGTCGCCGATTTGCGCGTCTTCGCGGAGACGGTGAGCCCTGCCTCCTGCATCGCGTAGAGAATGCGGCGGTGCACCGGCTTCAATCCGTCACGCACATCCGGAAGCGCGCGGGCGGTGATGACCGACATCGCGTAGTCGAGGTACGACTCGCGCATTTCGGTGGAGATGCTTCGCGAGACGACGTTGACGTGGGGATTCTTGGGCGCGCCAGGGTTTGGCCACTGCCTGCCGGCAGGCAGGTTTTTATCGTCTTTTCCGCGTGCCATATGTCCTGTCCATTATACCAAAAAACACTTGCGTTTGCACGTCGTGTTGACCGAATACCATGGCTTTATTGCGTCGTATTTTGGAGGTCGAATTGGCCCGCGCTGCTCACATCGGCGGCGGCTTCCGACAGCGCCTGCGTCGCTGCCGCCTGCTGCGCGGAAGCGGCGCTCCCGATACCTCTGACGAACATAAATACCCAGAGCGAGAACAGAATGATGACTACGCCGAAAGCGACGCTCGTCGCGAACAGCTTGCGCTCGTCCTTCGGCCGCGTTTTCAGATGCTCGATTGTTCGTTGGATTACCATGGAATAGTTTGTAGTTGGTAGTGCGTAGTGTGTAGTGAAGTGGAACAAGTTTTCATAATGGGATTTTCTACAGACTACGCACTACCGACTACGCACTGAGGACAACGACCTCACTCTCCTTCCCCGCGACGTCTTTGGGCTTGATGGTGAGCTTCTCCACCGGCTTGGTGCCCTCCTCCCCCGCTTCTTTCAGAAATTGTTTGAGTGTCTTGTCGTCGTACAAAATCGGAATGACGATTTTCGCTTCGAGCTTCACCGCGAGCTTCTGCGCTTCGGCCGGAGACAAGGTGCCCATTCCGCCGATGGGAATAATGAGCACGTCGGGCGAATCCATCTCAAGCACTTCTCCCGGCACGTCGAGGTCGCCGAGCGCGCCCAAGTACATGACCGAAAGCCCGTCGAAGTGGACGGAGTAGACGGTGTTGATGCGGGGCTCGCCGCCGTATTTGGAGCCGGTAGGGAAGGCGGCCGCCGTCATGTCCTTCACCTCGTACTCCCCCGGTCCGGAAATCACGAACGGCTGATTGCTTGCCCCGTTGGAAGCGGAGCTTTCCAACCGGGGTCGCCGCAAATCTTCCGAGCCATTCATATCCGGATGGTTAAGCGAAACAAAAACAACATCCGCACTAAAATTCACCGGCTTGAAATTCTTGGAGCTCTTCGAGACGGGCCCGAAGACGAGCGTCGTATCCCCTGCCTGCGCCCGCACGCACGCGCCTTCGTGAAATGTCAAAATCATGTGCACAGTATAACAGATTGACACAATCCTGTGGCGGGTAATTATGCGAGGTGGCGTACGTTCTTTGAAAAAAGTCGTGCGCCGCAATGGCAATGGGAGTTTTCATGAACAGAAAAACCAAGCATAGCGGAAGGCAAGGAGCGAACTATTGCGCCGGCATCCCGCAAAAAGCTGCCACGGTCGTCGCTGCGACGACCGGAAGAAGGGTCCAGGTCTCTGCACCTACAATCGCAGGTTCTGGCCCACTGTCGCGGGTTCCAGAGGCAATCATTCCGATCTGGAAACGTCCGGCCGGAACGCCGGACATTCCCACACCCGAAACCGCCTATCTGGGTTTCGGGCACTTCTAGCCAAAGCGCCGATGCCGACCAAGCAACACCCCGGAGAGATTCGCTTTAACATGTTGATGTTGAAGCACTCCCCGGGGTTGATAATTTTTATATTTGACTGCGGAAGAGAGCAGGAGTAGGTTGACGATAAGCCGTGCCAAAATGCTCTGCGCGTACACAACAGGGTGCCGGTGCGGCCGTCTTCGGATGGGAGGCAACTCATGAATCGTCTGAAGGGTTGAGGGGTCGGCAGGAACCCCTTCACAAAAAACTGCCCAGAAAGGAGGCCAAGCGAACAGTTTGTAACGTTCTTTGTAGGCTCAGTGTACTGGGCCGATAAAAGATTCGGGCAACCGAATCACGGACTTCCGGAGGGGCCTGTGTCGTGCTCACATCTAGGGCACCCAACAACGGCACAGGATTCCCTCCGGAGTCCGATTTTTCTTGCACTGAAGACAGTTACCGTATATATTGTCCCGACACCGAAAGGTGATTATCAATTAATAGAACGTTCGGTAATGCTTTCCCGCTGACTGTACTGGTAGCGTATGCGGGGTAGTCCGGACAAATACACATGTCAGTTGCAACAGAAGAAGAGAAGAAAATTATCAGTGCTGAAGAGAACGAGGTAGAGACTCCTGCAGAAAAGACCGGCCCGATGGCCGAGCTTTTGAACGCTGGTCAGAAGCCGCCCGTGATAGACGACGTCGTCGAGGGGCCCGTGGTCGCGGTCGGCCGCGCGCGCGTCTTCGTCGACCTGCCGCCTTTCGGCACCGGCATTATCTACGGCCGCGAGTACCTCTCGGCGCGCGAATCGCTCAAGAATGTGAACATCGGCGACACCGTGACCGCCAAGGTGGTTGGGACGGAAAACGCCGAAGGATATATTGAACTCTCGCTGCGTGAAGCGCGCCAGGCGCTCATCTGGAACGAGGCGGAAGTCGCGCTCCAGAAGAAGACCCCGTTCGAACTCGCCGTCACCGAGGCCAACAAGGGCGGACTCATCATTCAGTGGAACGGCTTGCAGGGATTCCTTCCCGCTTCACAGCTCGCACCCGCGCACTATCCGCGCGTGCCGGACGGCGATAAGGACAAAGTCTTTGCCGAGCTCAAAAAACTCGTCGGCACCAAGCTCGAGGTCTTGGTCATCACCGCAAATCCCAAAGAGCAGAAACTTATTTTCAGCGAGAAGGGCGCGGGCACATCGGAGCGCACATCGCTCGTGGAGAAATACCACGTGGGCGACGTGGCCGAGGGTGTCGTCACGGGTGCCACAGAATTCGGCGTCTTCGTGAAGCTCGAAGAAGGGCTCGAAGGGCTCGTACACATTTCCGAAATGGATTGGGCGCTCGTCGAAAATCCCAAAACGCGCTACAAGGCGGGCGAGCCGGTCAAGGTGAAGGTCATCGAAATAAAAGAGGGTAAGGTCTCGCTCTCCATCAAGGCGCTCATGGAAGACCCGTGGAAGGCCGCGGGAGCGAAGTACAAGAAGGACCAGAAAGTGGACGCGGTCGTCATCAAATACAACAAGCACGGCGCGCTCGCTTCTATCGAAGAAGGCGTCGCGGGCCTCGTGCACATCTCCGAATTCGCAAGTGAGGAAGAACTGCGCTCGAAACTCGAACTCGGCAAAGTCTATCCCTTCACTATCACCTTCTTCGAACCGAAGGACCGGAGGATGACGCTCAAGCCGGCGGCATAAGTACCAGTTTTGTGGACAAAATCGCCCGCTTGGGGCGATTTTGTTGAGGTGCGCGCTGCGACCTTCTTAGTGCCCTAACAATTGATACAATGGCCGTTATGGTTGCGAACAATCCTGAGGGACAGGAGAGGATGACAAAAATATCTAAACTCTCATTTCTCATTCACCCAGGCTTTCAATCGAGCGAGCATGGACGGGTCATATCGAACGCTCAAGTTGTGCATTCTGCTCACGATACAAATAAATATGACGCTCAGCTTGATAAATACGTCGCTCACGCGCGATCTCTGAAAAGCGATGAGGTGATGGTAGCGTTTACTGCGCAAACTAAGAACGACTACTTCATGACCGGCGCACCATACATGAAGGCACTACGGGAGATACGAGACATCCTTGGCAGAAGATTGATCATTCTCAGCGCGGGCCAGCAAATCATGAGTGACGGGCAGCCTCAAGGGTTTGAAACTCTCAAGAAAATCGCCAGGGCTCGAGGCTTTGTTTTCGACAAAAGCATAACCACCGAGGCATTTGGAGAGATGCTCGGCGGTTGCGTAGAAGATGCCGCAAATTGCTTAAATACAAGCGGCGAGTTAAGAAAGAAGACAAAAATCATACCCGAGCTGACCAATGAAGACATTTCCAAAGAAAAGAAAGTGGGTAGTTGGGAACCGGTTGGAATTTATAAAAGAAGAAAAAAAGCTGAGTATAAAAGAATCAAGTATTAGAAATACCTTCCCGAAGGAAGAAAATATTTACCATTGAGAAATTAGTTCGTGTTGAACTCGTTCATCGCCTTCTCGCGGCCTTCGGTGACAATTGATTCGAGCGCGTGGGATGCCCGTTTGAAAATTTGTTTAAGTTCCTCCAATTCGTGCGCGCGGAATTTGGTCAGAATGAAATTCACGACGACCTTCTCCCCTTCCGGCTTGCGCAATGCGCCGGAAGCAGTCGAGGGTGAGACGCCGATGCGAATGCGCGTGAATTTTTTCGTTTTGAGCGCGCGCATGACCGACTCCAATCCCTTGTGCCCGCCGCTGCCGCGGTCGTAGGAGAGTTTCATTGAGCCCAAGCGGAGGTCGAGGTCGTCGTAAACGACCACCAAACGCTCTGCTGCTTTCGCGCTCTTCACGAATTTGAGGAGCGCGGAGCCGGATTTATTCATAAAGGTGTCGGGAAGCACCAAGGCGACGGCGATTTTGCCCACCAAGCCGCTCCCGACGTGCGCTTTTGCCTTTTTATCTTCGCGGAATTCGCCGAATTTCATTTGCTTCCCGAAATACTGCACCGCCATGCGCCCCGCATTGTGCCGCGTCGAGTCGTACTCCTCTCCGGGATTGCCAAGACCAACAATTACCCATGCCATAGCGCTGCATTCTATCAGATATTTTCATAATCACTCCCAAAAGCATGTTTTGTAAGGCGCGATGCGCTTTTTGGGGGCTCTCGAGCGCGACGGCGCGAGAGCTGAGAAATTTTTTAGCAAAAAAATTTTGTACCCAAAGAGCGCGTCGCGCCGCACATACATGCACCACCCCAAACCCTTGGTGTCAACGCCTCGCGGGCAGTACAATGCCGCGCATGAATGATCCCGTGATGCAAAATAACTCATCACCGGGCGCCTCAATTGAAAAATCCTCCTCCACACGCGCGCTTATCGTCTATACGCTGGTCGCGCTTTGTCTCGCGCTCTTCATACGCTTCTTCATCGCCGCCCCGTACGTCGTTTCGGGCGCTTCGATGGAGCCCAACTTCGAAGATTGGCACTATCTCATCGTCGACCGCGTCTCCTATCGCTTCGAGATGCCCCAGCGCGGCGATGTGGTCATTTTCGACCTCCCGCAGGACACGTCGCGCTCGCTCATCAAGCGCGTCATCGGGTTGCCCGGCGATACGGTCATCCTCAAAGGGCAGAGCGTCACCATCGTGAACGACGAACACCCCAAAGGACTCACGCTGGAGGAACCCTATCTCGACCCGGCGAATCTCGGCGGCGTCAACAACATGACCGTCACCTTGGAGAAGGACCAGTATTTCGTTCTCGGCGATAATCGCCGCGTCTCGGCCGACTCGCGTATCTGGGGAACCCTGCCGCGGAAGGACATCGTCGGACGCGTGTTTCTCCGTCTCTTCCCCTTGGGCGACATCGGCATCTTCCCGGCCGAATCGCGCTATCAAGAATAGTTATGAGCGTAGCGAATTACAATTTCTTGACCCAGCCCCAGTTTTGGGAATTTCGAATTTCAAAACTGGAGCTGGGCGTAAGAATTTCTAAGCTCGTTGCACTCGCTAACAAAATCTAACGTATGATATTGCTCAAAGACACGCGTCATTCCAATTCTGCCGCGTTCCTCGATTCCGCGATACGCATCGCTGAGTACTACGGATTTGCGCCGCTTCAAGATGCGCCGCAGCGCAATCGCCTGGACGCGCGGCAGATGCGCGAGCGTGCGGGAAAAAATGAAACTGAAATTTCTTTTGCGCGCAGGGAAGAGCGACCGCTCGCGGTCGCGGCCAAGCGCTGCGCATCGTGCGCGCGCCCCGGGAGCGACGCGCTTCTCCTGTGGCGCACGGTCGTTTCGGGCAAAGAACGCGCGGGTATCCCTTCGGTCTCGCTTGAGCTTCACGTCGTCGGCAACGGCTCCGCCATTGCCGAGGCACTCCTCATCGTCGTGGGCAATGCTATCGCGCAGGAGGCGGGATTGCAGGAACGCATCCTCTCCATCAACAACATCGGCTCGCCCGAAAGCTCCAACCGCTTCGTCCGCGACGTCGGAACCTATTTGCGCAAACACATCGAATCGATATCGCCGACGCTCCGGCCGCGCGCGGTTACCGACCCGCTCGGAACCCTCGTCGCCCTCATCGAGCGCGGACACCCCGCGATGCCGCGCGCGCCGCAGCCGATGGAATACCTGACCGAAGAGGAGCGCCGGAAATTCTGGGAACTGCTCGAGTACCTCGAGGTCTTCGGATTGCCGTACGAGCTTTCGCCCCACGTCTTGGGCAGCCGCGACTGCTGGGCGCATTCTCTCTTCGAGATGAGCACCGTCGACCGTGACACCGGTTCGCGCATCCCGATTGCCTTCGGCGGCCGCTACGACCCGCTC
>Ga0209542_10011170_pt1 | contig 15979 bp, 15 predicted proteins | sample RifCSPhighO2_01_FD_184028 | JGI IMG/M metagenome (GOLD analysis project Ga0209542, IMG submission 184028) | Soil microbial communities from Rifle, Colorado - Rifle CSP2_plank highO2_0.1 (SPAdes) (version 2) | ecosystem: Environmental > Terrestrial > Deep subsurface > Rock core/Sediment ... | reverse complement strand
TAAATACAACACGAGAAGATACCACAGGAGTCTTCATTACAAGACTCCCTTAGAAGTTGTATTAGAATATTCACAAAAGAAAGGAGGACAACCGTTCCCTATCTAGGGTGCCAGCACACCCTATTGATTTTAAAAAAATCTTTTGCTATATTCCCGTTATGGGAAATCCACGCGAAGACAGATCCACGGCACAGCCCTCATTTACTGATTTTGTGGTCAACAGGCTAAGTAAAATAAGAGTAGGCAGGAGAACACTACTTGTTGCAGCTGGTACTGGTGCTCTCGGAGTAGGTACTGCTTTGGTAGTCGGATGCGGCGATTCTGGAAAATCGGACGGATCTTTAGCAGGAGCCGGAAATCAGGGAGATGATGAATCTCAAGGAAATCAACAGCCAAGACCAGACGTAGAGCTTAAGCCCGGCTGGGAAACTTTTACTTCAGAAAAGCTTCCTTATCAAATTAATATTCCTCCCGGATGGACACTATACCCCAATGAGCCAAGAGAGAATTCTGATTCTTTCAGGCTGGTAGAGGCAGATGGATCAAAATCCAGCCTTTGGATCTTGGCAGAACCCGTAGATGTTTCTACTACCCAAGAGTATGCAAATCAAGCAGATCCCGATGAAGACACAGTTGATGCCGGATTTCAAATCGAAGGAGCTGATGTTTACACCATACGCGGAGACAATGAAATATTGGGAACTACCTATGAAAAATATGTTTTCGTAAAAGATGGAACAGGTTGGAATATAGGTATGGTAGCAAATGAAGAAACCTATTACGTAGACAAGGATATTCTCCTAAAAGAAATAGTCCAGACCTTTAGGCTCCGCGACTAGAGAAGCTTCTTTCTTTGTTGATTTTGTAACTCTATAGTGGTATATTGGCGGACATGGGAAATCAAACCGAATCCGGTAAGTTTTGGCGAGACCTATTGGATCGCAGACTAAGCAGGCGAAGGCTTTTAGTGGGAGGTGGAATTGTAGCTCTTGGAGCAGCGGTAGCTTGGGCAGTGGGTTGCGAAAGCGGAAATGATTCTCAGTGGCCGGAGCTTACCTCAGAAGATTACCCTTACCGTATCTCCTTTCCATCCGATTGGCTGGTCTTTCACTTAATAGAACAAGGAGCAGACGGAGAAGAATATGATGAATTCGTAGGGAAAGGGCGTGTTACTATCAATGCAATTCCAGCTGACAATTTAACCCTTGATGAATACAAAGATCAAGTGGTCGGTAGGATTAAAGACAGTATTAGAAAATCGGACAACCCTAATGCTGCAGTTTATGAATCTTCGGGTCCCAAGATTGATAATGTGGATGCATGGGCGATTAGACATAAATATGATTTTCTAGACACCAAAAATGAACAGTTTCATTATGTTTTTATTAACAACGGACTGGCTTGGAGCATTAAATTTTCAGCGCCACAAACCGATTTTCAAGATCTGTTTCCTGTTTTCCGACAAATGGTAGATTCTTTTAAGTTTGTAGAACAAGATCAAAATCTTACCTTCTGAGCACTTTTCATGCTATAATTTCGTAATGCTTAAGATGATTACGGCTCCGGCTGAAATACTTTCTAAAAAAGCGGCTCCTGTTCGCAAAATTGATAAAGAAATATTAAATCTTATTGAAGAGATGAAGAAAACTCTTCTCTCCGCCAATGACCCGGAGGGCGTTGGGCTTGCTGCTCCTCAAGTGGGAAAACCCCTTGCAATTTTTATAATTAAACCCATGACTAAATCCCCGATCAGGGTCTTTATAAATCCGGAAATAATAAGCCAGAGATCTGAAACTAAAGAAAAAAGTCACGCAAAGCGAGATCCCGCTTTGCGGAAAAAAAAGGGTCATACGAAGCTTGAAGGATGTCTTTCTCTTCCATCTATATGGGGCGAAGTAGAAAGAAGCTTGTCCATAACTGTTTCCTTCATGGACGAGAAAGGTAAAAAACACACCAAGGCTTTTAAGGGTTTTATAGCCACCATCATTCAGCATGAAACAGATCATCTAAATGGTATTCCTTTCACGCAGCGTGTTATTGAACAAAGCGGAACTCTTTACAAATCTCATAAAAACAAAAAAGGCGAGGCCGTTTTTGAAGAACTAGAGATATAGGCAATAATGGCAACTAGGCTACTGGGCGTCAGGTAGATAAGAAAAGGGTTGCCCAATAGTCTAAAAGCCTGCTATTCTAAAACCTATTATGAGCGACTTTACTAAACTTAAAATATGGCGAAAAGCATTAAGGATAAAAGAAAAATACGAAGAGCTCAGTAAGCAGATAAATAGTCTCATATCTTTTAGGAGGAAAGATGACAAAACCCAATAACCAAAATTCCCAATTCCCTAATAACCTTTCTGTGGTTTTTTTCGGAAGTTCAAAATACGTAATTCCAATCATTCAGGTCTTAAAATCAATAAAATCGAGGTTCAACCTCGTACTTGTTGTTACCACTGAACAAAATCCATTCGATCCAATCCTCTCTTATTGTCTTGAAAACAAAATTCAATTCATTTCTGCTCAGCAATTCAACAATGAAACAATTCGAGCAATCAAAGACGCTAATGCGTCTTTTGCTGTTTTAGCAGATTTTGGTTTGATAATTCCGCAAAGCGTTTTAGAGATTTTTCCAAAGGGAATTATAAATATTCACCCTTCTCTTCTTCCAAAATATCGAGGGCCTACTCCCGGACAAAGTGCAATTTTAAATAATGAAAAAGCGACGGGAGTTACGATTATTAAATTAGATAAGAAGATTGACCACGGGCCTATTCTTTTCCAAAAGAAAGAAGAAATAACCGATGAGGATACTGCAAAAAATCTTTATACAAAACTTTTCAAAATCGGGGCTGATAACCTATATCAAACTATACAGCAATATATAAAAGGGGATCTAAAACCCATCCTCCAGGATGAATCAAAAGCTACTTTTACAAAAATGATTAGTAAAAATGACGGGTTTATCGACATTCAAAATCCTCCGTCGGTTAACAAGATTAACAGAATGATAAGAGCTTATTCCCCCTGGCCGGGTGTTTTTTTTAAAACCAAACTAAGCGGAAAAGAGAAAATTATAAAACTTCTTCCCGAGAATAAAATTCAAGTGGAAGGGAAAAAACCGATAAGTTATAAAGATTTTGCAAACGGGTATAAAGAGGGGAAATTAATTTTAGTTAAACTAAAATTAATTTAAAATTTGAAATTTAAAGTTTTCAATGAAAATTGAAAATTAAAAATTAAAAATTAGAAATTAATAAACCTAGGTTGTTACGGAAATTGCTTCCTGAGAAGATTGAACTTCCGAATTTTTTGAAATTTTTACTTTGTTTTTGAGATCTCTGGTGCTTTTGCCTTTCAATAATCTTGAGCACTTTATGCAAAGCTTCATTCTCCTCATAACGCCATCAACATTTACCCTTACTACATGAAGATTGGGTTTGAAGATTCTTCTTGTTCTTCTTTTGGAATGGGAAACGTTGTGTCCGTACATTATCCCCTTTCCGCAGTTTTGGCATTTATTTCCGCTAATCATAATTAAAAAGCAACTAGTTACTAGTGGCTAGTCGCTAACAGCTTATATTACCACAAAACTTGCCCCCAAGGCAATAATCGACTATCATATTCTTAATTCTTAAATCTTCAATTATAAATGGTAAATGATAAATGGAAAATAATTAACATATGGATCTAACCCTTGCTCTTATCTCGCTTATCATTCTAATTTTTTCTGCAGTCTTCCACGAAGTGTCCCATGGATTTGTTGCTGAAAGATTGGGTGATCCAACAGCCCGGCTTGCCGGCCGCCTGACTCTGGATCCGCGAAAGCACATAGACCCTTTCATGAGCATACTTCTTCCTCTTGTACTAATACTCTCGGGCTCTCCTGTTGTATTCGGAGCCGCCAAGCCTGTGCCAGTTGACCCCTATAATCTTAAGGAAGGGCGAAAGGACTTAGCTTTAGTATCTCTTGCAGGTCCTCTTACCAATTTGCTGATCGCAATTATTGCTGCTTTCATAATAAAAGGAGTCAATCTTCTAGTTTTAAATCCGGCATTTACTGTAGGCTCTGAAATTATTCCGGTTATGTTTGTTCTTCATCTTATTGTCCGGCTTAATCTTCTTCTGGCAATCTTTAACCTTATTCCCATTCCCCCGCTGGACGGCTCTAAGATTGTCGCAATGTTTTTGCCGGATAAGGAAGCGGCTATGTATTTATCTCTTTCCTCAATCGGAATTTTTGTAATCTTTTTCCTTCTTGTATTTCCAATCGGAGGATTCTCGCTTGGGGAAATTATTTTCAATCTTCTATCCCTTGCCGAAAACCTCCTCGGCGTCTAGAATTTTTGTAAATCTAGATTTTACTTGTTATAATTCCCTACTATGTCTCTATCGCCTGATATCGAAAGGTCAAAGCCCAGGGAAGTAAAGCCTCTTTTACCTGGCCACCGGCTGCTTTTCCCAAATCCTGGATTTTTATTTGGAGCCGCAGGAAAAATGACAATGGACGAAATGGGTCTTGTAAACGTTCGCTTCAAAGATCTTCCTCAAGAACGTCTCGATAGGAACGCACAGATTCTTGGAGAAGAATATTTTTATCTTTTGGGGCTATTAAGAGAGCATATAGGCGCGGATAATATTGTAATCGTTAGGAATAGAATTATAATGCTAAAAGATCTCCCTGACAGCGATTTTAGAGATGTACACATAACTCATTACCCCGATTTAAGTGAGTTTGAATCAGTAGATCTTTCAGTTTCCCAAAACCATCCTTCGATATGGACTAGAGACGGTTTTTCTACAATCGGAGACATAACTTTTGTTAACCCAAAATTTTTTTCTGGTGTAGACGAAGATGAAAAAGTAATAAGTTCTTCTTTGGGCGAAGGAGGATCGGTTCTAGTTGCGGGGAATGCCGTACTGGTAAGCGAAGACTTATGGATAGAAAAAAACCAAGATAGAGGTTTTAATGTCCTCAAGAGATTAGGATTTACTGTTGCACCACTTCCCCCAGTTGATCCAAACAAACAAAAATATGTTTTTATTAATGAGTCTCATATAGACTGCCATGCCGCCCTTATCATTGACCCTAGTGGTAAACTTCATCTTTTAGTCGCAGAGAGCTATTCAAGACAAGGGAACGGTACCAGAAAAAGGATAAGATTTGCAGCCGATACAATAGGGGCTAAAGTGTTTGAGGTAGATGACAGAAATCTACCGCCTTTAGCTTTAAATTTTATCCAATTGGCAGACAAAACAGCTATAGTTACAGGAAGCGAGACAGCAGACTTAACGTTTGTTTTGGACAATATTCTTGGAGCTAATAATGTCCGGGTAACAAGCGTGCCTTTGCTTGCAATTCCCGCAATGCTTGCAGGAAGTATTCGCTGTATGACAAATACGATACCAGAATCCCTGTTAAATCAGCTTAAGACAAAAGCTTAATTATTTTTTATTTTTTTCTTCTCGATCTAATTTATAGCTTGGCTTGCTATCTTATAGTTAATTTATTAAAATATACTGCCATGGTTACCAAAGAACTCCCCGGCCAGACACCGGATTATCAAGTACAATCTGTAATAAGAGTTGAATCAGGCGAATTTCCTACCGACCCGGAAGCCCGCTTCGCCGCCCTTCTTGCGTCCTTAAATTCTGGGCCAAAAGCAACTGTCATGCTGCTTTTACCAGAATATGGGCATAAATCTCCTTCTGAGCTAAACAGGGATTTTAAATATCTGATTGCGGGATCGGAAATGGAAAATGTCGGTCTTGATACAGCTTCTACCTATTGTAAAACTACTCTTGTTCCCATAGGACTGGTAGCCGCTGAACATAAAATTGAACTTGGCGGGGTAGATAGAATCGTCGGATATGGGGTAACCGATGCAGGCAGGAAGTATGGCCGACGTACTGCAGCTTATGAACTGGAATTTGAATCCGAAAAAAGATTCAGTCTTTACTCTGTGCTTGGAGCAATTAATAGCTCCTCTGAAGCTGCATTAAGAGCACCTTATGTAAGAGCAGGAATACTTGGAATTCTTTCTCGGAAAACTCATCCTATTCGAGAGGTCGAACTGGCTGAGGAACTTGGAGTAGATCAGTCAGTTGTCTCAGGTGCGCTTGGGGCTCTTCACAGAGCAGGGGCGCTAAGCGGGAAGATAAAAACAGAATACGAATTAGGCGATAAAGGAATAGACCAAATGACAGTTGTAAGGGAACCTGCCTTAACAGATAGAATTATCCGTATTTGCCAAGACTTCAGTACATTGGGTAGGGCAATTGATCAGGAGGGTATATTAAACCGGCTTTTTCAAGATTTAAAAGAAAGATGGAAGGTGGAAATCTTGAGAAGAAGAATAAGTGAAATTGTATTAATTCTGGTAGAGAATAAAGTTCTGAAAAAAGTTAAACATGAGGTGGGCAGAGGAGGATCTTTTTCTGATATCAGAATAACCCAGCGAGGAAGGGAGATTATGGATTATCTTACCCGTATAAAACGTATCGCATCGGATGACCCTGAAGCATTTAAAGACGCAGATGAAGTATTGAGAAGAGTCAATGATAATTTCCAAACATACGTGTCTAAATCAGCAGATTTCTATTATCCCCATTCAACAAGCTATAAAAAGGCAGAAAGTCCGGCAAATAAAGCGAGAGTTATGGGACTTATTTCACAACATTCGGGGATTACGGTTCCTGAATTAGTTAATGCAACAGGATTAAGTCGAGAAACCATCAGAACATATATCGCAGAATTTGAAAGAGAAAAAGAAGTAAGAGTCGACAGAAATACCGGTGTAAAACGCCATTACCCAAGACGCAGACGCTTGCGAAGTCATTCTTCTTAACATATACTTTTCTTGTGAGCTATTTGGCATTGGTTCGTCATGGGCAGTCTACTTGGAACGCTCAAGGCATATGGACAGGGTGGCAGGATCCTCCACTCTCTGAAAAAGGCCGGCAAGAAGCAGTACAAGCGGGGAAACTTTTGGAGGGTATAAGTTTTGACATTGCTTATGTTTCCGATCTACTTAGAGCCAAACAAACACTTGATGAAATAAAAAAAGTTTTAAACGCGCAAATTCCTACAGTTGTAAATTCCGCTATCAAAGAACGGAATTATGGAGACTTTACAAAGAAAAATAAGTGGGAAATTGAAAAGCAGCTTGGAGAAGAAGGATTTAGAAAGCTTCGAAGAGGATGGAACTCCCCTGTTTCTAATGGAGAAACGCTAAGAGATGTTTACGATCGCACTGTGCCTTATTACCAAAAGGGGATATTGCCAAAACTTAAAGAAGGGAAAAATGTTCTAATTTCAGCGCATGGAAATAGTCTCCGCGCACTAGTTAAATATCTTGATGGGCTTTCAGATTCTGATGTAGAAAATCTTGAAATAGAAACCGGTGAAGTTATAGTCTATCAAATCGACGAAAATGGAAAAGTTGCCTCAAAGGAAGTTAGAAGTTAAAAACCTCAATTTGTAATGCCGCAAACAAATGCTATGTTACACAAGCCTGGCGGCAGTAAAATTAACTTCTACGCCATAACGGTCGGCAAGTTCATGCTCTATCCTAAGTTGCTCTCCTCTTGACAATTCAATCAATCTAATACCCAAAAGTGCTTCAATTACAGCTATCACAACGTCTTCTTTATCAACTGATAAAATTTTACCCAGCTTATCTAAAGCTGCCTTCATTCTGTCCTCGATTTCTCCCGGAACATCTACTCCCAGTGCTGCCTCGACATCTTCTACAAAATCTCTCAATTTCCCAATCTCATCCAGAAACCTTTTTTCCTCTTCGGGAGTTATATCTTCTAATGCTTCGCCTGTAAGCCCCATCTTGTCTCTAATATTGTTAAGAAGTCCTTCCCGAGATCCTGTTACTTCTCTAAGCCTACCGATAACAAGACCACGCATTTGCTCTTCTGTCATGTCTTCTATTACATCCCCTTCGATACCCAACTCTATAGCAATATCATTAAAAAAAGTTTCCTGTGCTCTCTGTTGAGAGGCCAATCTCCTTGTAATTCGTCCTTGTCTCTCCCGAGTCGTTAATCCTTCTATCTCACCATCTGAGATACCCAATTCCCCAGCAAGATTCCCAATGAAACCCTCATCATTTATATTTTCTTGAGGGCGACTTAAATCGGGTCCAATTCCGGGCTGAGGAGGATGGGTGATAATTTCAGGGATATTCCTTGGTCCCAAAATTGACCGAAGTAATCTTTCTTTTTGTTTTTCCAAAAGCCCTGTTGATCCTCGAATAATTTGCACTAAATCTGAAATGAGTATAGTTTCAGGTTGGGGATTTGACGGATCTTGGCTTTCTCCGGACTGCCTACCCTGCTCGACTCCATTCATAAAAGATGAGGCAGTTAAATTATTATATATAAATATTCGTTATATGTAAAGGGGGTTTTAAAATTCTTTATATTAGGAACTTGCTTCTAAGCAAATCTGCACGTAGTCTCTCACTTTTTTGTTACTGGCAATTGACTTTTTTCAGACAATAATTCTATACTGTTCTTTCTGAGAGGAGGTGAAGAAAATGATATTAGGCTTAGAAGCTGTATTAATCGGAAGTGAAGATGCAAAAAAGCTCGGCGAGTTTTATAAGAATGTGGTTGGATTAAAATCCAAAGAAGAAATGGAATTTGGGGAAAATAACGAATATGGAATTACATTTGAGCTGGGAAAAGGCGCCAGCCTTTACATAATGGACCATTCAAAGGTAAAAGGTAAAAGTGCTCTTCCCGATAGAGTAATGTTTAATTTAGAAGTTGATGACATTGAAAAAGAAATAAAAAGACTTAAGAAGGAAAAGGTAATAAAGGTTGTCCGGGATATTTATCATGTCGAGGATTATGGGTTTATTGCCACGCTCGAGGATCCTGACGGAAATTACTTTCAACTGGTAAAAACCAAGGAGTAATGTAGGAAAAATATAAAAGAGCATCAAACTATCCGCTATCTTGACTTTTTTCATAAGATACTTTTATAATATGGTTGTTCTTTGATATTAGAGGTAATTGGTTTTTTTCCTTAACAATTTCACCAAATATGGGGTAGTTGCGTAGTGGTACGCAGCAACAAGGCGTATTCGTATATAGGTGTGCCTAATACGATAGCCCACCTACTTTTCATAAATGGGACTACCCAATTATACTCGGTATCAAAGATCGAAATTATCAAAGTTCCTAAGCAAGCCTCTTTTTTCCTCTTAACCCATGCAGGGTATTAATTTCTTTACCTTTTTGATAAAATTACATGTGCCCTTCGTAGCTTTAGGCAAGTGGGGCGTATGCGCCGCCTTAGCTCAGTGGCAGAGCAACTGTTTTGTAAACAGTAGGTCCTCGGTTCAAGTCCGAGAGGCGGCTCACATCAAGATGCGGCAGAATTTTCTGGGATAAACAGCCCTAATTAAAGCCGTTGATAATAGCTAGCTGGGGTGGCAGAGTAGCAATTGCACGTGGCTGTAGACCACGCGTCCTTACGGACTCCGGGGGTGCAAGTCCCTCCTCCAGCACATATTCTAAACGAAATGCCGACATGGCTCATTTCCGCCAGAGGCGGATAAAGTCCGAGCGAAGTCATTGGCCTGCCCGCCGTACTCGCCTGGATAGTTTAGTGGCAAAACGATTCATTGGTAATGAATTGAGCGCGGGTTCGATTCCCGCTCCAGGCTCAAAAAAGAAAGGAGGAATCAAACTATGGCAAAAAAGGGTGAACATAGAATAACTGTTGGTTTGATTTGCGCTGTTTGCAAAAACAGAAATTATGTAACAACAAGGAACAAACTGAATACCGAAGAGAAATTAAAGCTTTTGAAATACTGCAGACATTGTAGAAAAAAGACGGAGCATCGTGAGACAGACAAATTAAAATAGCGGAGTCCTCCTTGAATCGCTCCTTGAGCCGTGAACGAATAGTTCTGAAAAGGCGAAAGGGAAGATCGGGGGGACTGAACACAAGGAAACAGACAAGCTTAAATAGTATAATGTATTTGGTATTACGTATTAAGTATGATAGTAGTACTTTATACTAAATACTCTATACTCTTTACTTAATACTAATTTAGGGACGTGGTGAAATGGTTATCACAGCAGTCTCCAAAACTGCTTTTCTCAGTTCGAATCTGAGCGTCCCTGCAAAACTATCCCATAGTTTGACATCTGTAGATTCTTGTGGTATAATCTTTACCATATGTCAAGAGAAGTAGTGGGAGTTCCATTATTGAGACTTGAGGCTCCGATACGCATGGCACTGGCAAGTTATCAAGAAATTGCTGATAGCGGACTTGTGTTTGATGCTGATGCTGCTTGTAGGCTTGAGCCTACTCTAGATAAACCAAATTCAGCTCGTAGTGAAACAAATGCAGCTTTCCGTGGAGATTTAATAGGAAAACTTTTTGTAATTGCTTTTAAACCTGGTGATGGAACAGGAAGTGAAGTAAGTTACAAGCTTGAAGATTTACAAGTTGAAGATCCTTATCCACGAGAAACTAAAGTCGTTCCCCGAAGTAAAGAAGGAGTTCATAGCGAGGCACATCTTACAATCGTAAGACATAGACTTGAAGATCCTCATGCAGAGCCTGAATTGTTTGAGGGAACTTATGATTTATTGACGAAAGAAGATAGCAGGGTAAGAAAAACACATGAGCTGGGTCACCCAGTCGGAAAACATATTATAGCTCCTATAACTACTCTTACAGTAGGATATAATAATAACGAAAGATTTGGAGACCCCCATACAGTATATAGTGGTATTTCAGATTCCCTACAGGTTTGCGCATTCTTAGCAATAACCAATGAGGTAAATAGAATCCACCCTAATATTTTAGACGGCTTAAATCCTCAATTGCCAAGAAAAGTATAACATCAAGTCCTCAGATTGCAAAAGCATACTGATGTTGCATGTAATAAGTTCCAACATAGTTGCTCAATGCCTGCAGAAAGCGCTAGTGTAAACTTTTGTTATACTTCCTTATAATATCTTCATGAGAATTGGCCTAGTAGTCGGGCGGTTTCAGCCTTTCCATAAAGGCCACCTTTACCTTTTTAAAAAAGCGCTTAAGGTTTCGTATAAAATTATAATTGCGGTTGGCTCTTCTAACATCAAGGATGGGGACAATCCCCTTTCGTACTCAAAAAGAGTAAAAATGCTTAGGAAAGTAATCGCAAACGAGGGTTGGGAAGAAAGAATTTTAAAAATTGTCCCCTCTCCCGATGATCCAAGCGATGATATTTGGCTAAAGCTTCTTCTTAAGAATACGGGAAAATTTGATGTCGGCATTGGCAATAATGATTGGACTAATGGAATTCTTAAAAAAGCAGGCTATAAAGTCCTAGAGGTCCCCTATTTAAAACGCATTGAGTACCAAGGAGTTATCATAAGAAAACTCTTTGAAGAAGGTAAAAGCTGGGAAGAAAAAGTTCCTGCCTACCTAATAGAATTTCTAGAGAAAGAGTTTTCGAAAAAATACCCTAAAATATAGCTTTTTTGTGCTATAATCCCCCATATGTCTGTTGAAGCAAGCGCAGGGAAATCAATTCCCATTGATACAGTTTTTAGTATTCTTAAAGAGCATCGTACTTTTAATGAGCATGCACTTGTTGTTTCGCAAAGGTATATAGACGAAGCTCACGAAGAACTTCTTTCTCAAACAACAAGATTAAGAGAAAGAGGAGTGTCAATTGACCCAACCAGACCAATACGAGCACAGTTGCCGGAAGAAGAGAAGGAATCTTTTGAAATTAATAAGGCTAAGGGAGTTTTGGGAATTACCGTCATGGAACTTTCTGCTGTTATAGAAAGCGGAATAGCATCCAATCTGGTTCCCGTACTGAGATATAACCAACTAGTCGAAGGAACTTTTGTATCCCCAGCTACAGACTCCAAGCTATTGATCGATAGTCTCTCGCGCAGACAGCACGAGAGACTAATCAAAGCTGCGGAAACTTCTCGCACCGCAGATCGAAGTTTTTCAATATTTTTTGAAGGAAAGTATGGTTTAATGCCCAGTATATTAAGAGATTTTGTTCAAAGAGAGCAAGCGCTAAATGGCATAAGACTAATTCTGCCCCAATATAGGAGGGACGTAACAGATCTTGTTATGCAAAAAGTTAAAGAGTGGGAAAATGAAACAAATAGAGACGCGTTGCTTTCTGCAAAAACGCCATCTTTGGAACCAGAAAAAATATAAAAACTCTATGCTATAATAAGTAATATGGCAGCAAGAAAAAAGTCCACCAAACAAAAATCCACATTTGAAGAAACAATTAACATAAGAGGGGAAGAACTTGTTGAGAGGGTTAAGGCTCTTGTTAAGGAAGGTAACGTCAGAAGGGTAATTATTAAAAGCAAAGAAGGCAAAGAATTAATTCAGTTTCCCCTTACCTTTGGCGTCGTAGGCGTAGTTTTTGCCCCGGTCCTTGCAGCAGTAGGTGCAATTGCGGCACTTGTTGCCGAATGCACTATCACAGTGGAACGCGAATCCAAAAAAGGAGTCTAAAAGTTAACTCTGGATGAGGGTGAGGAAATTTCCGACGCATCGGTTGGAGAATCTCCGATATTAAGAGCTGAAACCTCAATAATTTTCTTAGTACTTGGTCTGTATAGAATAGCTTTCTTTGAGTCAGTAAATATCAAAACTTTATCTCCGTTTTGCGCTTTTGAAAAAAAAGCTTGGCTTTTTAATTTTTCGACATCTGAAACTGTGGCTACCGTCGGCGTTTCATCCGGCAGTTCTATTAACTTTCCAACTTGCTGGATAGTCTTACTGACATCCTCTTTTGAAGAAGTCTGTTCCTTATTCAAAAGCTTTTTCGTATTGCTGTATTGAATATAAAAATATGATGAAATCCCAATTGCAAGGACAATAAAAATTCCGATTATTAATAGATAGACTAATTTTTTGTTTGATGTTTTCTGGTCAACAGTACTTGAGTATGTAGGCACAGTAGATTCTGAAGGCTCCATTAATTAATGATAAGTTTACGAAAGGCCATTGTCAACTTAACTTATTGCTCAGAGCTAAAGAGTAGGAGATGTTGACTCGGCCCCTTCTGTTGAGTAAGGTGTATCAGGCAAAATCAACTTTTCATAACTCTGTGAACTTGAAGAATCTCCTTCAATTTTTCCCGAATCTTTGACAGAAATTGCTACCCAGGAAAACGAAATATCTTCGCTTACCTTTTTGTTAAGAACAATGGAGAAACCTTTGGAAGTTCTCTTTGAAACTGCAAACGTATAGCCCTCCTCCAGAAGTTTTTGAATTAAATTCTCTTCCACGCCTTCATCAAGCATTGTTGCATTTATAATTGGGGCCTTTTCATATTCTTTTTCAAATTTTACTCCTGCAGTGCTTTCTCCTTTTTTGACAATCACAATCCCGGCCGTATCCTTGCTAAAAGTCGGAGCCCCAAAGAACTGGACATTACCCCTAAATACTGCGTCGCCGAAGAAGTTTGCGATATTAGTAACTATAACATTCTGGCTCGTAATAGTATCTACTACATTAAGAATGCCTTCAATCAAACTGTCTTCTTTTACCCTTAGCTTGCCTGATACTGTGGCCAATCCTTCAACATTTAGGCTCGAGAGATTAAGAACCGAAGGACTTGGAGATATTTGTTCTCCCAAGATATCGGCACTAGGACTTGCCAAAGCGATTTCATTTTGGGAAGTTTCGGGGATTGGATTTAATAAGTCCTTAATACTTAATACTTGATCCCTGATACTAAATTCCAGTCCCTCGATCTGATTTGCTCTTATCTTATCAGCCGTCAAAGTCCCCGCAAAAAATGCATTGCCTTTACTATCAATACTTACTGTCTTTTGCCCTTCCCCATCCTTGACTATCAAACTTCCATCCGGTCCAAGATTCAAGGTAACTTCTTTATCAACCGGAACTATAGAATCAACCGTAAGTTCTTTTGTTGTAACTGAAGGAGAAATTATTTCAAGGCCCGCAACCAACCTATCTGTGTTTATTTCGGAGAGAACTCCCCCATCTAAAATTTCTTGTCTCCCATTTAAAAGCTGATCGAGAATCTCAATTGTATTACCTGCAAGCTCTGACTTTCCGTTGTAATAAGAATTATTTATAAACATCATTACAGCACCGATTTCTTCCCTATCGTGGCCGAAGAGCGCTTGCCCAAGAACCTTACCCGCTTTAGTTGCCTTCATCGCCACTCCCGGAGTAGATGATTGGGTCAAATAATCACCGGCCTTAATTGGCCCATTTTCAATAGAGACATTTACAGGAATGCGTCCCACCAGCCCAACTGCTAAAGGAACCCTGCCCTCATACTTCTTATCAATAACTTTCACCCCAGCATAAGGATCGTAAGCATCATCAAGCACAATAGCCGGTTGCGTGGAAACTATACCGATTATATGTTCATCGCTACGGCCACTGCTTTTACGTACCCCGCCGGGGACACTCTCATCCAAGCTCACCACATCTCCCGGATTAATGGAAGCGTCGCCAAAGTAATTTTCCGCAATGTCCGCACCGGTAGTAACTGGTGCCCAGTAACCCACGACGTAAAGGGTCAAAGTGACCGTAGCTCCATCCGCGACCTCATCAAGACCCCATTCAAATATTTGTTCACTGGTCAGTTGTACTATAGCCTGTCCTGCTGCCGTAAGAAGCTCTGCCGTATTTTCACGATCACCATCGCTTCCGACTTGATTTGAGGGCCCAAGCACTGATCCGTCCGGGCCTATATGAACATGCCAGGTATCATCTGCGGTCTGAGTAGTCATCTTAAGAGTCCATTGGATCAAAGCATGAGTCGCCGTAGCAGAAGTTTCTACAGTGACATCTTCATCAGTCATAGCTACATCAGCGGTGTTGCCTGTGGAGCTCAAAACTTCCGTGGATGCGGTTGTTATGAACTTGCTGTAACTGCTGCTGCCGCAATCCCAAGTGCTAGCGGCTTCAACCCATCTGAGGACTTGGGTGTCCGAACAACCTTGAAGAAGTCCGATTCCACCTGTTCCAGCTTCGAGCCCCGAACCGCTGCTTGTTCCGCCCGCGCCATCTCCCGATGTAAGCCTGCTTTCATCAACAACCCTATTTCCATTTACGGTCACTGATCCGGTACTGTTACGAGGATTTAAGGCTATATCTCCGGTTGTATCTCCTCCAAGGGTAAGGGTCTGGTTCTCGGTTGTCTGTATTACTCCGACAGAATCTAAGGTTAAGTTGCCTGCAACTGATGCTGTTGGAGTACCATTGTTAACATTTATGAAGGCAAACTTGGCAGATGCTGTGGTAGTTCCCCCCAAAAGAAGATCCAAAGTTGAAGAAAGTTTTGGAGTAATTGTTCCATTGGCTACATCCCAATTAGAACTTCCTCCTCCACAATTTGCCTTAGTCTGAAGACAAAGAGTATCAGAAGTGCCCGGAGTGGCAGGAAGTGCAAGAGTGAGAGTAGTACCTGTTCCTACAGCTGCCACGTTGAAAGCAAGGAATTTTGTCGCATCTCCGTCATCTGCGAATTTATTTAAAGTATCCGTAAAAGTCTTATTAGTTAAAGTATCTGTCGTTCCCCTTCCTACATAAGTATCTGTTCCCTGAAAAGTAATGGTTGTTGAATCCGTTCCGGCAAGGGTCAAGGAATTATTAGCCGTCAAAGTCTTTCCGTCTAAAATTGTCAGTGTTGATCCAGTTGCGGGAGTTGTAAGAGTTATTTTATTAAACGTAGTTGCTGTTACTGGAGCATTAATTGTAACTAATCCCCCCGTCCCGTTGTTAGGAGAAAGAATAATGTTTCCCGTTGAGTCCCCTCCGATTGTAAGGGTCTGGTTCTTGGTTGATTGAATAACTCCTGCTGAATCTAGGGTAAGATTGCCTGCAACTGATGCTGTTGGAGTACCATTGTTAACATTTATGAAGGCAAACTTGGCAGATGCTGTAGTTGCTCCACCTATCAAAAGATCAACGGTTGAATTTAATGGATAGATAGAACC
>Ga0209542_10011169_pt1 | contig 15984 bp, 22 predicted proteins | sample RifCSPhighO2_01_FD_184028 | JGI IMG/M metagenome (GOLD analysis project Ga0209542, IMG submission 184028) | Soil microbial communities from Rifle, Colorado - Rifle CSP2_plank highO2_0.1 (SPAdes) (version 2) | ecosystem: Environmental > Terrestrial > Deep subsurface > Rock core/Sediment ... | reverse complement strand
GATGCTGGAAATAATCCATCTAATCCATCAGCTAAAGTTGATGTTTCTTCAGATGATGATGCTGTTTTAGGAAATAAAAATGCTCCTATAACTATGATAGAGTTCAGTGATTATGAGTGTCCTTTTTGCGGAAGGCATTTTACACAAACTTATCCTCAACTTAAACAAGAATATATTGATACTGGAAAAGTCAAATTAGTATTCAGAGATTTTCCTTTAAGCTTTCATCAAAATGCTCAAAAAGCTGCTGAAGCAGCAGAATGTGCTGGCGAGCAAGGAGATGCAGCTTATTTCAGAATGCATGATAAATTATTCCAAAATCAAGATAGCTTAAGTGTTGAAAATTATAAAAAATGGGCAAAAGAAATTGGGCTTGATGCAACTAAATTCAACTCATGTTTAGATTCAGGAAAAATGGCTTCTGAAATAAGCAAAGATATGGCTGATGGCTCAAAATATGGAGTTCAAGGAACACCTGCATTTTTCATTAATGGAAAGTTAGTAAGCGGTGCGCAACCATTTTCTGCATTTAAACAAGCTATTGATGTTGAGTTAAACGCATAACGTTATTTTTTTATTTTTTAGAATTCTTTGAAAGATGAAGAGTATAACAAATTTTTTATAGTGTATTATTTTATTTAATTATGGAAGAAAATTCTAAAGAGGAAATAGAAGAAATTATTGTTGCTGTAAGTGGGTATTTTGATCCTATTCATGTAGGGCATTTAGAAAATATGAGAAAGGCTAAAGAGTTAGGTCATAAATTGATTGTCATAATAAACAATGATAAACAAGCAATATTGAAAAAAGGATATGAATTTATGCCATTAAATGAAAGAATTGAAATTATTAAATCTATTAAATTTGTTGACGATGTTTTTGTAAGTATTGATGAAGACCGTTCTGTTTGCAAATCCTTAGAAGCAGTAAAACCCCATATTTTTGCTAAAGGAGGAGATAGATTCAGCTCTGAAATTCCTGAAGCAGAAATTTGTGAAAGATTAGGCATTAAAATTATTCATGGGCTTGGAGAAAAAATTCAATCCTCTTCTTGGTTAATTAAAAATAAAGAAGAAAAAGAAAAAGAGTTGAATTCAGATAAGAAAGATTCTGATAATTAGTTTTTAAGAAAGCCGGGATTTATAGTAAAAAGGAGAAGATTTAACCCTTAAGAATCTTCTCAGTCTCTAAAAAACGTTCAAGAAGATTAACTGGTATTTGGGTATCAACAAGAATTTTAGAATATTGTGGATTAACTTTTCTTATAAACAAATCTATTGATCTCCTTGCATCTGTTGAACCTCTACAGCTGTATAACAAAGTGATTATAGAACGATATTCTTCTTCAGGATAGGTATGAATTTCTGCTCCTGACTCTTCTAGTATTTTAGTTGTGGTAAATCCCTGTGGTTCAAAAGGATGTGAAGCAGAACCTACAATAGTAAAATTATCTTCTTGTAATGATTCAGTTAAATACTGTTCTAGTAAGGGGTTGTTACTTAGTAACTCAGGTTTTACTCCATATAGTCCTGCTACTACAATATTTCCAACAGGAGGTGATTTATATTCCATTTTAAACTTATTCAGAAAATATTTTTCTATTTTTAAAGCTTTGGTTTAAACCTCAAAATGTTTATATAAGAGATTTTCTTGAAATTAATAGGAGATATAACGAGAAAGATGAAAAAAAGAGCAGAATTTATTTATGTTGGAGCAGACCATGCTGGTTTTGCATTAAAAGAGAAAATAAAGAAATGGCTTTCTAGTAATTACAATGTTAATGATGTAGGAAATTATGAATATGATAAAAAAGATGATTATCCTGATTTTGCATGGGCTTTAGGAAAAAAGGTTGTAAAAAATAAAAGCTCTGCTGGGATTCTTTTTTGTGGAAGCGGGCAAGGAGTTTGTATTGCTGCTAATAAAATTAAAGGAATCAGAGCTGTAAGTGTTAATAATGAAAAAGATGCGAAGCAATCAAGAGAGCACGGCAATGCAAATGTTTTATGCTTAAGCGGATGGAACTTAAATGAAGAAAAGTCAAAGAAAATAATTCATGTTTTTTTAAATACAAAATTTTCAAATGAGCCAAGGCATATCAGGAGATTAATGAAAATAAAGATTATTGAAAATAGAAGATGAAACTGAGAACTAAAAACAAAAAAAATAAAATAATAGGAGTAATAATAATTCTAATTTTAATATTAACTTTAATAATTTCATTATTGTTTCAAAATAATAATCAAGAAAATGCAAATATAGATGATGAAAAATATTGTAAATTAGATAGTGATTGTGTGAAAGTAAAGGCTGGATGCTGTGGCTGTACGTCTGGTGGTAAAGCAGATGTGGTTAATAAAGAAAGTGTAGCAGCATGGAATTTACAAATTGAAGAAAATTGTGCAAATATAGTATGCCTTACTGTGATATCTGATGATTGGACTTGTTTTGCTGAACCTAAATGTGTTAATAATAAATGTGAATTAATAAAAAATTAGAATGAAAAAGAGAATATTAAAAATCTGGTAAAATGGCGTCAAAAAATATACAGGATTTACAAGACATTGCAAACCTGATAAGAAGAGACTGTGCAATTTCAACAACAAAAGCTGGAAGCGGGCATTTGTCAACATGCTTGAGCTGTGCTGAAATAATGAGTGTGTTATTTTTTAATGAAATGAAATACGAAGTTGGAAATGCATCTAATAAAAATAATGATGAATTTATTTTAAGTAAAGGGCATGCTGCTCCTGCTCTATATTCATGTTTAAAGAGAGCTGGATGTTTAAATAAACCTGCTAATTTAGATTTAAATGAGCTAAGAAAATTAAATTCAGTTTTAGAAGGACATCCAATGCCCAATTCTAAACTTCCATGGATTAAAGTTGCAACAGGTAGCTTAGGGCAAGGATTAAGCATTGGAGTTGGAATGGCTCTTGCTTCTAAACTTCAAAAAAGAAATTTCAAAGTTTATGTTTTATTAGGTGATGGAGAGCTTGCAGAAGGAAGCAATTATGAAGCATGCCAGTTAGCTGTCCATTTAAAATTAGACAATTTAACTGCAATAGTAGATGTTAATAGACAAGGACAAATTGGTGAAACAATGTTTGGGCATGATTTAATTGCGTATAAAAAAAGATTTGAAGGATTTGGGTGGAATACTGTTATTATTAATGGACATAAAGTCGAACAAATAGTCAATTCATTAAATGAAAATAGGAAATCAAATAAACCGACAATTATTCTTGCTAAAACATTGAAAGGAAAAGGAATTTCATTTATTGAAGATAAAGAAGGATGGCATGGAAAAGCTATGAATGAAAATGAATTAAATAAAGCATTAAAAGAAATTCCAGATTCTGCTATGCCTAAGTTTGTAATTCAAAAACCGGCAAAAAACAATTTTAAATTTAATAAAAAAAATATTGAAATTCAAAAGTATACTATTGGTGATGAAGTTGCAACAAGAACTGCTTATGGAAAAGCTCTTGCTAACTTGGCAATTAGTGATAGTTCTGTTATTGCTGTTGATGCTGATGTTGGAAATTCTACTAAATCAAAAGATATCAAGGAAAAAACTCCCAAACAATTTGTTGAATGTTATATAGCTGAACAAAATATGATTGGAGTTGCATTAGGATTAAGCAAAAAAGGATTTAATGTTTTTTGTGGAAGTTTTGGAGCATTTTTAACAAGAGCACATGATCAAATAAGAATGGCTGCTTTATCAAATGGAAATTTAACAATAAATGGAAGTCATGCAGGTGTTGCTATAGGTTATGATGGGGCAAGTCAAATGGGTTTAGAAGATATATCTATGTTTAGAAGTTTGCCTAATTCAATAATATTTTATCCATCAGATGCTGCTTCAGCTGAAAAAATAGTTAATTTATGTTCAAAATTAAATGGAATAAAATATATCAGAACAACACGTAATAATACTCCTGTAATTTATGATAATAAAGAAGACTTTAAAATAGGAGACTTTAAAATATTAAGACAAACATTAAAAGACAAAGCAGTGATTGCTGGAGCAGGAATAACTCTTCATGAATCATTAAAAGCTTATGAAGAATTAAATAAAAAAGGAATTAACACTGCTGTTATTGATTTATACTGCATTAAGCCATTTAATAAAAAAAAGTTTATTAAATTTATTAAAAAACATGGAAACAAAGTAATAGTAGCAGAAGATCATTATCCAGAAGGAGGAATTGGGGAAATGATTTCTGAAGTTGTTTCCAATAATAGTATTCAGTTTAAGCATTTAGCTATTAGAGAAATTCCTCATTCAGGAAAAACAAAAGAATTATTAAATAAATATGGCATTAATAGTAAAGCAATTATAAATGAGGTTAAAAAATGGTGAAAAATGGATAATCTAACTCATATACAGTGTAGATTAAAGTATATTGAAAAAAGATATGATAATTTAAGTTCTGAAAGAAAAAAACATGAAATAGATACAGTTGAAGAGTTGTTCAATGAAATTGAAAATCCATTATCAAAAGGGATTTATAGACAAATGATTAATGAAACATATACAAAAATTGGTTTAATAACTGTTTAAATTTAAAATGAAAAACAAAAAATTCAAGGTTAATAAAGAGCATTTCAGGGTTGCTATTTTTGGCTCTGCAAGAATTGATAAAAATGATGAAAATTACAAATTAATTTATGACTTAGCCAGGAGAATTGGCGCAAAAAATATGGATATTGTGACTGGTGGCGGACCAGGAACAATGGAAGCTGCAAATTCAGGGCATAAAGAAGGAAGCAAAGGACTTGGATATTCTTGGGGATTGTTAATTAAACTTCCTAGAGAACAAAAATCAAACAAACATTTAGATATAAGTAAAGAATTTCATATTTTTTCAAATAGATTAGATAATTTTATGGCTTTATCTGATGTTTTAGTTGTTGCTCCTGGAGGTATAGGAACAATGTTAGAACTTTTCTATGCATGGCAGCTTATTCAAGTCAAGCATATCTGCAATATTCCGATTATATTACTTGGTGAACAATGGAAGCATTTAATTGAATGGATGAACAAGTGGATGCTGAAAAATAAATATATCAATAAAGATGATCTAAATTATGTTTTTCTTGCAAGAAACTCTGATGAAGCAATGGAAATTATAAACAAAACCCATGATGATTATTTAAACAGCAGTAAAAAAGTTTGCATTAACATGAAAAAATACGGTGTATTAAAAAAATTTGAATGATGAAATTTATTCTTCTTCTAAGCTAAAAAGAGAGATTATAAAATCAAAAAATCTCAAAATTATCTCCAAAACAAGAATAAATAAAAGATACCATATAATATTGTCTAAAAAAGAAGGAATTTTATTTAAATCATTGAATATCCTTCCTAATTCAAAGAATTTTGGATTAATCAAAGAAATAGCTAATAAAGTAAATGGGAGTAGTTTTGCCAGTTCTTTTGAAAGATCTTCATTAAAATAGGAAGTTATTCTAATTGATGAAACAACAACTGTTGAAATAACCAAAATTCCAAGAGTTGTATGGCCTTGCGTCATTATTATAAGAAATAATGTAAATACTGCAAACCAAAAGAAAATTAAAAATGGAGAAATTAATAAATATTCAAGGAAATAAAAAAGTCCTGCCAATAAATATGTTGAAAAAGGATCATTAGCATTATTGTATTGATTTAGATCCAGTTCTAAAAAATCCTTTTTAGCTATAAATCTATAAAATTTCCAGATAAATACTGAAAAAATAACAACCAATAAAACAAGAATTAATAAATTTACATATATTCCAAAATCCCCTAAACTGTTTATAAATGATAGATAAACATTAGATACTTCAGAACTTAATTTATTTATCACCCCTTCTGCAACCATGAAATAAAATAGAAGTATAGGTTTTTAATTATTTCGTAAATTCAACAAGTGTAAAGTAAACTGTTGAACTTAACTTTGTTTACCCTTAAATTAGTTTACGACCTTTTATTTTAGTTAATAATTTGCTGCTCCTATTATCGCAGATTAATAATAGAGATTAATAACACGACGACTCCTAAGAATAAAGAAATTGCCTAAAATTTCGCTATCTCCGCAGCAAGCTACGGAGTATTCACCACGAAATTTTTCGCTTTCAGCGACCAGCAATTTCAGTCTTTCAAAATCTGCCACAGCAAGCTGTGGGGTATTAAACCCAGATTTAGAAATCAATGATTCTTGCGGTTGGAGGAGTGCAATTTTAATATTTATGTTAAGTTTGATAATGGACTTAACAACAAGATAAGATTTATATAAGATATTTACTTCTTGGTTTAATGCTAGATATAAAGTTAATAAGAGAACATCCTGAAGTTGTAAGAGAAAGCCAAAAAAAGAGAGGAATGGATGATAAAGAAGTAAATAAGTTTCTTGAACTTGATAAAAAGTGGAGAGAAATAAAATATGAAGTTGATTCTTTAAGAAGCAAGAGAAACAAGATAAGTGAAGAGATAAATTCAGCCAAAAAATCTGGAAAAAATATAGATCATTTAATTAAAGAAGCTAAAGAAATACCAAAAAAACTTGAAGATAAAGAAAATGAGCTTAAAAATTTAGAAGAAAAAAGAAATTCTATTCTTGAAAATATCCCAAATATCGTTGATAAATCAGTTCCAGTTGGTGATGCATCAAAAAATAAAGTAATTGAAACTATTGGAAAGCCAAAAAAACATGCTTTTAATGCTAAGGGGCATGAAGAGCTTTTAATAAGTTTAGATATGATTAATATGGATAAAGCAAGCGAAGTTGCAGGAGCCAGATTTTACTATCTTAAAAGAGATATAGTTAAATTAAATCAGGTAATAATAAATTTTGCATTGGACCTTCTTGAAAAAAAAGGATTTGTTCTTATACAACCACCATATATGCTCAGAAAAGAAGCTTTGAATGGTGCTATTCCTCTTGCAGCTTTTGAAGAAATGATTTATAAAATAGAAGGAGAAAACTTATATTTAATTGGAACAGCTGAACATGCTTTAAATGCATATCATATGAATGAAACAATCAATAAAGAAAAACTTCCGGTCAGATTTGCCGGGTTTTCATCATGTTTTAGAAAAGAAGCAGGAAATCATAAAGATACTAAAGGAATTTTCAGAATTCATCAGTTTGAAAAAATAGAGCAATTTGTTTTTTGTAAACAGGAAGATTCTTGGAAAGAATTTGATTTAATTTTAAATAATTCAAGGGAAATATTAAAAAAATTGGAAATTCCATTTAGATTTGTAATTTTATCTTCTCAAGATATGGGAAAAGTTCCAACTAAAACAATTGATTTTGAAGGATGGTTTCCTGTTCAAGGAGAGTATAAAGAATTAGGAAGCTGTTCAAATTGCTTGGATTATCAGGCAAGAAGAAGCAACACAAAATATGAAGAAAGCGGAGAAACAAAATTTGTTCATACTTTGAATAATACTGCAATTGCAACAGAAAGAATGATTGTCTGTTTAGTTGAAAACTATCAACAAAAAGACGGCAGTATTAAAGTTCCTAAAGTTCTTCAGAAATACATGGGAAAAAAGATAATAAAGGCTGAAAAAGTGAAAGAAAAGAAAGAAAAAACTAAGGGAAAAAAAAGAAGACTAAGAAAAGATAAATTCTAAGAATAAATAATTACTTCTCTAGTATTAGTTCTTGCTTGCATTATTTATCTTTGAAGATGCTCTTTGAAGGTATCTCAAGAAATCATTATCAGTTCCAAGAATAATTTTTGATCCCGAGAGTGTTTTTTTGTACACCTCAAGAGCTTTTGAAAACTCATAAAATTGAGGATTCTTCATGTAAGCATTTCCATATATACTAACTGCTTGTTGGTCTGCTTTTCCTCTAATGTCTTGAGCTTTACGATATGCTTCTGATTGAATTGTTTTCAATTCTAATTCAATTTCTCCACTAATTTTTTGAGCTTCTCCCTTTCCCTCTGAGCGATATTTTTCTGCTATACGGGTTCTTTCAGAAATCATTCTTTCTTCAACTTTTTCTTTAACAGAGTCTACATAAGTTAATGAAGTTATAAGATATCCTCCTAAAGTAATTCCAATGCCATACTGTTCACATATATTACGAGATTCTTCATAGACTTCTTTCATTATTTTATTTCTTCCTTCTGTTATTTCTCCTACTTGAACAGATTCTTCTAATTCTTTTTCCATAACTTGCATGGGCCTGTTTGAAGAACGAACAAGTTCTATAAGGTCTCTTGAAGATATGGCATTTCTTGTTTGAGAATCAATAATATCATCAAGGCGTGCATGGGCCTGTTGTTCAGTTCCTACTTTTTGAAGAAATGTAAGAGGATCTTCTATATACCATCGTACTGTTGAATCTACCAAAAGATATTTTTTATCTTTTGTTGGAATTTCTTCTGTGAATCCATTCCATATCATAACTCTTTTGTCAAATTTTCTAGCTGTTTCAATAAAGGGCATCTTAAAATATATGCCAGCTCCTTGTGAGACAGGAATAGTATTATTTTCTGTTTCTTTTTCAAACTGATTTGTTTTTTCTTTTGATGAAAAAGGAAGAGAATTTAAAACAACTCTTTTTGGATTACCAAAACGAGTAACTACTGCATGTTGTGTTTGATCAACAATAAAAAGAGACTGAGAAAGAGTTATAGCTCCTGCAATAAGGCTTGTTGTAAGAAGACTCTTAAATCCTTTATTCATGTTGAGCTCCTGGTTGATCTACCTCTAACTTTAAGAAAAAACCATTTTTCAACCCTTCTTCATCAATAATTGTTTTTTCTTTTACAAGAGGAAGGAGTTCTTCAAATGTTTCGTAATATAATCGCTTCTCTGTAACTTGAGGAAAAGAAGTATATGCTCCAAGGACTTGTAAAAACCTACTAGCATCTCCTTGAGCACTATTTGTTCTGTCTATTGCATATCCACTTGCCTCTTTAATTGTAGCTTGTGCTTTTCCCCTTGCTTCAGGAATAATTTCATTATACTTTTTTCGTGCATTGTTAATGGAGGTTTCTTTTTCTTGCATAGCATTACTTACATCATTAAAAGAAGATCGTACGGGTCGAGGAGGATTAATAGACTGGAGTTTTACAGCAACAACTTTAATACCTGTATCATATTGATCAAGAAGTGTTTGAAGTTCTTCTTTTGCTTTTATTTCATTTTCTACTCTTCCTAATGTAATTGCTTCATCAACACTATTGTCTCCCATGATTTTTTTCATGACAACCATATTTGCATCCCGTATTGTTTCTTTTTGTTCTCTGACATTAAAGAGATATGCAACAGGATCTTTGATTTGATACTGAGCAATCCATTCCATATCAACCATATTGAGATCCCCTGTAAGTGTTAAATACTCTTTTCTCAATTGTGATCTTAATGGTTCTCCAACTTTATCAATTTCATCGGCTCCAATATATGTTGAATTGACTCCTGATTCTAGTGTGCGAAAACCAAACTCTTCTTTTTGAACTCTAAGAACAGGAACTTTATCGACGCACTCTATCCAATAAGGCAGTTTCATATGGATTCCTGGTTCTGTTGTTCTTGTATATGCTCCAAAACGCCGTACAACTCCTTGAGAATCTGCAGGAATTGTATAGAGTGATTGACATCCTCCTAAAACACCTAAAGCAATTAATGAACCAAAAACACCTGACCTCACATTACGTTTGAGAAAAGAAAGAACAGATTCATTATCTCCTGGATCCTTTCGATTATATGAAACCATAATACTTTTTAGAGAGATAACAATTTATAAATATTTATATGATACAGTATCTTTTCTTGTCATGTTTATTCTACATAGAATATGTCATGGGTTTTAAAATAATTTATATCTTTCTCTATAATCATATTTATTAACTATCATTTATGTTTAAAATTATGAATCAAAATGATCTTAGAATTGGGAATTATAATGCATGGAATTTATTTTTAGATGAGGATCAATCAACTATTGGAAAATGTTATATAACTCCAAAAAGAGCTTCTGTAAATAGCATGTCAGATGTTTTTAATGGAGATTTAGGAATATTATATCATGAATTAATTCCACAATGGAAAAATGCAGTAAAAACATGTTTTCAAGATCAATATCAAGGATATGATATATTAATTTCTGGAAGTGGTACATATAAATTTCAAATTGATTTAATTCCTAAATATAATCATAAGGAAAGTGAAAATAAAAGGACATTTTTACCAAGAGATCTTCATGAGATTAGAAGAAATTTAGAATCTCATTTAAAGTAATTTTAACTTTTATTCTCTAATCCATTAGGTTTTATATTCCTAATTCTCTCTATTGTTTTTGTACTAGATTTACCTTCTACTTCTGGAAGATAAATACATCTTCCACCATGCGCTTCTACAATTTCTCTTTCTTTAGCAACTCTTTCTTCAATATAAGTTCCACCTTTTACATGGTAATTTGGCTGAATTAGTTCTAAAAGGTTTAATGGTGTATCTTCATCAAAAACAAAAGTATAATCAATACATTTGTATGCATCAATCATTTCTGCTCTTTCTTCTTCAGGATTATATGGTCTTTCTTCTCCTTTTGCTCTTTTTACAGAAGCATCGCTATTTACTAAAGCAATTAAAATATTCCCACAAGCCCTCGCCTGTTCAAGATTTCTTTTATGAGCTATATGAAGTATATCAAAAGTTCCATTTGTTGTTACTATTTTTTTTCCTTTATTCTTTTCTTCTTCAACAAGTTTTTTCAGCCTACTTTCTGTTAACACAATCATTTGTTTAGGTTATGATTTTAGTTTATAAGAATTATGTATTTGAAGTATAAACTTAATTGGATAAGTGTTGATAGAATAAGATAATGCAGAGATAGTTAATATGTTCAGCAAAGGGTTATGACAATAAATTGGTTATATTCATAGAATAATTATTATAATTTTTTAGAGTATTAAATTAGATAATTATTTAGTTTAAAATTAATCTTTCAGATTTGACTTATTTTTCATCAAATTAAAGTAGTGTATTTTTAATAAACTATCTTGACATAAAATATTTAAATAAATTAATTCTGGGGAATTGTATCTAAAATGAAAAAAATAATATTAACTTTACTTGCAATGATATTTGTGTTAGTAGTTTTAATGAATGTTGTAGCTGCAGCAAATCCTATTCTTTTATGCTGGAAAAAAGGAGAAACTGTTTATTTTTCAAAATGCAATGAAGATATGAGGAATTACAAATGTGATAATATTTTGGGTTGTAAACAATGTGTAACTAGTCCAAGAAATGGAGTGTATTGCCCTGCAAATATTAATCTTTGCAATAATAAAAAATTAGAGTGCACTTATCTTTCTTCATCAAGTGAAGATAACAATGATGATGAATCAATAAATGTAGACAATACAAATTCAAATAATCCAGATGATAATTCTAACCCCAATACAGAGACTAATGATAATCAGGATACAACAAATCAAGATACAGATAATACAAATAATGATAATACTAATACAAACCAAGATAATGATAATTCGGTTACTCTAACAAATAGTAATTCTGATACAAAAATATTTAAGATTACAACTGGAATTGCTGATAAAAATACTGAAAATAAAAATCAAGATAAAGAACAAGTGCAGAAAGATAATATTAATAGTAATGAAAAAAATTCAACTAACAAAAAAGCAATTTATACTAATTCTAAATTTATAGTTGGATTTTTTGGTTTATTGATGATTTTGGAGATAGCAATATTATTTCTTCTAATAAAGAAATTGCCTAAAATTTCGCTATCTCCACAGCAAGCTACGAAGTATTCACCGCGAAATTTTTCGCTTTCAGCGACCAACAATTTCAGTCTTTCAAAATCTGCCACAGCAAGCTGCGGGGTATTAAACCCAGATTTAGAAATAAAAAAACCATCTTTTGTAAAAGAACAATTTAAGGCATTTCAAGAAATAGAGAATCAAGAAACAAATGATAAAGAAATTCAAAAGAAAGGAAACAAGAAAGAGAAAAAGATAAAAGAGGATATAAAAAATGATAAAATGTAAAAATTGCAATAATGAAATTAATTTAAAGGTAGCATCAAAGATATTTTGTAAAAATTGCAAGGTTCTTACAAATATAACTAATATTCTAACAGTTCAGTGTGATAAATGTAAAAGAATTATGCAGATTCCAGTCTCAGGAGACTCAATTTTATCTGTAAAACCAGATGAGTAATTAAAAAAAATAATCTAATGCCTTTCCAGTTGTGTAACCGAATCCATAATCTAAAGTTGTATATGCAGCACCGATTAAACAATCAAAAGAAACTCCCGATAAATAAGCTCCAAAAATTAGTATCTTCTTGTCTATTTTAGACGACTTTTTATATAAATCAGAGGAAGTTATTGTTTTATCAACTCCAAGTTTTGATGATACTATTCCTGATCCAACATAAGCCAAGGTTGGTCCATAAATCAATAAATCTTCAAGTGTTTTGTTTAAAGTAATATCTTGAGAATCACAAAATCCATGAAGTGCTCCTGAAACAAAGGCAGTAGATCTTAATATTTTTCTAAGTGAATAATGAACTTTAATCTCATCTTTAAATGAATCTGGTATCTTTGCTTTTTGTTCATCCATAGTCCCTGATTTCTGTCTTTATTTATAAACTTGATTATGGTAACCTTTAAAAATCAAATTAATGATAAAATACTATGCCTCGGTAGTTTAGTGGCTAGAACACAAGCCTGTCGCGCTTGAGATCCGGGTTCAATTCCCGGTCGGGGCGTTCTACTAATTTAATTTTAGTAATAAAAGGAAAGGTTTAAATTTCTAGTTTATTTCTAATTAAAATGAAGATATTACCCAGAAAAGTAGGCATTATTTTAATGATAGTAGGTATAGCTTTTCAATTTTTAAATATTATAACCTATGGTTATTGGGGAATAGATATTGATATAATCGGTTTACTCATATTTATTATTGGATTAATAATTACAATAGTCAAATGGAAAAGTACTGCTTCTAATAAAAAAAGATCAGGTAAGAAATAAATTATTAAAATGGTATTTGAAAAAAAGAGGAATTTAGCATTGGTTTTAAGTGGGGGGAGTGCAAGAGGACTTGCACATATAGGTGTTCTTGAAGTTCTTGAAGAGAATCATATTCCTATTGATGCAGTTGTTGGAACAAGTATGGGTGCATTAGTAGGAGGAATTTATGCTTCTGGAAATTTAAAAGCATTCAAAGAAAAAATATTGCGTCTTTCTAAACATCATATTGTTACTTTATTTTTAACCTATAAGCTGAGAAAAATGAATTCAAATGTTTCCAGTGTTGAAACTTTTTTAAAGCCTTTTATTGGAAATAAAAAGATTGAAGATTTACCTCTTAATTTTACTGCTGTTGCAACTGATTTAAGAACTGGAAAAGAAGTCTTTTTAAATGAAGGAAAGTTACTAAAAGCAATTCTTGCAAGTATTGCTATTCCTGGAGTTTTTAAGCCAGTAAAATATCAAAATAAACTGCTTGTTGATGGAGGTGTTGTTGATCCATTGCCTCAAAGATATGGAATGACTATTGCCAATAAAGTTATATCTATAAATGCCATGCCGTCTGAATTTAAATATAAAAGAGAATCTGATATGTTTGATATTATTTCAGAAGCAATAGGAATTATGTCACATGAACTTATAGTAACTAAATTAGACTTAAAAAAACCAGATTGCTGCTTTATACAATTAAAAACAGAAGATATGGCTGCATTTGATTTCTCTCATATTGAAAAAAGAATTGAACTTGGAAGAATTGCAGCTAAAAAGAATCTTAAAAAAATAATCTCTTTAGTGCAGAAATAAGATTATTTATCTAAAAGCCATAAATACCATAAACTAATTGGATATGCAATTAAACTTTGTGCTTTAGATGGTTTTTTTTAACTAATCCAAGGTAAAGTCTAGAAACTTCTGCAATTTCTTCTTTAGGGATTCTATATTTACTTACTGAAGAATGATATTCAAAAAATGCTCTTTTAATCATTCTTTGATGACCTTCTGAGTTATGGATATCCTCTAGCGTTTCTGGACTTTTTTGAGCTTTACTATCTAAGTCACGAAGATAAAATTCCAGTCTCTGAGCTTTTCTACCATCATTAAATGCTCTAATCAAAAGATCTTCAATTAATAAATATTCATTTGCCATAAAGACCCATATCTAAAGATTATATAAATCTTTCTCTTTGTAGTAACTTATAAGTAATAAATAAAATATAGACTCTTCAAAATTAAAATAATTATATAATTAAATTTAAAAAGAATTTTTGTTATATTAACTTATGGGTCCAGTCTTTTTATATGCTTTAGCAAGTGTGTTTATTGTAAGTATTATTTCTTTTATTGGAATAATTACATTATCCATTAAAGAATCAAAGTTAAAAAATGTGCTTATTTATTTTGTAAGTTTTTCTGCAGGAGCTTTATTTGGAGATGCTTTTATCCATCTTCTTCCTGAAGCTGTTGAAAATAATGGGAGTTTTTCTTTGTTAATTTCAATCTATCTATTATCCGGCATTGTATTTTTCTTTATTATTGAGAAGATTGTTCATTGGAATCATTGCCATATTCCTATTACAAAAACACATGTTCATCCATTTTCTGTAATGAATTTAGTTGGTGATGGAGTCCATAATTTTATTGACGGTTTAGTAATTGGTGTAAGTTATATTATCAGTATTCCTGTTGGTTTTGCAACAACTCTTGCTGTTGTTTTTCATGAAATTCCCCAGGAGATTGGAGATTTTGGAGTTTTAGTTCATGGAGGATTTTCCAAAAATAAGGCATTAATGGTTAATTTTATTACTGGACTAACTGCAGTTGTTGGAACTATAATTGCATTGTTAATAGGGTCAAATGCAGAAAATATTATGCTGTTTTTAATACCTTTTGCTGCAGGAGGATTTATCTATATTGCAGGCAGTGATTTAATTCCTGAATTGCATAATTGCGGGTATGATTTGAAAAAGTCATTTTGGCAGTTAATAATGTTTATTTTAGGAATTTTAATTATGGCTGGATTGTTAATATTTGGGTGAATATCATATAAAAAAAGTATTAAATAAGAATTAAAAAAGTGTATAATCTAAATAATACGATTCAAAATAGGTATAATGTGGGTTTAACCTATTAAAAATATTCTCCTTAATATTCTTTATAATCAATCATAATTTAATATAGATTAAAGATTTATAAATATTATTGCTAACAATAGGTATTATGAAAATCTCAAAAATTAAAAAAGATATTATGCCAAAAACAGAATCTGAATGGAAAGAAAAGCTTACTCCTGAACAATATAATATTTTAAGAAAAGCTGAAACTGAAAGGCCATTTACTTCTTCATTATTAAAAGAAAAAAGAAAAGGGGTTTTTACCTGTATGGCTTGCGGAAATGAACTTTTTGATTCTTCAACTAAATTTGATTCTGGAACAGGCTGGCCTTCATTTTATGGCACAAAAATTTTTGAAATTTTTGTGCCCCGAAATCAAAAAAGATATAAAAAATTTCGCGGTTTGATGAATAATAAGGCTGTAAAATTAAAAACAGATTATAAAATTGGAATTCCAAGAACAGAAGTTTTATGTGGAAAGTGCGGAAGCCATTTAGGTCATTTATTTAATGATGCGCCTCAAACCCCTACTGGAAAAAGATACTGTATTAATGGATGTGCTTTAAATTTTAAAGAGAAGTCTTCTTAATCTCTTTTTATTCAAAAACAGTAAAAAGAATTGCTTTAAAATGAGTATAATATCCGTTTCCATTTTCAACTGTTTTTATTACAGGTCTAACAAATACTGGTTGAGTAGCAAATGAAAGTAGGCCACTCTTCATACCAATTTAATTAATGTTAGTATTATTAGTATATAATATTTTTGATTTTAAATTTAATTGATTTTATTTCCTTTAATGATCCATCATCCAACTCACTACTTATTATGAGCTTCTTAGATTGAAGGTTTAAA
>Ga0209542_10011167_pt1 | contig 15986 bp, 22 predicted proteins | sample RifCSPhighO2_01_FD_184028 | JGI IMG/M metagenome (GOLD analysis project Ga0209542, IMG submission 184028) | Soil microbial communities from Rifle, Colorado - Rifle CSP2_plank highO2_0.1 (SPAdes) (version 2) | ecosystem: Environmental > Terrestrial > Deep subsurface > Rock core/Sediment ... | reverse complement strand
AATAAGTAAAAATAAATTAAAAACCTAAAACAACAAAAATCTAAAATTCAAAGGAGAATCTGCTTAATTCAATAAAATTCATTCTAGCGGTTCAAAGCATGAAAAATGCGGAGGGCAGGATTCGAACCTGCGAACTCACTAAGAGGGCAGCTCTTGAGGCTGCTGCGTTTGACCGCTTCGCTACCTCCGCATAAAAAAATAAAGAAACTTTACTTTTATTAATTTAATTATTTTTTTGAAATACTACAAGTTTTGCAGTAGTCATTGATTCTCATTGCTGTAAGGTGTAATGAAACTAGTACTAGTATAAATCCTAGAACTGTAAAATACCATCTATATTTTAGTAAAAACATAATCCCAGAACTTCCAAGAAAGGCAAATAAAACACTTAAACAAGATGCACAGGTTGCACTAGTAAATAACCCAGATATTAAACTTGAAATCCATGCAATAAATCCCGATGTACTCTCTTTAACACCTAAATTTCTTGAATTCCTAAAGACATAAAACTGCATACTAATTAGTAAACCCATTAAAATTGAGAGAATTAATAGTAAAACAAAACCCCACCATGGTGTAATTTCAATAAAGAATTTTAGATCATTTCCAGGTGTTAAATAAATAGGTATAAAGACATAAAGAAGAAACATTAAAAGTGTAGCAAGCATTAAGATTATTCTATATTTATAATTCTTCAGTACCTCATTTGAAGCATCAATAAACCCCTTCTTTTTAGATTTCTTCATTCAGTGAACCTAAATTAAATAGTTTATAAAAGTACCTATTAAATGAGCTGTAAAGTTAGCGACACCTATTTTGATGAATGCTATTGTCGTTCAACATAACTTTATAGAAGCCCACACAATAATAAATGAAATCTTATACGAAAAAGCAAGGGCTAATTTAGCACTAAGCGAAAATAAATGGTTGGATTTGATAAGGTTGAGCAGTAGATATAGTGAACATCTTACTAGGTGATCTGCTACATAGAAATTTTATAGAAACGTTGGATCTCTGTCGTTTAACCAAACGTAATAACTTTGTCAGATTCTTCAACAATCTTTAGCATTTCTTCCATTGTAGAAACAGGACAAATTTCACTTTTTTCTTTTTGCCTTATCTGCAAGCAAGTTCCACAAGCAAGAATGATACCTTTATTTTTTACAAACTTTTTGATGGAACCTTCAAGAAGAGGAAATTTGTCGTCTTTCAAATTCTCAACTTCAACGCCTTTGCCAAGCAAGAATATCTTTATAGCATGGCTATTTTTGAGTGCTTCATTGCCAAATCGAAAACAATTCCAACAGGTTTCTGCATCGTTTGTGTTTAAAATTATGCCTATTTTCATAGTTATCTCCTAGTTAAAAAAATTTCCAAAACCAATATTTTTCAAGTAAAATTTTTCCCCAGTGCCATAATCTCCCAGGTCTTCTCATTTTTATTATAGGAACCGGTTTTGAATAAAAATTACCCCCAGCAAAACCAGATTGGCCATAACCCAACTCTAAAAAACAATAAGCCTGTCCGTCATATTTTTTATTAGGATTTAAACCATTAATCTCTGCAGCAAGATTCTCTGCTACAACTTTTGCTTCAAGATGAGCAAAAACCCCTGCTTTAGATAAGGGTTTGCCTGAATCTAATGTTATAGAGGCGACATCACCAATCGCAAAAACATTATCATATTTTGTTTTAAGTGTATTTTTATCAACAGGTATCCAACCTGCTTCATTGCCTAATTTAGAATCTTTTATAACCTTTGGACCTCGATGAGGAGGAACAAAAATTAGCATATCATAGTTAACAACATGATTTCCTTCAAATCTAATCTCCTTTTTATTTGAATTAACAGAAATTAATTGAACTTCTGGAGTAAAATTAATATTTCTTGACTCTAACATTGATTTAATTATCTTGCCATTTTCTGGGCCTGCTGAAGGCATTGGTAATGTCTCTGGAGTAAAAATATTAATTTCTGTTTTTCCCCTTATTCTTTTCTTGGAGAAATATTCATCAAGAAGAAAAGCAGCTTCATAAGGTGCAGCTGGGCATTTGAATGGGAGAGAAGAAATAACAACAGCAACTTTTCCACCTTTAAATTCCTTTAAATCCTCTCTTAATCTTTCTACTTCTTCAATTTGGTAAAGATTATATCCTGCCTGAGAAATACCCTTGATATTTTCAGGAACAAGTTCCGCTCCAAGAGAAATGATCAAATAGTCGTAATTAAAGTTATTTTTATTTGTCTTAACAATATTTTTTTCGGTTTCTATTTTTACAACTTTTTCATTAACAAAAACAATTCCTTTTCTTTTAAGACGCTCAAGCGATTTTTGTATTTTTTCAACATTTCTTTTTCCTTCCATTACCCATAAAAAAGACGGGGCATAAACATGTTTGTCATTTTTATCAATTAATATAATCTTATGTTCTTTACCTATTTTTTTGCGGAGTTTATTAGCCACCACTAAACCCCCTATTCCCCCACCTAATATTAATATTTGTTTCATTTTCCCAGTTTTTTCTTCATACTTTCAAATTCTTTTCCAGTAATTTCCCCTTTTGCATATCTTCTCTTCAAGATTGTGAGAAAATCTAAATCATCTTTTTTGTTTGATTGAGAAGGGTTAACCAAAGTAACTATGAGCCAAATAGTGAGCCCCAAGAAAAGCAACATAAAGATAAATCCAAAACCCATTCCAAAGCCAATCATGCCGTAGCCTCCCATTCCAAAACTGCCGAACAGGAAAAGCAATGCTACAGCTACAAGAACCCAGATCCAAACATTTTTGTTTTCTTCCATAAGTGTCACTCTCTTAACTCCTTTTTTATTTCATCAAATTGTTTTTTGTTTATCTCTCCTTTAGCATATCTTTTCTGTAAAATATCAATTGGAGTTTCAGACTCTTTCTTTTTTTTTGTAAACTTATAAATAAGCCAAATTATTAAGGCAATTATCCCTATTAAGAAAACTAGCCGGGGTATATTCCAAAAGCTATTATAACTATAATATGTTGGATAGCTTCCCATCATTCCACCACCCATCATGCCGCCAGACTCGTCGCAATATATGGTTTTTGCCATGTTGAGATGAAACTGTTCTTCTGCTTCAGAACCTTCTTGTAATCCCATCATTTTGTGCATGAGTTCATGAGATTCTCCCGGATGCATTTGCTCCATATAATATTCGCCAAGTATTTCTAACTGAGAGTTCGACAAACTTTTACAATCGATTTTTGAATCAATAATGTTTTTGGCTTCATTAATTTCTTGCAATGTAATAGCATTAACTAAGTTCATATTCAGAAACAAAATGATAGCCATAAAAATTATTGTTTTTTTCATATTTCCACCTCACAACTTCTCAACAATTTTTCCATTTTTCTTTAACCTTTCAGTCAAAACTTCTTTTATTATATCAAATGCCTTAATTATTTTTGAATTTGTAAGTTTGTAATAAATATTTTTTCCTTTTCTATCCGAAATAACAGTCCCTTTAGATTTCATAATGGATAAATGTTGGGAAATATTAGCCTGGCTCAATTTTGTTTTCTCAATAAGCTCAGTTACTGACATTTCTTTATCTCTCAAAAGATTCAATATCTCTAATCTTGTAGGATTTGAGAATACCTTGCACATTTCAGCATGAATTTTATATAGTTCTTTCATAGTATTGTATTAGAATATTCTAATATTTAAATACTTTTCTGATGCCTATCCCCATTTTTACTCCCTTCAAATTTCCAAAATTTGCTTTTTAGGTGACGTTTACTTTACAGCTCAACAAAAAGTTAATTATTTAAAATGTAATATTAATTGACTTCCATGCTAATTAGTCTAGAACATACAGTTACTAAGGAAGAAACAGATAATTCTAATCGTGTCAAGCACTTTGTATACTTTGCCTATTTAGAATGTATTAGGCAAGAGTTTTTGAGAATACATAGTTTATCAGATGAAAATCTCCTTAAAATATATGGTTTAGGATTAATGGTTATTAGTACCTCTGCAATTTATAGAAGTCCTCTTCATCAATATGACGAAATAACAGTTGCCTCAGACTTAAATAGGGAAGGTTTAAGGTTTAAAGTCAATCATGAGATACGTAGACATGCAAGTTATAGAAAAACAGGGTCTGTATTTACAGCTGAACAAACTTATGCCTTAGCTCCTATAGATGGCAGAAAACCAATACAAGTCCCAACATCATTATTTAAATTAGCATTAAGGAGATTAACAGTTTAGCCCTTTAATATAAATCAATTCATAAAAATGAACTTCAAGCCATTAAACAGTAAAGAAAAAGAAAATGTCCTAAAATTAATAAAAAAACAATTTTCTATTGAAGACTTACATTTAGATTACATCTTTTTCAGCAATGAAGATCATAAAATATTCATTATTAGCAAAGATGTTTCAAAAATAAACTTATCAAACTTAAGAATAAATAACATAGGACTTTATTTTGGAAAAATCGAAGATGATGGCTTTAGATTATCTATAGAAGGTTCGCAAATTATTGGAAATTTAGCATTAAATAATATTATTGAAATAGATGATGTAGATACAAAGAAGTGGTTTCTAGGTGAAGATATACCTACTAAAGTTGATAATGTTCGTGGTTACGTTATTCTTAGGAACAAAAATGACTTTTTAGGTTGTGGTAAAATCAAAAACAACAAAATAATAAATTACATTGATAAAGGAAGAAGAATAAGAACTTCTGATATTCTTTATCTTAATAAATAATTTATTTCCTACTTAATTTTGATAAATCACTTTTTAACAAACTAAAATTCTAAATAGAAATCTTTAAATAGATGTAATTTACTATTATTTAATGACGAATATGGAAGCTACGGAAATTAAGGTAGGAAAGTATAGTGTAATGTTATTTCCAGACCAACCTGTATGTGCTAGTATAAGATATGATGGCTTAACTAATCTTATTGATGCGCAACTGCAATCAATAAATTCTAGATTACTACAAAGTCCTTCTGATATAGAAGCAAGAATTGAACTTGCAAAATTGGAACAAGATCATGGACATCTAGATAATGCCCTCAGAGAATTTGAAATCGTTAGAAACTTAGACCCGGAAAACATTAAGGTATTAATGCACCTAGCAGTTTTATATGCTTCAGAGGAGTCTAGGAAATATGAAGAATCTGAGACTTGTCTAAGAGAGGTCTTGCAACTGGACCCGAATTTCGAAGATGCGCAAGATCTTCTATCTGATGTTAAAACTAGAAGAGATTCATGGATCTAGTAAATTAGAACTATTTTTAAACAATAAAACTTTATAAATTGTAATGGGCCGATTGTATAATGGTATTACACCACCTTCGCATTCAGTAGAAAAAGGTGGAGACTCCGCGTTCGATTCGCGGTCGGTCCACATAAAAAAATGTTTAATTATTATTTGAATTAAGTAATTAAATGCCAACAATAACAATTCAAGACTCGGAACCCTTCCTTGAGAGTTTAGACAGCCTTCTCAGAAGCGGGAGAATGGTAATAGCAGACACAAACTGTATTTTATCAGCAAGATATCTAGTTGAAAGTAGAGTTTACGCAAGACAGGGTTACTCTGATTTGATAAATGACTTGCTAAGTCAACAACTTTCAATTCAACAATTAGAACAGTGTATAGAATCCTTTGTAGCTGAAACAGAAAGAATGCAAGAAGGGTTATATAGCATTATTAATAACCCAAACCGTCAACTCTTCACAACACCAGAAGTTGTTCATGAAATTAAATCATCTGTAAACTTACTAAGATTTAAGCAACATTGTCGTTTTATCTCAGGATTAACTCAGCTAGAATTAAGAGATCTTTTAGATTACTGCTTTAGCGCAGGAATTGCTCACTTATCCAACATTTATGATTTCTTATGGGCTCAAACAGAAACCAGCGTTATAGACGGGCCGTTTAGGCAAGAGGAATCATATTGGCAACTTATCGATCATTTACGTAAGGCAGAAGTGCCTGTAGAAAAACCATTCCTAATAAACAATAATCCTAAACCACTTTACACTGATGCTAATTTAGTTGCCACAGCTTTTTTTGCTTCAGGTCTTTACTCAAGCAAGTTTGGTGACTTTGGTTATCCTGTAGCTATCCTCAGTAACGATTGTGACATTGACGCTCTAATCTCACAAGGTAACGAACTAGCAAAAACTATGTTTGCAGGGTATGATGTTAGTTGTTCAAAAATTGGTCATAGAACTGGGAGACTTATAAAACATACACAAGTTAGACATACCCAAGGTCATAGTACATTCAGTCATCAATAAATCTTATAAACACTAAATTACAATTAATTCTATGTTCAAATGGTATGGCAAATTAGGAATCTTAATGATTCTTTTTGCTCAAATTAATTTTGTTTTCAAAATAGAACCTTTTGCGAGATGGTATTTTCCCATTATTTGGTTTGGCTACATATTTGTATTAGACTCAATAAATTATAAAATATCAAATAAATCACTTTTAATGAAAGATAGAAGGCATTTCTATATAATGTTAGTTTTATCATTATTTTTCTGGATTTTGTTTGAAATAATTAACCAATTTATAAGCAACTGGACTTACAACACATTTAACATATTTAAATCAACTATAGAAAAAGGAATTTTTGGTTTAATCTCATTTTCAACAGTTCTCCCAGCTATTTTTGAAACTTACTATTTAATAAAAAATACTCATTTGTTTAATCATGCAAAATTAAAACATAAACACAAGATAACAAGAAGATTTCTTCATATAATGTATATAATAGGAATAATTTGTTTAATAGCTCCAATTATTTTTCCAACTTTTGCATTTCCATTAGTTTGGGCATCATTTTTCTTTATTTTAGACCCAATTAATTATCTTCATAGAAAACCAAGTATTATTATGCATTTAAAAGATAGAAACTTAAAAATTCCATTATCTCTAATGTTAGCTGGAATTACAACAGGTTTTTTCTGGGAATTTTGGAATTATTGGGCAGTTCCTAAATGGTTTTATAATATCCCTTATGTGGGTTTTTTCAAGATATTTGAAATGCCTGCTCTTGGTTACTTAGGCTATTTACCATTTGCTCTAGAACTATACGCAATGTATTACTTTTTTACTGGAACCTTACATGATGAAGAAATTAAAATATATAAGATAATAAAAAATAACACTTAGAACTTTGAAATAGCTTCAACAGCATCTTTAGCCTCTCTTGGATTCATTCCAATAACTAATCCAAAGCTTTTCAAGGCATCCCTACTTCTTAATTCATATTCATTAGTTGCTAATGAAGTTAATATCATCTTTACTTTATATTTTCTGCATAAGATAACGTTTTGTATCATTCTTCCTAAAATTCTTGTTCTATTAAAAGAACTTGCCTTTAAAATACTATTAAAATTAAAAGCAACATAAACATTATTCTTAGAAGCTAATCTGCATAAAACTTGATTTAATCCTGAATTTCTAAAATTCAAATTATCTTTGTAATTATTTAACTCTAAATCTACAAGTATATTTATTCTTCTATTCTCAATAAGTTTCCTATTCTGTAAAATATCCCCTTTAAAAATTACAGGAAATTTAGCACCCTTAATTTCATTTAATTTCTCAATAACACTTGTATAAATTAAAGAGTCAATTCCTAACTCATCCTTAAATCGACATTCATCTTTAAATAAAACTAGATCTTTAAACATAAATTACTAAGAGTTTATTAATTTTTAAACATTACTAAATGCTGAGTAAATATGAACCAAAAATAACTACAAGAATTCCAACCAATTTAACCCATGAAAAACTAGATTTAAACAAAAAGATCGATAAAATTGTTATTAAAATTAAAGAAGTTGATTGGAGTGTTATAGCATAACCTGGATTTGGAGCATCATTAACTGCCTTAACTTGAAAATAATTTCCTAGTAGAGAAAAAACTGCAGCAATTATAAGTAAAATTAACATGAAAAAAGTTATTTTAATAGAGGTTTTGGTACTTACTAAAACAATGCCAAACCCTAAAAAAACTAAACCAAAAATAAATAAATTAAGAATGTTTTGATTAATATTTAGAAGCAATAGTTTTTTGTATATTAATATCATAAATGTAAAAGATAAAGCAGCAAGAATTGCAGACAAAATCCAATTTATTGTCATAAATTAATAAATATAGATATATTTTATAAAGTTTTGCCTAAGAGCATTGAGATACTCCAAAATAAATTAAGATATTTTATAATTATATAGTAGTAACAAATCGAAAGATTTATAAGTAAGTAAAAATCTTAATAATTTAAAAAATGGCAATAGAACTACCAGGATATAAAACAGTACTTGATAACCAAGTTTATTTTAGAGATCATGGAGACAGAACTTTACTAAAATTTAGTTCAAATCCTTCTAATTCAAATGTAGAACTTAAAGAAATTGAAGAAGTACTATTATTGTTAAAATATACTGTTCCCACTGAAGAAAGTGTTATTGATCATTTGCATGAAAAAGCAACTCAAGTAGATACTAGACTTTCTTTAATGCCTAGTAATGGCAGGCCTGTAGAAATTCCAAATGAAAGTCTATTAGAGAAGGCCTTGAGAAATTTACCACGAAAAGTTAGAACAGATATAAGATCTAAGAATGCTGAATGTTTAGAGTTTATCAGAAGAAATACTTCTGCTCCAAAAGCTGACGGAGATCCAACTCAATTTGTAATCCTTAGATACGGATTTATCCCAGTAGAAGTTATTAGACATTATCAGCAAGAAACTGAAGTTGCACTTAATTCAAAATGGTATAATAATACGCTCGAGCATGCTCCTCTAATTAAGCAAGGTTATGGTGAAAGTTGGCAAGTGAAAATTAAATTAGACCAAGGAGAATTACCAAAATGTAATCAAGATCCACTAAAAGGGAGTAATATAACATTTGGAACTGAAAGAATGCCTGTTGGAAGATTAAGGATTGCAGGAGAAGAAGTTATTCACACACTTGATGCTTTATACTCAAGCTTTGATTCACCAGAAGCATTATCTCGCCTTGAAGACATTTCACCAGTTTTACTTGAAAAAGCATCATTAGAGTCTATTGCAGCCTTATTTGAAAATGTTAAACGGGCAGTTGAAGAGAGACAATCAGCCCAATCTCCAAGTATTAGGGGCAGATTAATAAACTAACTGAATTTTATAGCCTTTTTACTTTAACTACACCACATTCTAATGTTAAAGTGGTTTATATTTCTTGTTGATATTTAGTTTACGAACCCAAAAACCCTTAAATATAGGCTTTTTAAGCCAATATAAGCCAAAACAAAAGCTTTATATATAAGTTCATTGTCTATTTTAAATAGACATGTTTATCTAAACTAAACAAAATGGAAGAAACTAAGAAAAGAAGTTACAAAGCTGATTTTGAATCAGAAAAGAAAAAAAACGAAGAGTTAGTTAATGACTTAAAAAGACTCCAAGCAGACTTTGAAAATTACAAAAAAAGAGTAGAAAAAGAAGCTTTGGAATTTCAAAAATTAAGCAACCATAAATTAATGGAAAAATTACTTCCAATTTTGGATGATTTTGACAATACATTAACTCATTTGTTAAAACATGCTAAAGATGACACAAATATTCAAGGAGTAAAAATACTCTATGATAAATTCAAGAAAATACTTTTCGATGAAGGCTTAATCCCAATAAAATCTATTGGGGAAAAATTTGATCCTTATAAGCATGAAGTAATTAAAAAAGAATTTCATGATAAAGAGGAAGGAATTATTTTAGAAGAGATTCAAAAAGGTTACATGTTCACTGATAAAGTAATTAGAAGTTCAAAAGTAAAAATATCGGGTGGTCAACAAGAAATAAAACAACAAGATCAAGAAAATAAAGATCAAAAATCAAATTCACATAATTAGGGGGTAATTAAAAATGGGAAAAATAATTGGTATTGATTTGGGGACATCTAATTCAGCTGCAGCTTTCTTAGAAGCTGGGCGTCCAAAAATTATTCCAAGTAAAGAAGGTGCTTCATTATATGGAAAAGCATTTCCAAGTGTAGTTGCCTTTACAAAAAATAATCAAATTTTAGTGGGAGAACCTGCTAAAAGGCAAGCAGTTAGTAACCCAGAAGCTACAATAACAGCTGCAAAAAGAAAAATAGGTACTAGTCATAAATACAAAATTCATGGAAAAGAATATACCCCTCAACAAATTAGTGCGTTTATATTACAAAAAATTAAGGTTGATGCAGAAGAATTTATTGGAGATAAAGTTGAAAAAGCTGTAATCACAGTTCCTGCTTACTTTGATGATAACCAAAGACAAGCAACAAAAGATGCTGGAACTATTGCAGGCCTAGAAGTAATTAGAATTATTAATGAACCTACTGCTGCTGCTCTAGCATATGGATTAGACAAACAAACTAAAGAGCAAAAAATTCTTGTTTATGACTTTGGCGGCGGTACATTAGATGTAACAATAATGGAATTTGGTGATGGTGTTTTTGAAGTTAAATCAACTTCAGGAGACACTCAGCTTGGTGGTACTGACATGGACAATGTAATAGTTAATTTTGTTACGCAAGAATTTGAAAAAGAAACTGGCATTGACTTAAGTGATGATAGCACAGCAATGCAAAGAGTTAGAGAAGCTTCAGAAAAAGCAAAAATAGAACTATCAACAACACTTGAAACAGACATTAACTTACCATTTATTACAGCAAATGACAAAGGTCCAAAACATTTACAATTAAAATTAACAAGAGCTAAGCTTGAATCATTAGTAAAACCTATTGTGGAAAAAACAAGGCATCCAATAGAACAAGCATTAAAGGATGCAAAATTAACACATAATGATATTAACAAAGTAATCCTAGTTGGTGGGCCAACAAGAATGCCGATGGTTCACAAATTTGTTGAGGACATAGTTGGAAAAAAACTTGAAAGAGGAGTAGATCCTATGGAATGTGTAGCTCTAGGAGCTGCAATACAAGCGGGTGTATTAGCTGGAGAAGTTAAAGATGTATTACTTTTAGATGTTACTCCTTTAAGTTTAGGTATAGAAACATTAGGTGGAGTTTTCACAAAGTTAATTGATAGAAACACCACTATTCCAACAAAAAAGTCACAAATCTTCTCAACAGCCCAAGATAATCAAAATGCCGTAACAATTAATGTTTTACAAGGTGAAAGAGCCATGGCATTAGATAACAAAACTCTTGGAAGATTTGACTTAATAGGAATTCCTCCTGCACCTAGAGGAATCCCCCAAATTGAAGTTTCATTTGATATTGATGCTAATGGAATTGTTCATGTAAGCGCAAAAGACTTAGGAACAGGAAAAGAACAAAGTATTAAAATTACAGCATCACAAAAATTAAATGACTCTGAAATAGAAAGGATGAGAAAAGAAGCAGAGAAATTTGCTGAAGAAGACAAAAAAAGAAAAGAAGACATTGAAATAGTTAACCAAGCAGATACTTTAGTTTACACAACAGACAAATTACTTGAAGATTTCAAAGGAAAAATTGATGACGCAAGAATTAGTAAAGTGAAAGATAAAATTGAAGAACTTAAAAAATTACTTGAACCTGAAATTAAAGATATGAGTAAAATAAAAGAAAAATTAGATGAGACAAATAAAATGATCCAAGAAATGTCGGTAGAACTTTACCAAAAAGCAGGGGCTAAAGCCAATACAGATTCAAAAGAAGAAACAAATGATAATGTAAAAGATGCAGAATTTGAAGAAAAGAAATAATAATACAATATGTCTCATATAACTGTTTTGGAGCATCAGAATTTCGCAGTAGCACTAGATGCACTAACATCTCAATTAGTAGAAGATGAAGCTCTTAAGCCAGTTAGAGATGAATCAGGTATAGTAATTTCAACAAAACCAGGTAATATTGATAATTTCGTAAAAGGTACATTAAAATTCCTAGCAAATTATCAAAATTTATCTAATGAGAATAGGATCACATTGGTTTGCGCATATTATCTAAGTGTAGATGTTCTATCTGCAGGCCAAAGCAATCAAATTTTACAATCAATAAATGACCAACATTGGGGTGGCTGTGCTTTCATAGATAAATATGGCAGACTTCAATGTAAACCATAAAAGAAGATTTTTTAAACTGTTATTTTTTCCTTAAAATATGGCAAAGCGTGATTATTATGAAATCCTTGGAATTAGTAAAACATCTTCAAAAGAGGATATTAAATCATCATACAAAAAACTAGCAAAGAAATATCATCCTGATGTCTCTAAGGATAAAGACTCAGCTGAAAAATTTAAAGAAATAAGTGAAGCTTATGCAGTTTTAAGCGATGACACTAAAAAAAGTCAGTATGATAAATTTGGTCATGCAGGCTTTGACCAAAGATATTCTCAAGAAGACATATTTAGGGGATTTGACTTTGATATATTTAATGACATTTTTACTGGAGACAACGGAGTAGATTCAATATTTGACATGTTCTTCGGAACTTCTAGAGGTAGAAGATACTCAAGTAGAGGTTCTGATTTAAGATATGATGTAGAATTAACTTTAAAAGAAGCTGCTAGAGGAACCAAAGAATCAATTTCTTTCTTCAGTGAATCAAAATGTGAATCTTGTAATGGCACAGGATCTTTTGATGGAAAAACAGAAAAATGCAATAAATGCAATGGTAAAGGTAATATTACCCACACAACTAGAACCCCATTTGGCTATTTTCAACAAACAACCATATGTTCAAATTGTAATGGTTCTGGGGAACAAATAAAAAATCACTGTAAAAAATGCAATGGAAGTGGCATTATAAAAAAAGAACGCCATCTAAGTGTGACAATTCCTGCTGGAGTAGACACAGGTCATCAATTGAGGCTTAAAGGGGAAGGCAGTCATATTAAGAATGGAGAAGCTGGAGATTTATATATTGTTATTCATGTTAAAGAAGATCCAATTTTCGAAAGAAGAGATAATGACTTATATCTAAAAGTGCCAGTTTCATTTAGCCAAGCAGCTCTAGGAGATAAAATAGAAGTGCCTACCATAGATGGAAATATATCAATGAATTTGCCTAGTTCTACTCAAACAGGAACTTTATTTAGATTAAAAGAAAAAGGAATTAAACACTTAAATAGTAATTCAATAGGTGATCAATATGTAGAAATTATTGTAAGAACTCCAACCAAACTGTCAAAAGAAATGAAAGAATATTTCCAAAAATTATCAAAAATAACAAAAGAAGACCTTAAATATGACTCAAAATCATTCTTTAGTAAAATTAAAGATGTATTTGATTAAAAATTGGGCTAAATCTATCTAAATAGAGGCTCTTTCAGAAATCAAAATCTTCTCTTTTCTCGAAAAAAAATTGCTGACTTTCTAGTAGTCTGAATCTGAGTAACCTAGCAGCCAGCCCATTTCTGCATCTGATATTGCATCTGCCTCCATTTGTTCATCTGCTTTTTCCTCTGAGAAGAGGTCTTCTTCTTCCTCCTCCCAAATGTCCCGACTCTTCTTCATTTTAACCCCCATAAGAATATTAATCAATCTAAGTATATATACTTAGTCTATATATTTTATATATAGTATATTTTATATATTCAAAAAATAGATATGTTTTTATATTCAAAATAATGTTACTTTATTAATTATAGGGGTTGTTAAGATGGAATACAGAAAAATCATTAAGTTTGGTAATTCTTCTTTTGTTGTTTCTCTCCCTGCTGCTTGGATCAAAAAAAATAACATAAAGAAAGGAGACTCTATATTTTTTGAAGAAAGTAATAATAGCGACCTAATTTTTAGACCTAATAACATAACAACCACAATTAAAAAACGAATTGTCATAACTGCTACAGATAAAAGCTTTCCTGACTTAAACAGAGAAATAATTTCTAACTACATTAAAGGTTTTGCAGTTCTTGAAATAATTGATGAAAACATGCTAACTAGATCAAAAGACATCAAAGATTTACTACAAAACTTAATTGGTATTGAAATCCTTGAACAAACTCAAAAAAGACTTATCGCAAAAGACTTAATTGACATAGATTCAATTTCATTAAGTGGTATTGTTAAAAGAATGGATGTAATAATTAGGTCAATGTTAGATGATTCATTCAATTGTTTAACCTCGAATAAAAAGGATGTAGAAGAAAAAATAGCAAGTATTCATGATAGGGATTTAGATGTCAATAGACTCTATTTCCTTGCATTTAGGGTATTAAGAATATTGATGAATAATCCAACCTTAGCAGCAAAGAAACAAATCTCAAATTCGAAAATATTTTCATATGCTACCTTAGTTGAAAGTTTGGAGAAAATAGCAGATACAATTAAAAGATCAACTAGACAATTTCCTAATTTAAACACAGATAAAGAATACAAAGAAGAACTAATGAGCCTTCTTCAAAACCTTTATGAATTATACATAGATAGTATGAAAGCTTATTTAAATGACGATGTTCAATTAGCATTTTCAATAGGTTCATCCAAAGATTCATTTATTGAAAACCATAATAATTTCTTAAAAAAATATAGAGATGTAGAAACAGCCAGACTTTATGATCATCTAAATTCAAGGTTAATTTACATTAGGAATATAGGAAGAAGTATTTATCAATAAAGCGAAAATTATATATATTTAATAATTATAAGTCTTAATATATGAATAAAATAGTTGTTTTTTCTATTATAGTCTTACTTATAATTCTAGCAATTTTAATTTGGTATATGAAATTCTTAAAATCAACATTTGTATAAACTTTTAAAGATTTAACCGTAATCACCTAAACTACAACAATAAACATTATAAATACATTCTATAGTTTAATCGATATGGGGGATATTGAACTTATTGTTGGTTGTATGTTCTGTGGGAAGACAAGAGAATTATTAAGAAAAATTAGAATTGAATTAGCAGCAGAAAGAAATGTAAAATTATTTAAGCCTAGTCTAGACAATAGATACCAAGAAAAAGCAATAACAACTCATGACAAAGAAAATCTAGTTGCAATTCCAGTTCAATCAACTGAAGACATTTACAATTGCTTAAACGAAAACACTAATGTAATTGGTATAGATGAAATTCAATTCTTTGATGATAAAATTATTGATTTTTGCCTAGAACAAGCAAATAGAAACAAAAAAATTATTGCAAGTGGTTTAAACTTAGATTTTAGAGGTGAGCCTTTTAAATTCAGAAATTCAAATAAACATATAGGGGATTTAATGCCATACTCTTTAGTATACCATTTAAGAGCAATTTGTACATTTAAAAATGAAAATGAAAAAATATGTGGCAAGCCAGCTGATTTTAGCCAAAGATTAATTGAAGGAAAACCAGCCTCTTATGATAGTCCTTTAATTTTAGTGGGTTCAAAAGAACATTATGAAGCAAGATGTAGAAAACACTTTTTTATTCTAAAGAACAAAAATGTCAAATAAAAAAAGAGTGGTTATTACTGGAGGCCCTGGATTTGGAAAAACAAGTATTATTAAACGTCTCAAAAGAGAAAGAATTCAAGCCACTCCAGACTATGCAAGGATGCTCATTGATGGTTTTAAACTTAAACCAGCAGAAGACCATTTAAAATTCCAATCACAATGGCTCGAATTAATGTTAGCAGGTTTTAACAACACAAACTCACAAACAACACTTTTTGAATATGGATTTCCAGATATTATTGCATATTTTAGGTGGAGAGATGGACATAGTTATAGTATACCACAGCAATTCATTGATGCTGCGCAAAACTCCAGGTTTGAACAAGTATTTATTCTTAGACCAATTGATCCTTTATTTTTTGAACAAGATTACGCAAGAGTTTTTACCTATGAAAAAAGTATTGAATTAGATAGAGAGATTTGTAAAGCGTGGGACGAATTTGGCTACAAACCTACTTTAGTCCCCAATATTAAACTAGAGAGTAGAGTTTCATATATAAGGGGCCATGCTCTTAGATAATTTTATAAAACTTCTAGATTCATTTACTAATATGAAAGA
>Ga0209542_10011166_pt1 | contig 15987 bp, 17 predicted proteins | sample RifCSPhighO2_01_FD_184028 | JGI IMG/M metagenome (GOLD analysis project Ga0209542, IMG submission 184028) | Soil microbial communities from Rifle, Colorado - Rifle CSP2_plank highO2_0.1 (SPAdes) (version 2) | ecosystem: Environmental > Terrestrial > Deep subsurface > Rock core/Sediment ... | reverse complement strand
GCCGTGCTAAAACATACGAATCAATAGTTAATGGAGAAGAGATAAGGGCGCCTCATTTGCCGGAGTCATTCAAGGTGTTGTTGTCGGAAATAAAAGGTCTGGGATTAAATGTGGAATTAATAGAAATATAATAATATGGATTTAGCTTCAATAAAACTCAAGATTGCTTCTCCGGATGACATAATGTCATGGTCATATGGAGAGGTAACAAAACCGGAAACAATCAATTACAGAACCCAAAAGCCCGAGAGAGAGGGATTATTTTCCGAGTCAATTTTTGGTCCAACAAAGGATTGGGAATGTTATTGCGGTAAATATAAAAGAATACGATACAAAGGAATTATTTGTGATCGATGTGGAGTTGAAGTAACAAGGTCAATTGTTAGAAGAGAGAGAATGGGCCATATTAAACTTGCTGCACCAGTTGCTCATATCTGGTTCTTGAGAGGAGTTCCTTCCAAGGTTGCTACTGTATTGGGGGTTTCTTTACCTGAACTTGAGCGGGTAATTTATTTTGCAAGCTATATTATTACAAGTGTAAATGAAGATTTGAAATCTGAAGCGATGAAAAGGATTGAGTCTGAATTTAAATCTAAGTTAAAGAATTCCAAGAACACCACAGAAGAGGAGTCGTTAAAAGAATTAAAAGACCGCGAGAAAAACAACTTAAAGAATATGCTAAAGTATCAGATAATTTCTGAACTTGATTTTAGGGATCTTTCTACTAAATACGGTGAAGTATTTGAAGCTGGAATCGGAGCGGAAGCTGTCAGAAGGTTGCTTGAAGAATTAGATATGGAAGAAATGCTTGTCGAATTAGAAGGGGAAATGAAAAATGAATCAAATCCTTTAGAAATTAGAAAGATCTCAAGAAGACTCAAATATTTAAAAGGAATGATCAAGGCTGGAATTCGTCCAGAATGGGCAATTATAACAATTCTTCCGGTTATTCCTCCAGCATTAAGACCCATGGTTCCTTTAGATGGAGGACGTTATGCCACCTCAGATTTAAATGATTTATACAGAAGAGTGATAAATAGAAATAACCGTTTAAAGCATTTGCTTGAATTGAAAGCTCCGGAAGTTATCACTAAAAATGAAAAAAGAATGCTTCAGGAAGCTGTTGATGCTCTTATCGATAATTCAATGAGAAGAGGGCAAATTACAACAGCTGCTTCAACTGGCCAGAAAAGAGCCTTAAAATCTCTGGCCGATATGCTTAAAGGAAAACAGGGCCGATTTAGACAGAATTTGCTGGGTAAGAGGGTTGATTATTCAGGAAGAAGTGTTATTGTTATCGGTCCAGAATTGGGATTGGCAGAATGCGGATTGCCCAAACGAATGGCCTTGGAGTTGTTTAAGCCATTTGTAATTGGACTTCTTATCCGCAAAGAACTTGCTCATAATATTAAATCAGCCGGCCGATTAATAGAACAGGAAACCCCAGATGTTTGGACAGCTCTGGAAGAGGCAATGAAAGGCAAGTTGGTTTTATTGAATCGTGCTCCGACTTTGCATCGTTTATCAGTACAAGCATTTGAGCCGACATTGATAGAGGGTAAAGCAATTAAAATTCCGGCCTTACCTACACATGCTTTCAATGCTGATTTTGACGGAGATCAGATGGCTGTCCATTTACCACTGACGAATGAAGCTCAAACAGAGGCTAGAGAATTAATGCTTGCCAGTCATGGAATTTTGAAACCGGCGACAGGCGAGCCAGTTGCCTCACCAAGTCATGACGTATCTTTTGGTATTTATTATTTAACAAGTGTTTTGAACGATGCAATTGGTCAAGGAAAAACATTTTCTTCTCGGTATGAGGCTCTTTTGTCTTTTGAGAATAATTTTACTGATTTAAGGGCCATGATAAAAGTTCCAAATCCTGACCATAAGATTGATAGCAAAGAACCAAAAATGATTGAGACAACCCCCGGTAGGATGATATTCAACAAGTCCCTTCCGAAAGGACACTTGTTTATAAACAGAACTTTAACTAAACCAGATCTTAAGGTTATCGGTTCTGATATTTGGGATGAATTTGGGAAAGAATCTACTGTTGTTTTCTTAGATAAAGTAAAAGATATTGGATTTCATTATGCTACCATTTCTGGTGTTTCTTGGGGTATGAATGACTTGAGAATTCCAATTGAGAAAAACGGCATCATTGAAGAGGCCGATAAATTGATAGAAGAAAATAAGGCATTATACGAAGATGGTTTGCTTACCGAATATGAGAGGCGTTCTAAGGCCATTGAAATTTGGAATACCACCAAATCAAAACTCTCCGTTCTTGTTAAAAAGCAGCTTCTTCCTAGCGATTCTGCCTTTATGCTTGTTGATTCTAAATCCAGAGGAACTTGGGGAACCTTGGATCAAATGATGGGTATGAGGGGTATTTTTGCCAATCCGGCCGGAGAACTTATTGAGTTGCCGGTAAGAAATTCTCTTAAAGAAGGTTTAACCTCTCTTGAATATTTCATTTCTACTCACGGAGCCAGAAAAGGATTGGTGGATACTGCTCTAAAAACTGCTACCGCAGGATATCTTACAAGACGATTGGTTGATGTGGCACAGGATATTGTCGTTACCGAAGAGGATTGCAAAGATAAAGAAGGATTTGTGATGCACGCTGAAGATGGAAAGGTAAGCGGAGAGACCTTGGGCAGGAGAGTTAAAGGAAGAGCTGTTCTGGAAGATATTGTTGGCCTAGATGGAGAGATTATAGTTAAGAAAAACAAGATAGTGGACAAAGAATCTGCCAAGAAAATTGAAACTTTGGGATTAAAGACAATTAAGGTCAGATCGGCTATAAAATGTAAGGCCCATACCGGAATTTGCCGATTGTGTTACGGATACGATCTTTCTAAGAACGAATTAGTTAATATTGGTGAAGCAGTTGGTATTGTTACTGCTCAAGCTATTGGAGAACCAGGTACCCAGCTGACGATGAGAACTTTTCATACTGGAGGTGTTGCTGGTGGAGCGGACATCACTATGGGTTTGCCGCGAGTTGAAGAAATTTTTGAAGCTAGACCGCCTACATTCAAAGCCTTGATTGCTGATGTTGATGGTAAGGTTTTGGCTGTTGAAGATAGAGGTAAACAAAAGGTTTTAGTTGTTGAGGTTGTCCCTTTGGCAGGCTCAGGGCAAGAGGGTGAGAAAAGAGAATATCTTGTTGCTCCCAATATTACTGTTTCTGTAGCGGCGGGTGATTTAGTTTCTGTTGGACAACAATTAAGCGAGGGCCATGTCGACTTAAGGGAATTATTTAAGACAACTGATAATATTGATTTAGTGGCGAGATATATCATAAGAGAAGTTCAGGCTATTTATTCACCGACTGGAGATAGTATTAACGACAAACACGTTGAGTTGATTGTCAGACAGATGTTTTCTAGAGTCAAAGTTCTTGATTCCGGAGATACTGATCTTTTGGCGGGTGATACCGTTGAAAAGAGAACTGCTTGGATAGAAAACAGCAAAGCTAAAGATAATAAAAAAAGAGAATCAACATTTGAGCAATTATTGCTTGGTATAACCAAGGTATCCTTGACCACCGATAGTTTCCTTTCGGCCGCTTCCTTCCAGGAAACAGCCAGAGTCCTTATCGACAGTGCAATTCTTGGAAAAGAAGATTATCTCCGAGGTCTCAAGGAAAATGTCATCATTGGCCGCCTTATACCGGCGGGGACGGGTTTTGGCAGCGAAATGAACGAATAAAACTTCTGTGCTTGCCTGGCTCAATTACATTAGAGTTGACGGCAAGTCCGATGAATTCCCCAAAAGATGTATGACTAAAAACAATTTTTGGAAATTGGTGGTGTCTATCGCCATGTGTCAGGGGGCGGGAGTGATAGGGTCATTTTTTACTATCTCGGCGATAGGGAGTTGGTATCAGTTTTTGAATAAGCCAGTGTTTGCTCCGCCAAATTGGCTGTTTGGTCCGGTTTGGATTACTCTTTATACCCTGATGGGGGTTTCGCTTTATCTTATCTGGTCAGGCGGACTTGGCAGAAAGGGGGCAAGATTTGCCTTTTGGTTTTTTATTGCGCATTTATTCGTCAATGCAAGTTGGTCAATAATATTTTTCAGATTTCATAATATCTCCCTAGCTTTTGCCGTTATTCTGATTCTTCTTGCAATGATAATTATTTTAACTAAATTTCTTTTCCGTCCTCTCAATCTTCTTGCATCCAATTTACTTATTCCATATCTAGTCTGGGTCTCAATCGCCACGACACTCAATCATTCTCTGATGGTTTTGAATAAATAACCCCACAAATCTTAATCTCCAACATTTTTCAATTAACTTCTCAATTCCAACATTCCAACATTCTGCAGAATGTTGGAATGTTGTAAAAGGTATGATAAGATTAAAAAATGAAGACACCGAAACAATTGGAGCGTTATTTCAAAGGAGCCGCGAATCATTGGCGTATTGGAATTTTGCTTGTTGTTGATAAAAATGAAGGGATTGCGGTCGATGGAATTGCCGAAGAACTTCAGGCCAATTTTAAAACAATATCTCAACATACTCGTTCGCTTGTTTATGCCGGCCTTTTGAATAAAAAATATCGAGGTAGGTCGGTTGAGCACTCACTTTCGCCTTACGGAAAAATGTTTCTTAAGTTTATAAAATCATTCTGATATTCTTGAGAATATGAGAATGATTTTGAGTGTTAATATTTAAATATGAATTCTGAATCATTAGAATTGGCAAGAAAATATTTGGGGAAAAAGGTTGAGGTTACAATGGACAGACCTTTGGGTACAAAACATCCTAAACATGATTTTGTGTATGAGGTTAATTACGGTTTTATTGAGGGTGTAAAAGCTCCCGACGGGGAATATTTAGATGCATATTATCTTGGAGTTGCGGAGCCATTAGAAAAATCAGAAGGAGAGGTTGTCGCAATTATTCACAGAAAAAATAATGATGACGACAAACTTGTTGTTGTTCCCGAAGGAGTGAATTTTACAGATGAGGAGATAATGAAACAAGTGCATTTTCAGGAACAGTGGTTTGAATCTGAAGTGATTAGAAAATAATCCATGGCGACGGAAAATGATGAATCCCCAAAAACCGCCCGAGGCGGTTTTTGATTATTTGGGCTGGGGGGTGGTTGATTAAAAATAAATCTTGTTGCAAAGATTGATTAGGGGTGGTAAAATTGCTTTAATATCAAACATTTAACATATTATTATGGAATTCAAGAAAAAAGATGTCAGGAAAATAAAAAACGCAACCAAGGAGGAGTTGGAAAAACTCCAAAATGAGTATAAGGCTGTCACAGAGAGTATTCAGGGGATGAGTCCGGCTGGGCTTTTGATGTTGGGGGTTGCGGGTATTTTAATAATTCTCTACTTCAAATATATGATATTTGACCTAATTGGACTTATTTTGTTGTTGTATTCACTTTATGTGTTTATTCAGCGGGGAGCCCATCGCAAAGGTTATTTTGAAGGATACTATGACATGATGACTAGGTTTGGTAGCCGAGACGAGGATACAAATCCTGAGAAGAAGGATAACTCATAGAAGTAGTTGGGAATTTGTGGTATGATTTTATTATGAATAAAATCAACATTATTGTAGTGGTCGTATCCTTGGTCGCTGTAGTTTTTGCGGGCTGGTTCGCCTATAAGCAGGGTTATTTAAAAGGTTTGTCGGAAAACCAGCAAGACATAGAGTTCAACTTGCCTGGCATAAGATAATAACACCACTAACTGTCCGCCAATTGGTGGGCGGTTTTTGATTTAGTGCGTTTGAGATATAATGTAAACATGATTAAAAATAATTTTTGGAAAGTTTTTTGGGTGGTGTTTGTGATGGTTGGGGTCGGGGTAGGCTATTGGCTCATATCCCCGTTGTTTATAGATAAAAAAGTATCGGAAACTATGGAAGATATCGAGATCATGACTCCGGCGGACTCCAAACAGATTGTAGTCTCTCAAGGGAACTTTAAGGATGTCGACAACTTTCACAAAGGCGAGGGTACAGTAAAACTTATCAAATCAGGCGATAAATATTTTGTCCGGTTTGAGGATGATTTTAGGGTGACTAACGGACCGGATTTATTTGTCCACTTTGGCAGAGACGGCAAGTATTCAAGCGAGGCAAGAATAGGCGCTTTGAAAGGCAATATCGGCGGGCAGAACTATGAAGTACCAGAAAACATAAACCCGGGTGAATATAACGAGGTCTGGGTGTGGTGCAGGGCATTTTCTGTTCCGTTTTCAAGCGCGGTTTTAAAATAAAGATTGGAAAACATTGAACATGGAAAAGATATACAAAACAGAAGATGAGTGGAAAGAAACTCTGACGCCGGAACAGTACAAGATATTGAGACAAAAGGAAACCGAGCCGGCTTTTACTTGTCCCGTTGATAAGTTTAAGGGCGATGGTACCTATCACTGCGCCGCTTGTGATTTGTCTTTATTTCTATCTGAAAATAAATTTGAGTCAGGCACTGGATGGCCCAGTTATTTTCAGCCGATAGATTTGGAAAATATCGAGGAACATCTTGATGACTCTTTTGGTATGCAACGTACCGAAGTTATCTGTGCCCGGTGTGAATCGCATTTGGGCCACGTTTTTAATGATGGTCCTCCTCCGACGGGTAAGAGATATTGCATTAATTCAACCGTGCTAAAATTTACAGCTAATAATTAAAGATGAAAATATTTGTCAAAGCTAAGCCTAATTCTCACGAACAGAAAGTTGAAAAGATTGACGAGCAGAATTTTGTCGTTTCGGTTAAAGAACCGCCAATAAATGGCATGGCGAATCGAGCTATTGTGAAAGTGCTTTCAGAATATTTTCACACTTCTGGGGTTAGGATAATATCCGGACATATTTCAAGAAATAAGATAGTTGAGATATACTAAAGATATGAATAACAATACTTATCGGAAAGTGACAGGAACTGTGTTTGGGGTTGTGGCGGCGATGCATGCTCTACGACTGGTAAGTGGCTGGGAGGTGGTGTTTAATGGCTGGTCGGTGCCTATGTGGTTTAGTTTGGTCGGTGTATTTTTTGCAGGTTGGCTATCATGGACTGGATTGAAGAAGTAAATTAATCTCCAAAAGTTTGACATCGTCATAATTTAATGTTAAATTAAATTTAGTTTTGGGTTGTTCTTTAAGGAGGGACTGTGTCAGATAGCAACGACTCGGGAAAAGCTTCAAGAGGTGTTGGTAGTTTTCTTGTGATAATGATTACTGGTATTGTCAGGATGTATATTGCCGAGGTCATACAAGAAGGGCCTCTGATGTTAAAGGTTGAGGAATCAGGACCTTATTCAAGATTGAAAGGCGAAGACTTTGTTGTTTTTGAAAAAGATTCCTTGAGATTGCAAGGAGACGACTCAAGTATTCAGGATCTTCTTCATGAAGCTGTTCAACGTGGCAAACCTTTTTGCTCGGGACTGAAAAGACTTGGAGTCGAAGACGGAGTTCTATGTGAAATCTTGCCAGTTGATGTTGCCGGCTAATAGCCGGTTTTTTAATTCTTGATTTATTCATTCGGTAATATATACTTAAGTCATATGGCACGACACAAAAAGAAAGATAAATATGATGGAAAAGACAAGAAAGAAAGAGAATCAAGGTTTGATATTTCACAGGAAACCAAGAACAGTATTTGGGGCATAGCTAGCTTTATTTTGGCCATTTTGACCTTATTGAGCTTTGCGGGCAAGGCTGGTTGGGCTGGTGAAGGTTTTAATGTTTTTGCACGCTCCCTATTTGGCTGGGGATTTTTTATTGTTCCGGTGGCGTTAATTATTTTAGGAATCTCGTTTATTAAATCAATTTCAAGAAATATATATCACAGTGCAGTATTCGGGACGTTGCTTTTTATTGTTTCTATTCTGGGAACCTTTTATGTTTTTGGTGGCGGTAATTTTGATACTAGATTAGTTCAGGGTGGATATCTTGGAGTTATTCTTGGTGCACCCCTTTTGTCTTCTGTTGGTTTTGGGGCTTCTTTAATAATTCTCCTCGCTCTTGTTGTGATTGCTCTACTTGTATCTCTCAATGTTCCGCTTTACGGATTAATATCCAAAAAAGATGAGGAAGAAAAATTAGTTGATAATGTTGTGATTAAAAAGGGTTCAGAAGTTTTTGACCAGAAGAAACAGGAAATTAAACCAGCCTTTTTAGCTAAGCCAATAAAAGTTGAAGAAAAAGAATTTGTAATCAAGAATTTTAAAAAAGGCAAATGGGTTTTTCCGCCAACAGATCTTTTGCACGAAGATCAAGAGGAAGCAGTTACTGGTGATATTAACGCTAGTGCTTCAATAATCAAGAGGACGTTGGGCAACTTTGGGATTGATGTTGAAATGGGAGAGGTGTCAATCGGCCCCACGGTTACTCAATTTACACTTCGACCAGCTATCGGTATGAAGTTGTCAAGAATTGCTGCGCTTCAGCCAGATTTATCTTTAGCTTTAGCCGCTTATCCAATCAGAATTGAGGCTCCAATTCCGGGCAAATCACTGGTTGGCATAGAGGTTCCGAACAAGAAGGTGGCATTGATAGGTTTGAGAAACATGTTTGACCATGATGACTTTAAAAAATCAAAATATTTTCTACCTCTTGCTTTGGGGCGAGATGTTTCGGGAAACCCTGTTTTTGCCGGACTTGAGAAAATGCCTCATTTAATGATAGCTGGTGCAACTGGTACCGGTAAATCCGTTAGCATCAACACAATTCTTCTCTCCATGCTCTATAAACATTCTCCTGAGGTTTTGAAATTGATCTTGATTGATCCTAAGCGTGTGGAGCTTACTTTGTTCAATGATATTCCCCATTTGATAACCCCGGTTATTACTGATAATAAAAAAGTTCTTGGGGCTTTGAAGTGGTCATTGGGTGAGATGGATAGAAGGTATGACGCGCTTTCTAAAAGCGGTTCAAAAGATATATTTTCATATAACACTAAAATGGTTGAAAAAGATCAGCCAATAATGCCTGCCATAGTTATTGTGATTGATGAATTAGCCGACCTAATGGCTTCATATGGGCGCGATGTTGAGGCGGCTATTGTGAGATTGGCCCAAATGTCTAGAGCTGTTGGAATACATCTTATTTTATCTACTCAGAGGCCTTCGGTGGAGGTTATTACTGGTCTTATTAAGGCCAACATTACATCTCGTATCGCTCTTCAGGTGGCCAGTCAAATTGATTCTAGAACCATTCTCGATATGGCTGGAGCTGAGAAACTTCTTGGCAAGGGAGACATGCTTTTCTTGGCTGGTGATGTTGCCAAACCTCGTCGATTACAAGGAGCAATGGTAACCGAAAAAGAAGTTAAAGATGTTACCAAATTTATTAAAGCTCAAGCCGAGAACATGGAAGTAGATGAAGAGAATGATTTGAAACTTGATTTTAATGCCAATACTAATTCCAGCGGAGGTTTCACTGGTGGAGGAAACGAGGATGCCGATGATGATATGTATGGTGAAGCTAAGGAAACGGTTATTTTAGCTGGAAAAGCATCGGCCTCATTATTGCAAAGAAGATTGCGTGTTGGATATGCTCGTGCCGCTCGTTTGTTGGACATCCTTGAAGACAAAGGTGTCATTGGTCCAGGTGATGGCGCTAAGGCCAGAGAAGTCTATGTCAGGCCTGATGGTACGGTGGCACAGGAGCCGGTTATGCTGACCGGAGCTACAGGAATAAATGCTGATACACCTGAAGCGGAAGCTGATGAAACAGAAATATAGTTGACACACCCTCCGTCAGTTGTTTAGGTTGTTAGATGTTGTTTGGCAATAGGAAGGTCAAACTCTTCTGAAATCATTTTCTTGATTTTACTGAATTAAGTGCTACACTATGTGGTAGTGTTTTTTGATTTGTGGGGAATATATGGCAACACAATATCTTACTGAACAAGAGGAATTTCAATGGAAAATTCAGATATTTCAAGAGGAGATTCAAAGATTACAGAAAAGAAATGAGGAATTGGTGCAAGATGTAATGCGCCAGTCGGCAAAGGTCAGCGAAGCTGAAGAAACATTAAAGCGTTGGCGCACGGAGCTTGAAATAGTGGCTGAACAAACGGGCCACAATCTCTGTTGGATATGGATTCCCCGTTTACTCAAAGCGACAATTGGTTACACCGGCAAATATCCTGATCCCGAAAAAGTAACTCGTGAAGAATTTGAGCTTGGATGCAGAGCTTATCAGGATGATATTTTCGAGTGTACAAAATAGACAAGAAGTTTAGCAATGTATCAACATTGCTTTTTTATTAGTATTTATTTAAAATAGTTAAATAAAATTTAAAATCGCTTTGGGGGAAGCGAACTAAAATGGCAAAAAAACAAACAGAGGAAAAAGAACAAACCACAAACAATCCTTCGGCCCATTCGACAAGCTCAGGGCAGGCAGGATCAGGACATAGTAAGCATGTCGATATGACCATCAAAGAGATTCAAGAGAAATATGGCGAAGGATCTTTAATGCGTCTGGGTGATGTGAAGAGGGTTAATGTGGATGTCATTCCAACGGGTTCTATTTCTCTAGATTTAGCTTTGGGGGTGGGTGGAATACCAAGGGGCAGGGTTGTAGAAATATATGGCCCAGAAAGTTCTGGCAAAACAACTCTTTGTTTACACATAGTTTCCGAAGCCCAGAAAAAAGGCGGAGTAGCCGCCTACATAGATGCCGAACATGCTCTTGATCCGGAATATGCCAAGAAGATTGGGGTTAACTTAGGAAATCTTTTAATATCCCAACCCGACACAGGTGAGCAGGCGTTGGACATAGTTGAATCATTGGTTAAATCAGGCGGAGTGGATGTTATTGTCATTGATTCAGTGGCGGCATTAACTCCTAGGGCCGAGATAGAAGGCGAGATGGATCAGCAACATATGGGTTTGCAAGCACGACTAATGTCCCACGCATTAAGAAAACTCACCGCCATCGTGGCCAAATCTAATACTTCAATAATTTTCATTAATCAATTGAGACAAAAAATAGGGATTGTGTTTGGTAATCCTGAAACAACTCCGGGTGGATTAGCTTTGAAGTTTTATTCTTCTGTTAGAATTGAAATCAGAAAGGCCGCACAGATTCAGGCGGCCGAGAAAATAGTGGGGAATAGGGTCAAGGTGAAAATAGTTAAGAACAAAGTAGCGCCACCGTTTAGGACTTGTGAATTTGATATTCTCTACAATGAAGGCATTTCTCGTTACTCCGATGTTGTGAATACGGGAGTTAAATATGGCATTCTCGCAAAAGCGGGTAGTTGGTATAATTATGGTGAGCAGAAATTAGGCCAAGGAGTTGAGGGATCAAGACAGTTTCTCAAGGAGAATCCTAAGGTAGAAAAAGAGATTGTCACTAAGATAAAAGCGGCAGCGGTTCTTGAGGCATAACGAGCAATCACTTGACTTTTTATAGGAAAGGAGTATAATTAAGGTACGCTGGTGAAGGGCATCAAGCGGTGCCCGCCGAGCGTTATGTTCGCTTCTGGGGTGGGGTTCTGGGGGTTCCCGGAGCTCCACCCGCTTCTTTTTTACAATAATCAAAGTCTTGCGAAATTAGTTTATCTTGAACTTGTCAAAGGGGTCGAAATAGGGTAGTTTAATTTCGCGAGGTTTGGTGAACGTGGAAATGGATGGAACCGGTCTTTGGTTTCTGTCCATGTGGTTCACTTGATGGCGTATCCCCGGTACGCCTTCACCAACCTTGCGAGTTCTTTTTATAAACACGACCGAAATGGTCGAGGAATGCCACTCTCCTTAAGCAGTGGTCAATCCTGGAGGATATACGATGTACATCATCGATGGTATCGTATTCCCGAGTCGCGAAGCGGCTCTGGAATACAAACGCGGGAAGTAGGCGCCGGCGTTGTGGGGGGTAGGCTGAGTTGTCAACTCAGCCTCTCGATCAGAGTTAATTTTCAAGAAGTTGATTCTGATCGCGAGGTTGGAAGAGTGCGCCAGTTTGGGGGCATGCATGGGTGACCCTTCGGGGCGCCATTCTAGAAAACATGGGGAAGCCCCCACCCTTAACCCGTCCCGTTTGAGCATCGCTCGCGGGACTTTTTGTTTTTCAATCCACCCCACCTAAACAGCTCATACAACCTCTTCGCGTGCGGAGGGAGACGCCTTCATCCCACGAAGACTGCATAAAACCCTGCTGGGTTTTTGCTCTATCTCGGCTACCCGCCTGCGAACGTTCTTCTTTGGGATGAGGGTGTCTCCCTCCGCCGGTTGCTATGGTAGATAGGTCATGTTTAGCAATAGAGGTTCAAATTATTTAAAAGTGAAGGCTACCGTTATTTCCTCACAAACTGCACGATTGGGTACTGTTTCAGGAAGTCTGACGCTATTTCTCTGGGGAACCGACCCGAGGATGTCAGGAACGGCTCAGCCCAAAGGGCTGGCCGCATGGCCTGACAGGAGTTGCTTCGGGCGGTCAGAGAAATTAGGAGGAGTTTATAGAAATAGTCTAAGAGGAAGCCGTGAGGAAATGGTGGTAGTTGGAGCTATCTTTAAAACAAAAAACCGCTTTTGAGTGGTTTTTTGTTTGGGAGGGTTTACTTAACAGTCTGATTCCTGGTATATGGCATAATCGCCATGAAGCGGGCGAGTTTGACTGCTTCGGCTACCCTTCTTTGGTGTTTGTTGCAGAGTTGGTTTCTTCGACTTGTGGCAATCTTAAATTGAGAAGTGACATACTTCCTTAAAAATTGGGTGTTCTTGTAATCCACTCTGTTTATATTGTCCTGACAAAATTTACATTCCATATAATAACTTGCTGGCCGCTCTGCCAGCCGCCTTTGGCGGTTACGGCAGTACGCTCTTGTCCAACTTCTTCGTTAAATCTTCCGCTTGCTCCTCGCCATACACTAGTATGACTTGTCGCAATGCTCGGATTTGCCTTGAATTTGGCCAAGCCAGCTGCGTTTTAAGAATAAGAGTGTGAGGGGTGGCCCGACTGGGGACCCCGATGGCGCGCAGAAGAATTTGAGCACCATTGGGGTGAGGAGGGGCAGGCCCCCGAACTCGTTTTTTAAAAGGGTAAATCTTTTTCTTTAATACTAATTTCATCCTCTTCAACTCCTGAATTCATTGGCTCATTTTCATCTATGATGGGGATATCTGCATCTTTAACGGATGACGGTCTTACACCAGTCGAAGGATTCTTGATATCGGTTACTTCAGCAGAGTAGTTTCCTTGTCCGCCTGCTGACTTTGGTCCCATTTGCAAACTCTCGGCAACTATTTCGGTCGTGTATCTTTTAACATTGTCTTTTCCTGTCCAATTTCTTGTTTGAAGCCGACCCTCAATCATTAGCAAACCACCCTTTTTCAGATATTGACTGGCAATCTCACCTAATCGGCTCCAGGCGATTACTGTGTGATATTCGGTGGCGTCTCTCCTGCCTCCAGAAGGATCTTTCCAGACCCTGTTTGTTGCCATTCTTAAAGTGGTAACGCTTTGGCCACTAGTAGTAGATCTCGTTTCCGGGTCTTGGGTTAATCTTCCTATTAAATAAACCTTGTTTAAATTCATGTTGTTTTAATTAAAGCCCTTCGATTATTTCTTCAAGTTTTTTGTCTAATTCTTTATTTTCTCCCCCAGTTTGTGTTTTAGGAGTTACTGTTTTGGCCTGGGCTCTTTTTTCTTGTCCCTCCTTCATCTTAATCTGTTTTAGCATGGATTGTTTCTTTTGTAAATCAGAAGGCAGTTTTATTATCAAGTGTCTTAATACATCAGGATTTAGCTTAAGTTGTTCGTTTAATTCATCTAAGGCTTGGGCTTCAGATAAATTAAATTGAATATAGCTAAAAAAACTGTTCCCATGATGTTTTATTTCATAGGATAATCTTATTTTTTCAGGATCTTTTGCATAAGAAATAACACCCTTATTGGAGGTTATAATGTTTTCTATGTTTTGTTTTATTTCTCGAACTTTGGTTTCTTCAAGATTTGGATTTAAATGGAAGGCCAATTCATAATTTGTCTGTGTCATAACTTGTTCGCCCTCCGCTAATTTTCATTAAGCGGGACGGGCCCTAAGGGGTTGACTCAATTTCTTCGTTAAAATCTTCTCTTCTCATTCACCATAGTTTACTATGGCTCAATCGAATGCTCGATTTTGCCTTGAACTTGAATCAACGACCTGCGTTATAAATTAATATATAAATGTTTTTAGTCTTAGAAATAGGGAATAGTGGTTCCGCTGTGGTCCACCAGTTGGCGGATTTCTAAAGTTCTAATGCATTTATTGATGATGATTTATCTTAGCAGACAGGCATTGAAAAGTCAACCATTTGTGCTATTATGTCTGAATAGATCATAAGGAGGTTTGATTGAGGCGAATTGTAACCCCGCTTAAGATAATTGGAGATATATTTTTTGTCTGGCTGGTTTGGTCTATTCCTTACCTTTTCTTTTGCACCCTTGGAAACTCTAAGAACTTAAACTACGAGAGGACATTCTATATAGTTCTTACTAATTTAGGCAGCATTGCCTGCTGTTATCTATATGTTAGATATCTGAAAAATTAATGACACCGCTATTTGCGGTGTCTATTTTTTATTATCTACCGATAAGTATTTCTACCACATCACCTTCTTGAATTATGTAGTCTCGGCCGACTGTTTTAATAAGGCCTTTTGAGCGAGCTGGAACCAGCCCTCCAGCCTCAAGGAGGGTTTTCCAATTGATTACTTCAGCACGGATAAATAATCTTTCAAAATCGGTGTGTATGGCTCGCGATGCTTTGGGAATGAGGTCGCCTTCGTGGGCGGTCCAAGCGCGGGTCTCGTCTTCTCCGGTAGTCAGAAATGTCACTAAATCAAGTGTTTTGTAACTTTGTTTGATAAGCTGATCCAGGCCAGTCCCGTTAGAGGTCCGACCCGCCTGAAAGGCGTGGTCGGCAGACGATCCCTCTCCGAGGGGCGTCTTACCTCTAACGGGATTCATATTAAACTCAATAAGATATTCTTTCTTTTCATCCTCGGTTGCCTCGGATAAAATTAGTTCTAGGGGAGTGGATAGAATCACATAATCTCTGCCATTCATGGCTTTTAGTAATTTCTCATCCAGCTTCCACTTATCAGATATTTGAGACTCGGAAACATTGAGTACAAAAATTACTTTTTTGTCGGTTAGGAGCTCAAGGGGCGGTAGGTCTTTGTCTTTTTTTTCGTTTCGTTTTTCTTTGGTTTGTAAATCTGCCAATTCAAGCTCGGTTTGGATTATTTCTATATCTCCGACGGGGTCAATTTTATTATGAACGTGAGTGATGTTCTTGTCTTCAAAAACTCGGACAACATGGGCAATTGCATCAACTTCTCTGATGTTGGCTAAAAATTTATTTCCCAAACCCTCGCCTTGCGATGCGCCTTTCACTAACCCAGCAATGTCATAAAATTCTATAGTCGCGTTGATTATCTTCTTTGAATTTGAAAGATCGGCCAATGGTTTAAGTCGTTCATCTGGAACGGCAACAACTCCCACGTTTGGATCAATAGTGGTAAAAGGATAATTCTGAATATCAACTTGTTTGTTTGTGAGGGCTTTGAATAGGGTTGATTTCCCCACATTCGGAAGCCCGACTATACCAATACTTAATGCCATATATTTATTTTAACTTTTTTTCGGCCCTTTTGATATCCTCTGGACTATTAATCTGGAGCCACTTTTTCATGACAACTCCTTTGATCGGGATATCTTTTGCGGTGGAGAGCATAGTCTGGGGTAAGCCGTATTCGCCGTTGGCTAGTTTCGCGGGCTTATATTTGAATATCCTAGCATCCATGACGTAAGCCCCGGTCGATATCAGTATTCCAGTTTTCATTTCTCTGGCTGTCGGATAAAGCGCCTGGATAATGTATTTTTTAGAGTCTAGAACCAGGTTTAAATATTTCTGTGTTGGAGGAATGGATTTCGCTAATCCAAATGCCCAATCAAATTGGATAAGTTTTTCCAGTTCCTTTTTTGAATACAAATCGTCTCCA
>Ga0209542_10011165_pt1 | contig 15989 bp, 16 predicted proteins | sample RifCSPhighO2_01_FD_184028 | JGI IMG/M metagenome (GOLD analysis project Ga0209542, IMG submission 184028) | Soil microbial communities from Rifle, Colorado - Rifle CSP2_plank highO2_0.1 (SPAdes) (version 2) | ecosystem: Environmental > Terrestrial > Deep subsurface > Rock core/Sediment ... | reverse complement strand
GCCCTGAGGGCCTCCTCCGGGATAAAACACTTGATTCGAGATTACTGGATTTCCGTCTACGGTTACGGTCATGAAATGCTGGGAGTGAGGATCTTCTAAGCTGAAGAGTATTTTCATGCTGAAGAAGCCGTCATTGTTTGATGTTGTTGTGTTACACGCTGACGCTCCAACATCATTAATGCAGACTTGCACGGTGCTTCCTGAGAATGGCAATCCGGTGCTTACGTTCATGACTCTTCCTTGAATCGGGATTAATGTGTTTGTTCGTACGAGCAGGAGTTCTTTGTCGTTAATGCTTGAAGTTTCTGAAAGCGTTCCTATCTTTCCAAAAACCCCAAGGGTAGGAGAGCTCACGCTACCTTGAATGGCGACAAGGCCTTGAGAGGGGGTTGCGATGGCCGTCTGTGCAGAAATGACGAGCGCCACCACAAGGAGCGTTGTGCTTAGATAATGCTGCCTGTTGGGTTTTGCCATTCTCCTACCTCTTGTTCTTCTTATTCTTCTCGTCAATAGCCTCATTGATGTACTCAATAAGGGTCTTGTTGAGAAGGAGCGCGTTGAGTTTAGCCTGCTTGTGGATGTCGTCGGTTATCTCGATGTTTACACGCGTCATTTCATGGTTCCTAAGTTACATAAATAACTATACGTATGCAACTTATTTGCGTAGCTAAACATATGATAGTATACAAATTAATGTAAGTAATATATAAAGGTTGTGGTGGGTTGGCTTTGGCTATAAACTCAAGTCTTGACCATAAACAATTTTTGTAGAAACTCTAAGTGGAGCCAGTTCCCAGATACTCTATTTACTCCAAACCAATTTCTCTGGAAGAGTAGGGACCACCAAACAAATAGATATGTCTCTCATTAAGATGCCGGTATATAAATAGAGAAAATAGTAGGGCCGAATGCCGTTGACCTGCACCAACCACTCCTTTGACGTTCCTCCATCTCTTTTTCGAACCTTATAGTGCGAATCCCTTGTTTTGAACCGTGTAGTGATCGTTGTGCTGCTGTCAATAGCTCTGTGTAAGTATGAATTTCAAGATAGCCGAGATGGTTAGCAAATCTTGATATGATCGCGCGGGAAGCTTTAGCCGACCTGGATGGATCTTGCTCCGTGATCTTCAGCATAGTCGAATAGTCTATGGGTTCATCTAAATGGGGTATTTCTTTAACGAGGGAAGGAACTCCCAACATCTCGGCATACCAGACAATCTATAAAGCACCTGATGACACTATGGAAGGCATTCGCGAGCTTGTTGATCTTCTTCCCGAGAGCCGATTCAAGGAGTATTGTCAGGGTTTGTAAGCTCAACCAAATACATCATCCCAGTGCCGAATATCCACAAATACTATATGGTTTCCTTCCACAGCGAAAAGGAGGATATAATTATCTGTAAGATGAATGCGTTTATATTCATTTAAGGGAGATTTTAGATTCTTATACGCGTGTATGCTCTTCGCATCCCGGGATATGATCTCCTGCACCTTTTTATAGAAGATCCCGGCAAGCACTTTGTCTCGTTTCGCAAGCTTTTCAAGCTTCTTTCGTAAAACATCAGAGAGATCGTAACTGAACATGTTACACGCGTAAGAGTTTCCTGAGCGCAATATCCGTCAGTTTTCTATTACGGTTATGCTTCTTATGGTATTCGTAAATCGCATCAATCTCTCTTAACGCCAGTTCATTAGCTACGGGTTCAACATAGACCGCCCCCGCTTCTAGCGTGAGCTTGTCCAACGCTTCGCTCCGATTCTTGAGGCCGTACTTTCCCTTAATAACATCCAGCACACGCACCGTGTATTCCTTTAGTTCAAGCCGCGCTTGTGGCACATTTCATCACCGTCCATCACAAAAGATCACTTATTTATATACTTTATGGATTCAACCCACGCGTCCATGTAAACATCTCGATATTCACGCCAGAGGTTCGAAATCTTCCCGGCCACGGGCGAATTAATTTCGTTTTCCGGGTATACCCTTATCCCAGAGGTTCTTTGGGATTGATTCTCAATACATTTAACTTCCTCAAAAAAAACGTGCAAAGATTTATATTTATTGCTTCACCTGGGTAAAGGATATGGGGGGCATGAGACAGTTACTGTTTGCGGCAGCACTTTTTGGCAGCTCAGCGATTGTAAGCAAAGCACAAGATCTTGAGCATTTAGCGAGTCCATCCACCAGTGCGGAGAGTATCTTAACAGCAATCCCGGAATATCCAAACCATATCTATGTAGATGCGCGAGCAAATTTTGATGATGATATCTTTGTTGACAATGATGGTGATGGCTCAAGAGAAAGACCTATCAGAGACTTGCAGGTGGCTGTTAATAACGCGAGCCCAGATACCACAATTCATGTAACTGGAGATACAAGAGGAAATCCTTACCTTTCTTATACCCCCACAGAGAGTAACTATGTGTTTACTGAGCTATTCATAATGAATAAGAGAAATTTAACGATTCTTGGTCCTGACCCTGAAAGAGCCTCGATTGGCAGGCCTCCGCTTGAGGAACAAAATGTTCCAAGGTTTGATAATCCATATGCATACCATCCATTTCTCGGAGGAGGTACTCATTTTGGTATCTCTGATTCCCAGAATATAGTTATCACGGGATTTACAATTGGGAGTGACAGTGTTGGTATTTTAATCAGTGATAGCAGCGACATAATGATATGCCGGAATGTCTTCATTGACAACCAAACTGATATTGAATCCTGGTATAGCTATGATCTCCGTGTGGTCAACAATACGTTTAGTGGCTGGAGTAATCACCGTAGTGCGCATAAGGCAGAAGATCCCGATGGTATGTACACTCGGCAAGCAATGTCCTTCCATTTTGGAGATCTCCCTGTTGAGCAAAGACGGGCATATATCATTAATAACATTATATTTTATTGTCCCGATCCACCAATCCGCTTTCAGGAAGAAGATGTTCCCCGCTGGGGTGAGCCCTTGATTAGGACTGGTTTGGATGGAATGTACATAGCATTCAATGATATCCAAGATGTAGTTGTTCCATGGCGTGTTGAATATAACTCTCCGTATCCTTTTCAGCGGCTAATTGGATCATTGTCAAATTGGCACAATTTGTCTGCAAGACCCGCATTTATGAATCCAGCACAAAACGACTTCAGGCTTGCAACCGAGCCCTTTGTCAGCCCGTGCATTGATGCTGGAACCTCTGACGGCGTACATCCTGACGGACATACTGACATTGGAGCATATGAGTGCGTGGACTTACAGCATTAGAGCAGTGCACGCATGTCAAGGATTGGTCTTATTGATTCTTCACAATCGTTTAGCGATGTTTTAAATACCTGCTCTTGGAAAAACATAGGGATACCTTCAAAACAAGTTGCGGTTATCGACGGAGTATTTAAACTCAAGGAGATTTCAAAAAGCAGGTGAGAACATGAAATATTATATTGTATTGATCATCGCGCTTCTGGCTATTCCAGGAGCAATGGCGGCAGCGGAGAGCCAGACATCAACGGAAAAAATGGTTCCTCCCGCCATGGAATGTAAAAATTTATATTGGTATGACAGCAATTCTGTTGAATGCGGCTACAAGCAATTCTGCGGCGCGTATGCGTATCAAGGATTATTTGTATATGAGACAAAAGAAGAATGCTTGCAAAGCCTCAATCCTCCTGACGTCGTTTGCCCAGTGGGGTGCACATTCATTAAAGCGGATGAGCCGAATGAAGTCGATGGATGTGAGTGCGGTCCTACAACGACATGTCCCGTAGGATGTGTATGTGATGAGAATTCCAAAGTAATCAAATGCGAGGCAGTTACATGCCCGGTTAACTGCCAATGCGACGAGAAAGGAAACATTCTCTACTGTAAGAGTCCTTCATGTCCTGAGAAGTGTGTATGTGACGAAAAAGGAAATATATTGAAATGCGGCGATTATAGCTGCCCCAATAATTGTAAATGCGATGAGTACGGGAATGCCATTGTTTGTGAATCCCCCATATGTCCGGCCAATTGCAAGTGCGACGAAAAGGGAAATGTTCTCATATGCGGGTCGCCATCATGCCCAGAAAACTGCATATGCGATAAGAAAGGGAATGCCATAGAGTGTCAAGTCCCTCCAACGACCACATGTCCCATAAACTGCGAGTGCAAAAACAAAGGCGATGAAACAATCATTATCAGTTGTGAGACGGGCTCCTGTCCAGTCCCCTGCAAGTGCGATGAGAAAGGCGTTGTGATCACGTGCGCGTTTGAGCCTCCGAAGGAAATCCCGTGCCCAAAAAACTGTATATGCGATGCTAACGGCCCTGTAGAATGCTGGAAGCCAGTTGAATGCCCGGAAGGCTGCTATTGCGATGCCTCTGGAAAAATCACAAGCTGCCCGAAGAAATGCCCAGAAAACTGTGTGTGCACAGAAAATAGCATCTCCTGCAGCAACCCTAAAGAGATCACATACTGCCAGGGCTGCGAGCTTGATAAGAGCACATGCCTGCCCATTGGCACGAGAGTGGACACCAAATTTTGCGGGCTGGACAAAACCATGACGCTTCAATATGAGGCGGACGCGAAGTGCAGCAACAACTTTGAGTGCTCAACGAATCTCTGCATTGACAGCCAGTGCGTCTCCTCAGGCCTCATCCAGAAAATCCTGGCATGGTTTAAGGGATTGTTCGGATAGCACAATCCACGGGGCAGAATGAAAATCAAAGAGTTTTTTAAACCAACCGCTGGAAAATTTGTTTGGTTCGCGCTTTTGATGGGTGGATTGAACTATCTTTATATCTCAACCATTTTTGTGGCAGACGCAATAGTTCTTCTTGGTTTGCCTTTCGGGTTTTGGCCAAAGGGCAGTTTTATGAGAATACCTGGCCTTCCAAACCCAGTCATCGAATTCTCATGGGTAAATTTTATCTTAGACATCGCATTTTGGTACGTGATTTCTTGCGGAATTGTTGTTGTTTATCACAAAATGAGAGGAAAGTAGATTTCGGTAAAAGAAATCCCCTCGTCAAGCCATCATAAAACACTCAGAGGGCTTGCTCGAGAGAGCAACATGAACCGAGGGGCTAAGCGAAGCGCATGCCCCTCTTCTTTTACTCAATTTTTTTTAAAAAATTGCGGGGAGTAATGATTCCCACATAAGGGCAGTCTGCCCTTATCAACCCTCAGCGCTCCGCGCGGTAGAAACAACTCAGAGGGCTTGCTCGAGAGAGCAACCTTTAGATCAAGACCCTGGGAGCTTGAACGGTAGTTCAACTCCCTTTTTTCGGTCAAGCCTTTTTCTAAAAGGATTGCGGGGAGTAGGATTCGAACCCACGAAGGCACTAAGCCACTAGGTGTCTTTTAGGTCATCGTCTTGCGACTCATCACACCTAACCTAAGCCTAGCCCGTTTGACCACTCCGGCATCCCCGCAATGAGGAAATACGAGCGAGGATCCACGAATAACGTGGAGCTATCCTCGCGAGCGATCTTTTCAAGAAAACCATGTCCCTTTATAAGAATTGGGGTTTATAACGTCTTTAAAACCGGTTCCAAAATATTTTTCCGGATGGACCGGGTGTCTAACACATGCGGCACTTTTACCGTAAGCTGCGCGTACTTCTTGTACAGTTTCATGCGCTCAATGTAGAGTCTTCGTAATCCCCGTTCTATGCCGATAATAGCCCGGTTCTCTCGCCCATACAGTCTTTTTTTAATCTTCATGTAGCTGTCCGTGAGCAATACCACCGTCGTGTTTTTGCGCAGGTGCGCCATCGCTTTAGGCGAGTAAATAATGCTCCCTCCAGGGGCAATGAGTACATTGTGAAAATCCTTAATGTTGAGGACATTCCGCTCCTCTTCAAGGATGAACTTCTTCGGCCCAATTTTTCCCAATACATCCTGAATCCGCATGCCATGTTTTTTCTCCATGACTTCATCAATATCAATAACTTTGTAGCGCAATGCCTTCGCAAGATGCCGTGCAATCGTTGATTTCCCAACAGCAGGCATGCCGATCAATGCAATCCCCGTTGCAACCATACCAGGCAAGAAAGAAACACTTATTATATTACTTTCGCTTAAGTTATTTTCAAGATCAAATTCCCAGCAATTCAAGCGTTCGCGGAAGGTTTCTGCGCACTTCTTCTTCGCGGAGCAGCCTTTGCGATCTGTCTACATCAATTCTGTAAAATGCAACAGGAGCCTGGTGCCAATGGGGGTTTCCTTTTTTCCATACTATCCCAAATTCTCCCATAAGAAACGCATTTGCTCCCGATGGCGCGATCGCCCTCACTTCTGAAGTGTTGTATTTGACAAGCCCATGGTATCCACCGATCGTTGTCCTGAATAGTTTAGGGCCAGGAATCTTCATTTTTTTAGTCACATGCACAATAGGGACAGTATCTTCTTGGCAAACTCCCCCGTACGTCGCTCCAACAGCAAAGAGTTCATTTCCGATGTGCAGCAAAGTGTAAAAAGCATGTTTTGGCACGCTAGCCAGAACCATAAATTTCTGCCAATCATCCCTTATGAGGGCATCAATATCTTCCATGCCTTCGTGAACCTTCAATAAGGGTCCCGAGCCTCGCACGCCAACAAATCGGCTTGCGCCATCGATCTTCCCGGGATAAATATCGCTCGTAACACTGACAAGAGATTGCGATCCTTTTGAATGATGCGTATTGCAAAGCTGTGAAATCACAAGCAGACTTCCACCAGAGAATGAAGGATCTGACAGTTTGCGGTTCTTAAGCCAGATCGGTAAAACTTCATAATCCTCATTATTATCAATGATATAGTCATTTCCTTGTTCTTCGCGCGCGATGCGCGCATGCTTGACGATGTATTCAAGAGCCCTGGATCCGAGGCGTTTCTCCAGATGGGTGTTGACTGCTGCTTCGGCACTATCAAGAATACCTCTCATGTGGAATTCGGAGAGGTCACTCACATGCACACCTCCATAATGGCCTGCTTCGAGCGCAAGAAATTCCTTACGGGCAATGGGAAGGAGATTAGGCACGAAACCATTTCCCCGGAATGCTTTTTTGGCATCAAAGCGATCTGCCTGAACGAGAGGTCCAACACCATGCGCGACGATAACTACTTGATTTCCTGCTTTGGTCGTGCCAAAATATTCAGCGCTGTTTGTCGAAACATACCAATTCCAGATCGGCGCGTTCTTGTCTGCGGCAAGCCTCGCCTCAATGACATCCGGCAGGGTAGCGATTCTCCCTTGGTGACCCGCATACGCCAGTGCAAGCGAGTGCGCAATACCTAATTCCAAATCGAAGAACATCATGCCACCGGTGTACGCCTTATTCATGTCCCTCGAAAAGCTGTATTTGTTTAAAAATATGATTGTTGTGCAGGCTCTGGTGAAAATCTCGCTTCGCTCTGTTCTTGCCGGGTTCGCACTGCGTTGTCATTGCACAACAAGTGGTTCCCTCCCATAAGGAATTCCCTTCCACTCATGCTACCAAAAGAGAACGTGCTCACCATATTAGCAAAAACCTTATTTTCACCAGAGCTTGTTGTGCGTGAGCTACATAAAGAGAATGTGTTCATATGATCATTCACAAGGTTTATATGCCGAGAGGAGATGATATACCTATGGCAAAAACAATTGGAATTATCGGTTCAGGGGTCGTCGGTCAACAACTCGCATTGGGTTTTCTCAAGGCAGGTGATGAAGTTGTCATCGGCACGCGCGATCCAAAAAAACTAGACACGTGGAAGAAAGACGCTCCAAAGGCGAAGATAGGAAGTTTCAAGGATGCGGCGGAGTTCGGTGAAGTGATCATACTCTGCACAAAATGGGAAGGCGCGGAAAACGCGATCAAAGCCGCGGGGAAAGACCATTTTTCAGGAAAAATCGTCATAGATGTCACAAATCCCCTGCTATTTGAACAAGAAGGAAAACCGCCAACGCTTGCGCTGGGCTTCCCAAGCTCAGGTGGAAAATCTGTGCAGGCATGGATTCCCAATGCAAAAGTCGTTAAGGCGTTTAACACAATCACCGCGTACAAAATGACGAACGGAAAATTCTCAGAGGGCCAGGGCGACATGCCGATTGCGGGCAATGATGAAAAAGCAAAGAGCGTGGTCGCGGACATCGCGAAAAAATGGGGTTGGAACGTCATCGATTTCGGGCAGATTGAGCAATCCTATCTTTTAGAGGCAATCGCAATGGTCTGGATTGACTACGGCTTCAAGCACAATCATTGGACGCATGGATTTAAGTTGCTGGATAAGTAAGAGAGCTACAGATAAACGCATGGGTATCCGGGTCTACGATTGTTCCATTCTTCCCGGTCATTAATAAATTGAGCTATTTTTGCTGCGTTGAGATCATGCTTAGCCTCTGCGGGATCAAACGGGCCGCGATTCTGTGAATATGCATGAGCCTGTTCCGGGCTGAGTGAAGAGGCAAGAAGAACAAGATCCGTCACACCTCCAGGTTGAATTGCTTTTCCATGATAATCCTTGGGGAGTTCTTTTTGGATCCCAAGAAACGTTCTGGCGCTTATGCCCAATTCCCGATGTGTCAATTCTCTTTTGGGCTTGAAGAAACGGGCTTTTCTCCGCCAGCGTCCGATTTCTGATTTAGGTAAATGATAACTGTGAATGTGCGACGAACGGTTTTCGCGACGTTCAATCTGGAGCACTTCATATCCTTCAACCATCCTATACGCCCTTGACAATACTGTATCAATCACGCTGTAACGAAAAGAATCAAAATGGAGTGATTGTATTTCCTCCATCACACGCAACGCCCTATAATTACGAATCACATCAGCTGAACGAACTGTTTCAATATATGCTTCTCCGGGGATTGCGCGTAGGGGAAGAACAGTATCCCGATAAGGATAGTCCTCATAAAGATGGGCAAGGGAATCCTCGTACGTTCCTGGAAGAAACAAACCAAGTTGAAACTCGCTCAGAAAAAGAGGGGCGGATTGAAGTGTTCCGAGGAAATCTGTTCTCACGGTTTCTAACACGGGTGTTGGGCGGTAGCTTTTGTGTGCCCATCCAACGTAAGGAACACAATCACGCATACGTAGTGCGTCAATGCGGTCTGCAGATGCCGCAAGAACCGCGTTATGTTTCCCATGAAAGATGGTGTACGCTTCCACAGTCTCAACGACCTCTCGGGAAGAGTCAGCCTTAATCGGCAGTGGTTCCAACTTCAAAACAGTCCTTTCAAGCATTGTTTTCACCTAAGAAGAGGAGTAACAGCATATTAGTTAAAGGTTATCATTAGATTTGTTTACAAAACACAATATTTATATTACAAAAGGTAAAATAGTATAAATATGAAGCCGTTAGATGCCAGGGATAGGCAAATGCTCTTTACATTGGATTTTCAAGCGCGGATGCCCTTAAGTCAACTGGGAAAAAAACTTAAAATCTCAAAACAAGTGGCAAAATACAGAATTGAGCGCCTCCAGAAGGAAAAGATTATTCAAGGGTTTTATACGGACATTAATGCTTCCAAACTCGGTCTTGCAATTTATCTTGTATACCTGAAGTTCCACCACCTCTCTCCAATACAAGAGAAAGAATTCATTCAATATCTTGGAAAACAGAGAAATGTTGGCGTTAGCGTTTCGCTTAACGGAAAATGGGATTATACCTTCGGAATATGGGCTGAAAGCATTATCCACTTCAAAAAGGCGTACTATGAGATTATGCGCAGCTATGAGAAATATGTTGCACAGAAGACAATCATGATCGAGACTGATTTTTTCTATTTCAAGCCAAGGCAAATCTGGAACGGACAGAATTCACAAATTATGATGACGGGAGAGCTGGAATACCGAAAACTGGATCAGAAAGATCGCATCATCCTCAGTAAGCTTGCCCAGGATGCACGCATCTCGCTTGTGGACCTCGGAAAGAGTGTTTCCTTAAGCCCCCATGCCGTGAAGTCCAGAATAAAGACACTGGAAAAGGATAACGTGATCCTAGGATATCGAGTCATGATAAACTATCCCTTGCTCAAGTGTTTGCATTACAGGGTGTTTCTCCACATTGAGAACGCCACAGAACAAAAGGAGAGAAGCATCGTTGAATTTCTAGGCTCAAAAAAACAAGTGATCTCTGTCACAAAAACAATAGGATATTGTGAATTGGAGTTTAGGGCAGTGATTAAGGAGATGCAAGAGATCTATGATGTTCTAGAGGAACTGCGGAGCCACTATCCGGAAATCAAAGAATACGACCTTCTAGCATATTATAAGTTTCATTCTGTCTTAAATTATTACCCGTTCACCGAAGAGGTAAGATAGCAATATGTCGTGTCGCTTATACCCTGGGAGCTTGAGCGCGAGCTTTGTTTATTTATCAGTAACATATCGTGGGGTCTGACACAATCAGTACATATGCTAGTACACTCAGGGAGCTTGAGCGCGAGCTCAACTCCCTTTTTTTGGTCAAGCCATTGAAAATCTTCGATTTTCAGGGTCCAAAAAACACTTCGCGTTTGTGAGGACTTTTTTTAAAAAGATTGGGGTTGGGAGGATTTGAACCCCCGACCTCACGGACCCCATCCGTGAATCATACCAAGCTAGACCACAACCCCGTGGAATACACGAACAAACAATCCTGGCTTTTTATAGGTTGCTATAAAGTTGAGTAAAGCTCCCACCATTCCTCTTTTACGCCATGTGTCGGCAGCTTACGGCCATGCTGCGCATGTCCTACGAGCCGCCCCGGATGGGGCCGTCCCGGCTCGTCAGCGCCGACGTGGCGTGCGGCGAGGCAGGGGATGCTCCATCCGGGATGCCGAGCAGGGCATTTGCCCTCAGGCAAATGACCGTCGCACCGCCGTAGTCGGCGCCATTATCCTCAGAACTTAAACATGCACATGACAAATCAAGAAACCACTTTGCTTTCCTGCTGCTCTTTCGTAACCGTAAGCACATGATCGACAAAGCTCTCGATCTTCGCTTCATGGCTCACAATGATGACCTGCTTCATCTTGAGCTCGTGCAGGACATCCCTGACCTTGTCAAGCTGCTCTGTCGAAAAGCCGTCTGTGGGCTCATCCAGAATGATGCAGTCCTTAGTCCGGATATGCTCAACATGCTCAGAGATCACCTTGTTCAATGCTAACCGGTACGCGAGCGCAACGCTTGTTTTCTCTCCGCCGCTCAGCGAGTCAACGTCTGTCTGGTAGCCATTCTGCTCTATGACGGGTGTGAACTGCTCATCAAGGCGCGCTTGGATAGCCTCATCCTCAAGCAGCATGGAAAACCACTGCTCGAACCGGTTGTTGCACTCGTAATACAGGCTCACCATGACGGACTTCTCAAGCGTCTGCATGAGGGGAATAAACGAGTTTTCAAACCAATCGTGCAACGTTCCAATCTGGTGCGCCTGCTCCTGCGCTTTGACTTTTGTTTCCGCTTCGAGCCTCACTTTCACCCACTGTTTTTCAGTCGACTCGCGCTCTTTTTGCGCGGAGTTGAGCTTAAGCATACTGTGGTGGAGCTCTTCCTGCGTTTCCTCAACTCCTTGTTTTGCTTTTTTTGCTTCATCTTCCAACCCTGCTGAAGCTTCTAATCGTTCCTGGAGCCCTGAGCGTTCTTCATTAATCTTTCCCACTTGAGCTTTAAGTTCATCCTGCACTTGCTCGAGCGCTTTCCTGCGCTGCTCAAGCTGCCCCAACGTTGATTGGGTGTGCTCCCTTAACCGTGCCTGCTGCAGGCTTTCCTGCAGGGCTTCAAGGGATTCCTGAACTCCTCTTTTTTCCACCAGAAGTTTTTCATAATCAGCTTGGAGAACTTTGATCGCTACCTCGGCTTCTTTGACATGATTGCCCTCCCGGAATTTCACAGACTCCTTATACTGCGGAGAGACACTTTGTTCGCACACGGGGCACACGCTGAGGCTTGTAATCTTGCTCACGATCTCGCGAGCGTGTTCCTTGTGGTGCTCATGCTTCGCTGATTGCTTCGTTAGTTCTTGCACACGCTGATCGAGCTGCTGCTGGGCTTTTTTCAAAACCTCCTGCTCTTTAATGAGCTCCGCCATGTTTTTCGGCTCCAGATTGAGCATCTGGGCGCGGAGCGTGTGATACTCCTCATCGATTTTCTTAAGATGGGCGTTGTTCGCGTTCCTCTGCATGATGATCTCCTCGAGGCGTGCGTTCGCCACGGCCATTTTTTTTCTCGCGTCAATGAGTTCTGTCAGCGTGGCTTCAAGGCGCTCAAGCTTTTGCTTCGCCTGCGCAAGGCTTTTTTCCCGCTCTTGAATCCGTGGCTGAAGCTCAAGGATCAACGTATCGCACTGCACGAGCTCCTGATGCAGCTCCTCAGCCTGTTTCTTTTTAATTTCAATGTCAAGAGCAAATCCCTCGAGATGTTTTCTGCGCTCCCGTAATTCCCGCTGCAGGATCATCGCGTTTTCCCGTATGCGCTTGTATTTGTCAATGCCGAACACTCTTCGGATGAGATCAAGCCGAATCTCGGGCTCCTCCGTGATGATCTGCTTCATCTCTTCTTGAGGCGTGTACAGCGTGTAGCGATAAATGAGATCTTTGCTTTTGCTCACAAGTTCGCTTGGATATCCGAGAATTTCAAGGATCGCACTCTTCAACTCAATGGGAGATCCTTCTGTTTTGGTTCCATTCACGAGGATATACCCTGTTTCCTGTTTAACGGTATCCTTCGCCCGCTTAAGATATCTTCTTATGATGATACGCTGCTCATCGATCATAAACTCGAGCTCAACAAAGCCCTCAAGAGTGCCATGTCTCAATAACGTTGTCCCTGTGAGCGTCTTCTGCTTGATGCCGAACAGCGCAAACTCAATCCCGAGCAGGATCGTAGATTTCCCCGCCCCTATATCCCCCCGCAGGAGAAAAATGCCTTCCGGAAACGCGATTTCCTGGTGCGCGTAGCTGCGGATATTGTGCAAAATAATGCGTTTGAAGAGCATATACGTAAAGGGAGAAAAATGGTATTTAAGGATTTATATGCTGCTCTATCCGGAAAGCGTTCCCCGAGGCAATGTCTTGTCAAAAAACGCGAGGATTTCCCTGCTGATAGGAGGGTATTTTCCCGCTTCATAACTAATGATCTGAAATCCTTCCTTATTCAAAACGTGATGCAAGCGCGGAAACACTTTGATTTGGGTCGCTCCTGCCTGCATGAAATGCTCATGCAGCGCTTTTTGATTGTTGCCTACAAAGGGCCTGAGCAGCTCATCGTTCCATCCATACATAAACAGTTTTGGCGTTCCTCGAATGACATGCTGCCTGTAATACCTGAAGTATTCATTCCGGGAATCCTGCTCCTTCTCATGATCACATAAAAAGTCAATGTACGTGAGAAAATCATGGGGATTATGCATAGAAGCAATATACGTGCATAAGTCGAGCGCGTCTGTCGTCCGCAGGCTCAGGAGCTGCATCTCACCCCGTCGGGCACCATAGACATGGCGCTGATCCATGCCGTGTTTGATCATCTGGAGGGCGTTGATCGCGTGACTTGCCACCCTGGCAATTGCCTTGAACGTGACCCTTCCCGGGGCTGAGCCCGAGAACCATCGTGCAGCCGTTGAGAGCGCAGCGAGTGGAGTATCCTGCGAACGCAGAGGGGGAGCCAAAAGCACAGCAGCATCTATTTTTCTCGAGGACACAACCCCTCGTATTTCAGCAGCGACGATTGATTTTAATTCTTCATAAGTGCCTGATATCTTTGACATAAGGTCAAGCAAGCGCTCCTCCGATGGCGGTTTTTCATTTGCGATCTTTGCCATCGCCTCCGATAACTCAAGAAGGGATGCCATGCGGGAATAAAATTGGTTTTCAATCTCAAGCGTATATCCTGCGGTTGCAAGCAAAACAGATTGCGCTCCGAGGCTGTGCCCGATGGCTCCGACATGATGCATGCCCTGCTCGCGAAGCAACTGAACAGCATCCAAAACATTCTGGCTGTTTGTACCCAGGCGCAATTGCTGCCTATTATCTCCGTGCGATGCGAGGTCAACGCTGAGAGCGACAAATCCCTGCATGGCCATCCTGCGCCCTATCGTTTGCACCCCCTCTTTGTTTCCGAGTACTCCATGCATGAGTACAACACCACGGCCGCCCTTGCGCTGGGGATGAAATATGAGCCGCCCCGGAACTCCGTTCTTGAGCATGATATCTTGTTCGACGAGCCCCCAGGAGTGTGTCTGAGCAGATGTATTTCGCAGGATTAGTCCATAATTAAGCGCCTTCGCGTACTGCAACATTTTTTTCTCGTCCAGAACATCTTGATAGACCCACGCACTTGCTTTCGTGCGCAGCTCCTGAAGCCGTTGCACAAGATCTGAGTGCCCGCCGAGGCTTTTGAGAAATTTGAGATAATGGTCGATTCTGTGCAGCTTTCGCGCTTCTTCGATTTCAATGTCGATCTCTATCTGCAAGAGATCCTGAACGTACAATTCATAATGATCAATGAGTTTTGCAATCAAGGGTTTAAGTCTTTCGGCAGAGCCGGGGTTCTTGAGGAGATCCTGCGCAAGCATGCCTGCTTCATCATTCGATATATTCTCATTATCAGTTGCGGCCTGGTATGACGCGCGGGTAATCTGCTGATCGAGACTCTCGTTCTGCCTCATTTTCTTGAGATAAAATCCATAAGGTTCCCTGCCTTTTGCAACCCTGCGCTCTCTCCGCACGTTTTTTCGCATAAGAGGAACTGTCTTTTCACGGAGGCGTCGAGCCAAAAAAGCAATATCTTTGCTCAAAGCAACCACATTCTTCTTCGTAAGAGTTTCGAGAAGACCCCGCATGCGCTGAATCTGCTCAAGCTGCTCGCGCATCGCCTCGCGCTTTGCATGCTCAAGTTCTGTGAGGATAACCTCCACATCTGCAATGAACGTCTCAATAAGATTCCGGACTTCGTTACCATCAATAGGAAGAAAGTGATCATGCTTATTGATGAGTACCGCAAGTTGGGCGTCTATTCTGTCTTCTGCCTGCTCACGGTCGAAGAGGTCCCGGCTGTCACGGATGAGTCCCGAGCGAACCGTGCCGGGCGTGATTGCCGGGCTCATGGAATTGCTCAGGAGCTTTCCAACTCATTAATCCGGTTCTTCACTTCCCGTATGAAATCCTGCTTGCTGCGCACGGCTTTGATTCTGCGCGCGAGCTTCTGGTCTCCAATGACTTCCGTGATCCAGTTGTAAAAGTCGTTTTTCTCACCGTTCACATGGTGCGTGAACGTGTCCTCAGACACCTGCTCAAGCGCTTTGGGCAGATTCCTGATGTTGTTCACGATGGGCCCGTTGTTGATCCAGAAGCTTTTTTCCGGCCGGACGCTGCTCAGGAATTTTCTTCCGGTTTTTTTCGGCTGTGGTTTTGTTGTCTTCTTTGGCATCTCCATTACCTCATGGCGTTGATCATGTGTTTGAGCAGTATGATTTGGTGCTCTTTCTGATCCTTGCCTTGTAGTTGCGTTGCGAGAGCTCCGTCTCCGAGTGTCGATGTGATCCATGTGCTGAAGTCGTTTTTCTGTTCATTGACGTGCTGCTGGAAATGGTAAGGGTCCATGCCTTCCAGTGCGTATGCCAGCTCAGGGATGTTCCTGATTATGGTTCCATTCGCCGCCCAGAAGTATTGATCAGGGCTAGCGTGCGGGAATTGGTTGTTCAAGGGGCTTCACCTCTTTTTTCTTTATGCGAATCTGAAGGTCCGTGAGGATGTTCATGAATGAGATGAACGCGTCATGGGGCCTGTCATGCGGATTAAAGTATTTGTGCACATCGCCATCCGCAAACCACTTCGTGCACATGTAGTAAAAGTTGTCGCTCGTCGTGAGCTTTCTCCAGAGCTCGATGATCCCGGGATCGTTAGTAGCCTTCACTTGCTGCTCAAGTGCAAAAATATGATACATCGCTGCTTTCTGCATGTCGTTGCCGAGCCACGCGCTTAAATCGCGCTCAATGTCCGCCCAGGAGATGAAGTGGTGAATGTCAAGCTCTGCAATAGGCTTGTGCGCAGCGATGATTTCTGAAGGCGATTTAAGCG
>Ga0209542_10011162_pt1 | contig 15992 bp, 12 predicted proteins | sample RifCSPhighO2_01_FD_184028 | JGI IMG/M metagenome (GOLD analysis project Ga0209542, IMG submission 184028) | Soil microbial communities from Rifle, Colorado - Rifle CSP2_plank highO2_0.1 (SPAdes) (version 2) | ecosystem: Environmental > Terrestrial > Deep subsurface > Rock core/Sediment ... | reverse complement strand
TCTCCGGCAGTCGGCCGACGATGCCGTCGATGAGCTCCTTAACAAAACCGCGGTCGTCGAACTTGGGCGCGAACTCGCGAATGTTGTATTCGATAAACTCCGGCAGTTTTCCCTTTGGTTTGCCCTGAAAATCCCACTCGTAAAAGGACTGCATGGCCAGTGTCCTGGCCAAGTGGCGGTTGGACATACCGAAACCTAGAACCTACTTCTTCGCTTCAATCTTATGTACCTGCCTGCCGGCGTAAGTGCCGCAAACTTTACAGGCGTGATGCGGCAGGACCGGGGATTTGCATTTGGGGCAAGGGGCGAGCGAAAGTTTTTTTAACGCGAAATGCGACGCCCGGCGGCGTTTGTCCGATGAGGTTCGGCGATGTCCGGGAAGACCCATAGTCAGGTTATAGGTTATAGATTCGACCTGCCGGCAGGCAGGGGTTCTAGCTAAGACTATCGAAATGTTCGTTTTTTGACAAGACAATCAAAATTTTTTCGTCTGCTCTCCAAACCTTTAACCTACAACCCATAACCTAACTAAATAAACGCCACGCTGGCCACCGAATCCTTCGGATCCTTGAAGCGCATCACCCGCACGCCCTGGGTGGTTCGGCCCTGGGTTTTGATCGATCCGAAGGGGATACGGATGACCTGCCCCTTCTTGGAGATGACCATCAGATCGCGCTCGTCTTTGGCATTCGCCACATACCCGCCGACGATATGTCCGGTCTTGGGGTTCACGTTCATGGTCTTGATGCCCGAACCGCCGCGGCCCTGGATGCGGTACTCCTTCAGGTTCGTCCGCTTCCCGAACCCGCTCGCGGAAACGACAAAGAGCTCCAGCATGTCTTTCTTCACCAGTTCCGGCGCCACCACATCCATCCCGATGACCTGGTCGCCGCGTTTCTTGAGCCGGATGCCCCTGACCCCCGAGGCCGCCCGCCCCATGTCACGCACATTCTTCTCCGAGAAACGGATACTCTGTCCCTGGGCGGTGACCATGGCAATCTCGTCACCGCCGGTTGACGGTTTGACCCACAGGAGCAGGTCATCGCCCTTGAGTTTGATGGCGATGAGCCCCGAGCGGCGGACATTCCCGAAATCAGAAAGTTCCGTTTTTTTGATTAATCCTCCGCGGGTGGCCATTACCAGATACTTGGCCTCCTTGGCGTCGGTCATGGCCAAGACAGCCGAAACCTTCTCGCCCGGAGACAACTCGAGGAAGTTGGGGAGAGCCGTGCCCTTCGAAGTGCGCGAGGCCAGCGGCACGTCGTAGGCCTTGAGCTGAAAAACCCGGCCGCGGGTGGTGAAAAACAGGAGGTCGGCGTGAGTCACGGTGGAGAAAAGCTGTTCCACCTCGTCTTCTTCTTTGGTGGTCAGCCCGATGACCCCTTTGCCTCCGCGGGCCTGCTTCCTGAAAGTATCCGGCGGCAGGCGCTTGATGTACCCGTCGCGGGTGATCATCACCACGGTGGGTTCGTTGGGAATGATGTCCTCGGCCGAGAACTCCTTGACTCCGTGGGCGACGATTTTTGTCCGCCGCGGATCCCCGTACTTTTTCTTCATTTCAGCAACCTCGGTACGGATCACCCCGCGGATCCTCTTGGGCGAGGACAGAATGGCTTCCAGTTCCTTGATCAGATCTTTCTTTTCTTTGTATTCCTGTTCGATCTTGATCCGCTCCAAGTTAGCTAGCTGTTGGAGGCGCATCTCCAGGATGGCTACGGCCTGGAGCTCGGAAAGTTTGAACTTGCCCATCAAATTCTTTTTTGCCTCGTCGCGATCCTGCGATTTTTTGATGGTACTGATGATCTTGTCGATGTGTAAGAGCGCGATGCGCAGCCCCTCGAGGATGTGGGCCCGGTCCTTGGCCCGAGCCAGATCAAAAGAGGTCCGCCGCCGGATGACTACTTCGCGATGACGGATGTATTCCTCAAGGATGGTTTTAAGGTTCATCACCCGCGGCTGGATGCCGTCGGAAAGGGCCAGCATGTTCAGGTGGAAAGTGGTCTGGAGATCGGTGGACAGGAACAGACGATTCAGCACTTTTTTCGGATAAGCGTCTTTCTTCAGTTCGATAACGATGCGCACGCCTTCCTTGGACGATTCGTCACGCAGGTCGCGAATGCCCTCGAGTTTTTTTTCACGGACCAGATCGGCGATTTTCTCCAAGAGCGTGGCCTTGTTCACCTGAAAGGGAATCTCGGAAACGATGATCCGCGTGCCGCCCTTCTCCTCGACGATCTCGGTGGCCGCCCTCATGACGATCGGTCCTCGGCCGGTGGCGTAAGCGGCCTGGATGTCCTTGACGTTGTAAATGAGCCCGCCGGTGGGAAAATCCGGCCCTTTGACGTGAGCCATCAGATCCAGAACGGTGGCATCGGACCCATCGAGAAGAAGATTGATGCCATCGCAAAGTTCGGTGAGGTTGTGCGGGGGGATGTTGGTGGCCATGCCCACGGCGATGCCCACGGTGCCATTCAAGAGCAGGTTGGGAAGTTTGCCCGGAAGCACTTTAGGTTCCTTCTGCGAACCGTCGTAGTTGGGCTGGAAATCCACAGTGTCCCGGTCGATGTCGGTTAATATCTCTTCGGCGATGGGCGAAAGTTTGGACTCGGTATAGCGCATGGCCGCGGCCGCGTCCCCGTCCATGCTGCCGAAGTTCCCCTGCCCGGAGATGAGCGGATAGCGCATCGAAAAATCCTGGGCCATGCGGACCAGGGCGTCGTAGACCGAGGCGTCCCCGTGCGGGTGGTATTTCCCCAGCACTTCACCGACCACATTGGCCGACTTCCTGAACTTGGCTCCGCTCTTGAGCCCGATGGACCACATGGCGTAGAGAATGCGGCGATGCACCGGTTTGATCCCGTCGCGCACGTCCGGGAGCGCGCGCGAAATGATCACGCTCATGGCGTAATCGAGATAGGACTCCTGCATCTCCTCGGTGATCGGCCGGAGACGTACGGCTCCGATGTTTTTTTTGGGTTCCTGATCGGGCATTTAAATGCGGATTACGGATGCAACTGATTTTCGGCGGCGGCTTCAGACAGTTTTTCCTTGAGCGTTTTTATCACCTCATCCTGAGATGGCGCGGGCGGTTCTTTTCCCTCTGCATCGACAACAGCCAAGCCGGCTTTGATTTCCGAGAGATCCTGGCCGAAAGACGCGGTCTGGGAACGAAACTGCTCTAAGGCGTCGGAGAGCGCTGAATCCGAAGCTGGCTGCGGCGGAAGGCGCAAGGAGTAACGCAGCGACCAGACCCAGCCGCCGACGACAATGGCCATGCAGACGGCCACTCCAACCCACATCAGTTGCTGCCGGTGCGGCGGTAGCACCGTTGGTTGGGAATCGTTTCCGATCGGAAGATCGTCATCCGGCGTACCAACGCCGAAAAGATCGGCGGTGAGCGCCGGCGGCAGTTCCGGAGAAACCTCCGGCGAAGGCGCCGGCGGCCCCTCTGGCACCAGCCAGGGATCGGTTTCCGCAGTCGGCGGAATCACCGGCTCCATGATCGGCGTCTGCGCTTTCTCTTTTTTTCCGCCCTTCTTCCCCTTTTTCATATTTAGGCGCGGCTCAAAACGATCACCTTGGTCTCTTCCTGTATCAGATCCTTTTTGGAAATCTTAAGTTTCTCCGCGGTTTCCTTCGGCGCCCCCAGCTCGCGGATGAATTTGTCCACCGGCTCCAGCGTTTCTTTGAACTCCGGCAGGCGGAAATGCATGGGAATAACGATTCGCGGTTCCACCCGGGAGACGATGTCTGTCGCCTGCTTGGCCCCGATGGTCACCCCGGCGCCGCCCACCGGCAAAAAAAGCACATCCACGTCTTCCAACCGATCCAGCTGCGCGTCGGACAGCTCGTGCCCCAGATCTCCCAGATGAGCAAAGGACATATCGCCGATCTCAAAACGGTACATGGTATTGGGCGTTTCCGACTTTTCCTTGCCCCTTCCCCCGTGCTCGGAGGCAATGCCGTAGACGAAAACGCGCTTGACCTCGTACTCGCCGGGCCCGGTGATGATGAAAGGAGTCCCTCCGACTCCATCAACATAGTTGTGCGACAGGTGGTCGTGGGAAACGGTCAGGATGTCGGCCGAAAGATTGCGCGGCAGTTTGGCTCCGCGCGACGGATCGTAGGGGTCGGAAACAACGGTTACCTCGTCGTGGTCGAACTTGGCCACGAGTCTCACGCAGGAAAGGCCGAACCAATTGATGGTGACTGTTGTAGCCATGGGACTTGGGACTTGAAAACAAAAAAATACTCCGGAAAACATCCAGAGTTTATCAGAAGAACGGCCTTAAGACAAGGGGAATAATTGGGGATTTATCAGTAGGGACCTCTGCAAAACCCACATTCTACTGCAATTTCACGCTTTCGGCTGCAAAATTGCATAAGCTCCTCCGCTTACACTCTGTGTAAACATCGTCGCTTCTTCAATTTTTCGCTACGAAATCGTGAAATTTCGTAACGAACATGAGTTCTGCAGAGGTCCCAGTATTAAGTCTCGATGATCCCCTGGTAATAGTCAATCTCTCCCAGGACATCCCCTTTCTCCACCTCGCGTTCCAGGCCGGACCAGCCCTCTTCGAAGACGCGCACCTTGTCTAAGATCTCTGGCGCCCACTTCTCGGACTTCTCGGCCAGCGCACGGAGAGCGGCAACCAGCCGTTCGATCTCTTCCTGCTCTTTACGGTAGTCGCCGAGATGCGTTTCGCAAGCCGACTTCTGCGTCCCGACGCACATAGTTTCGATGTCCTTGATCACCTCCTCATGCGCCGAGAGCTTGGCTTCGACGATTTCAAATTTCTGCTCGGGAGTGAAATACTTCTCGAACTCGCCCCCCTTGCGCACATCTTGGACCTTTCCTCCGCCGCGGATGAATTCGTCAAACCGCGCGCGGGTCGCCGGTGACAGGCGCTCGAGGATCATTTTCTCCTCCTTTTCCCGCCCTTCGGTGTCATGAATCCGCCAGAAGGCCTTGCGATAGGACCAGATTTCCCGGCCGGCTTCGATGATGGCCAGCTCGATGTCTTCGCGCGGACTCTTTGGATCGGAACGCAAGGACTCAAACTTGGCCTTTAGCGCCGCCCGCCGCTCCTCGGGAAAAAAATTCGGCGCCTTGTCAATGGCCTGGCGCAGAAGATCTAAAGTGAATTCAAACTGATGGGGCATATCTTTATTATGATATCACGAATACCCGCCTTTGACTCCCTAAGGCCCTTCCATTATACTACTCCCACTTTTCATTAACCCCGCAGCGCGGGGGCTGCCTTGAAAGCGGCTAATCGAAACAAAGGGAAAATAAACATGCAACTACTCACTAAAGAAGACAAAAAAACCGACTCTGAATTCAAACGTCTGCTTGGGGATGAACAGTTTTTGCGCGTACCCAAAGTGGGCGACGTGATCAAGGGAACGGTCCTTTCCGTGGCCCGCAACGAGGTGCGCATCGACCTTCCGGGTTACAAGACCGGCGTGGTGCGGGGAGCCGAACTCTTTCAGGAATCCGGAGAACCGGCCGGACTCAAACTCGACGCCGAGGTGGAGGCTACGGTGGTCGAACTGGAAAATGAAAACGGGGATGTCGAGTTGTCCTTCCGTTTCGCCGGCGTCCGCAGGCTGTGGGACTCGCTCCAGCAGCTGCGCGCCTCCGGCGCCGCCGTTCCGGCTGAAGTCATCGAGGCCAACAAGGGCGGCCTGATGATCAGGGTCAACCGTGCCCCCGGTTTCCTGCCCGTTTCCCAGCTGTCCCCGGAACATTATCCGCGGGTGGCCGGCGGCGAGAAACAAAAAATCCTGGAGAAACTCCGCGGCTTCATCGGAACGACCCTCATGGTGAAGATATTGGATGCCAGCGAGGCCGAGGAGAAACTGATTGTCTCAGAAAAGGCCGTCTGGGAGGATGAACAACGCTCGACGCTCGAACGCTTCCACGTCGGCGACACGGTCGAGGGCGAAGTAACGGCGCTCACCGACTTCGGGGCTTTCGTGAAATTTAGCTCGGGGGAAGCTGGCGGGCCGGAACTTGAAGGACTGGTGCACATTTCGGAGATTGCCTGGCAGAGAATTGATCATCCCCGCGACGTGTTGGCCGTCGGTGACAAGGTCAAGTCGCAAATCATCGGCCTGCAGGGGTCAAAAATCTTCCTGTCGCTCAAACGGCTGACTGATGATCCGTGGAAAACGGTCGCCTCCAAATACCAGGTCGGCCAATGGGTCAAGGGCAAAATAATCAAGGCCAACCCCTTCGGGTTCTTTGTCGAACTCGATCCGCAGATTCACGGTTTGGCCCACGTCTCGGAACTTTCGGACAAACCGATCCATGACCCGCAGGAGGTGGCCAAGGTCGGCGACGAACTCGAGTGGCGGGTGGTTTCCGTGGATCCGGAAAGCCATCGGCTGGGATTGTCGCTTAAAAAAGAAACGGCTCCGGCTGAAGAAAAAACGGAAGAAAAGAAAGCAGAAGAACCAGCCGCGGCTTAAAATAGAAACATTTATCAAAAATCCGTTCCTCCGCCTTGGTGGGGGAGCGGATTTTTAATTAGAGACCCAAGGTGCCGCCTCCTCAAAGAGCTGAATAATGTAAATCGGCGCTTTGAGGAAACGGCGACAGACAAGCATATCGCCTCCTCTCCTCGCCGAGGCGATCTCGGCCTTCAACGCGGTGAGGCATATCACCCACGTTGACCGCGCAAACTATCACAATCCGAAAACCTTGTCAAGAGCCACCCGAACAAAAAATAGCCAATAACGAAAAAAATGCCTCAACCAAGGCATTTTTTTGTTGGTTTGACTGTTAAGCGGAGCTGAACGTTCGACCAGCGCCCGCTTGACAGAACTTTGTGGTTCTGTTAGACTCACGCGTCCGTTAAACGAGGAGGGCCGGGAGGCCTAACCAATAAACGGATAATCGGCGGTGAAAGCAGGGGCCCTTCGCAGGGAAAACAAGGAGGAATCATGAAGATCGTGGCTTTGACCTTCGTAGCGGTAGGACTTCTTGCAGTAAGCGAGAGTGCCGAATCGAGTGCACTTATCCACTGTGACAAGACCCCATTGACACTTTCGTGCGAAAGTGTCAACGACGACGAAAGTTGCGACGACGATCGCGAACGAGGACAAGACCTGATCTGTCCAAACATCGCGATTCCATCAGTTTCTCACAATGCAGACAAGTCCGTCTGTAAAGTCCCCAACGTTCCGATTTCCGGATAGCATGCCTCGAGGCCGCGAGCCGACCTGCGACGGCGAACGGCTGAACCGACGCCAACGGCGTCACACCGGCCATGCTATCCCGCCCATCTCCGCCTGCCTTTCGGCAGGCATGGAAAGGGATCGGTCATGGGTACGTAAGAACAGTGCGGGGTTTTCGACCGCGACGGCGGCTGAAGACCCCTATTTTTTATACTTCTCGCTCCCCTCCCAACCAAGCTCAAACAGAGCACGAAACGTCTCGGCAATATCTTTGCTGTAAATAACCACTCCGATCGGTTTAGTTTTATAGGTAAGTATTGCCACACGATCGTCGTAGACGGCCAGCTCGGCTGCGAAAGGAAACTTTCCGGACGGGACCTGCCGAATCTCCGCCGCCACCAGCTCAGATGGCTTATATGGTTCGCTGAAGGTGAAAATCGTTCTGGAATCTATGTTGTTAGCCACCATCTTTTTCCTGTAATCGATACGTGATGCCTCCGGAACAACGCGGAAGTAGTCATCCCGTGCCATAACACTGTCGATTCTGATGTCCCGAAACCGCAGGAGATCCTGCCGCATCGTCTCGAGCCCCTCGAGTCCTTCGTAGAAACGCACGGTCGGCTTCTCCTTGGCGCCGGCGGCCAGGGCCTTGAGTTCGGGGAGAAACGAGTCGAGTTCGCGTTCGCGCGCCTCGAGCGCCGCTTTTTGGGTTTTGAGCAGGGACTTCAGACGCTCCGGCGATTCCGCGGCGAACAGGCGCTTCTTCTCCTTTTCCACCGACGACACCAGCCCCCGCGCGGTAAGCGAGTCAATCATGGCGTAGCTGGTCACCCGCGAGAGCCCGGTTTTCCGCGCGATCTGTTGAGCCGTTGCCGGCCCCATCTCAAGCGCCGCCAGATACACCCTCGCCTCATTCTCCGAGATCCCCAGATGAACCAACTGCTTTGCGGTAAGCATAGTATTCCTCTTATTCTTCGAGCGAGTCGAGAAGAACATTATAATAAACTTGTAAACCCAGTATACCATTTTGTTCGAGAATAAAAAACGGCCCCGAGCGGACGAATCCGTCGGGGCCCCGTGCCGGGCGGAGGTATGCCGGACCTAACTGCTCCGAGCAGCTCTGTGCCCTGCCGATCAGCGCAAAGCTGAGCGGCCCAACAGTATCCCCAGAAACATCCCCCTGTCAAGATGAATGAACAAAAATGGCTCCGCTTCCTTTCGGATCGGAGCCCCGTGCGTGGATATGCCTGACATGACGAAAGCATGTGTGACAATGCGTGGCGTGACAATGCATGGCAACGCAGTGTCGAGAAAGTAGGGAGTTTTTTGTAGGTTGTCAAGATGTAGAATAAAAAACGGCCCCGGTACCTTTCGGTCCGGGGCCCCGTGCGTGGGTCTGCCGTACTACGCCCAGCGTCGCGCTACAGTTGTGGGCTGCGCGGCACGCGAGAGTGCTCATAGTCGTGGTTGTACAGCAGTCACTCAAATCGTGACCATGTCAGGAAAAACGGCCCCGATCGGAACGATTCCGTCGGGGCCCTGTGCCGTACCTGACTCCAGTTGGGGAAGCCTGGCCTCGCATTGCATGACATTGCAACAACGCGAGAGGATTTCCTACCTCTTCGACAGATTTTTGTCAAGAATAAAAATGACCCCGATCATCGCGAAGAAGTCGGGGCCCTGTGCTGGACTGGGATAAGCCTGACGACACGGTGCCGGACAGTACCACATGTGGCCGAGCCTGACAGCGCCTGACTCGGCAGTTAGTTCGTTCCTTCTAGCACGGCCAATATGCTCTGTCAAGATGCCAAAAACAAAAAAACGGCCCCGATCCTCTTGAAGAGGTCGGGACCCTGTGCTGCGGCCTGCGGAAGTACGCGTCTCGTTGCCACACCCTGCTGAACATTGCTGGACGACGCAACGCAGGAAAAAAATGTTTATCAAAAAGTAGCGTCATTGTCAAGAGCACATTAACAGGACGGGCACCCCTTGCCTTTAAGGCCGCTGGCTATTATTATGGTATCTATGAAAACCGCCCGACAGATTGCCATCTTTGCCATCCTGCTTGTGGCCTTTGGGCTGCTGCTTTCGACCTATGACTTCGGGGTCAAACAGGCCGAGCGGGTGGACATCAAGACGCTCATGGAGCAGATCCAGCAGGGCAGTGTGAAGTCTGTCTCGATTGAAGGCGACAAGCTGGCCATCGAACTGAACGATGGCAAACTCGAACGGGCCTCCAAAGAGCCGGAGGATTCCTTCACCACGCTGGTCAATAATTACGGCATCGCGCCGGAGAAACTGGCCGCCGTCGCAGTCGAGGTCAAGGAACGGAGCGGCACGGCGGCGTTTTTGGGCACGTTTATCCCCTTCCTGATCCCGCTTCTGCTCATCGGCGGGTTCATCTTCTTTATGATGCGCCAGGTGCAGGGCGCCAACACCCGGGCGCTCTCCTTCGGCCAGTCCTCGGCGCGCGAGCTGCCCAAAAATCAGAAAGACCGGGTAACCTTCAAGGATGTGGCCGGAGTCAGGGAAGCCAAGGAAGAATTGCTGGAGATCGTCGAGTTCCTGCGCAGTCCCAAAAAATTCATCACCCTCGGCGCCAAGATTCCCAAAGGAGTCCTGCTCATGGGCAGTCCGGGAACCGGCAAGACCCTCCTGGCCCGGGCGGTGGCCGGCGAAGCCAACGTGCCCTTTTTCCATATTTCAGGATCCGAGTTTGTGGAAATGTTCGTCGGGGTCGGCGCGGCTCGGGTGCGCGACCTCTTCGTCAAGGCCAAGAAATCCGCGCCCTGCATCGTCTTTATTGACGAGATCGATGCCGTGGGCCGCCAGCGCGGAGCCGGGCTCGGCGGCTCGCACGACGAGCGCGAGCAGACCTTAAACCAGATTCTGGTCGAGATGGACGGATTCGATCCGAATGCCGGAGTGATTGTCATGGCGGCCACCAACCGGCCGGACGTGCTTGATCCGGCACTGCTCCGTCCCGGACGGTTTGACAGACGCGTCGTCCTCGACTCGCCGGATATCAACGACCGCCAGGCCATTTTGAAAATCCATTCCAAAGGAAAGCCGCTGGCCGCCGACGTTAATCTGCGCAAAATCGCCGAGCGCACGCCCGGATTTTCCGGCGCTGACCTGGCCAACCTGATCAACGAAGCGGCCATCCTGGCCGCCCGCCGAAACAAAAAAATCATTTCCATGGAGGAACTGATTCCCTCGGTGGAAAAGGTCCTGCTCGGCCCGGAACGCAAGAGCCACCTCCTCACCGAAGAGGAGCGTAAGATCACCGCTTACCACGAAGGCGGGCACGCTTTGGTGGCCCACGAGCTCCCTTACGCCGATCCGGTGCACAAGGTGTCCATCATCTCCCGCGGCCAGGCCGCCGGCTACACCCTGAAACTTCCGGTCGAAGACCGCCATATGCGCCGACGCCAGGAATTTTTGGATGATCTGGCAGTATCGCTTGGCGGCTATGTCGCTGAAAAAGAGATCTTCACCGACGTGACTACCGGCGCTTCCAATGATCTGCGGAACGCCACCAAACTGGCCCGCACGCTCATCACCCAGTATGGAATGAGCGAGAAACTGGGGCCGCGCACCTACGGCGAACGCGAAGAGTTGATCTTTCTCGGCCGGGAAATCACCGAACAGCGCGACTACTCGGAGAAGGTGGCCGAGGCCATTGATGACGAGGTTTCCACGCTCATCAACAACGCCATGAAGCGCGCCCAGCACATCATCCGCTCGCGGCGTGATAAACTGGAGGAAATCGTCGTACGGCTCCTGGAGCGCGAGAACATCGAGCAGGACGACTTTGAATCCTTCTTCGACACTCACCCCCACCTGCGCCAGGCGCCGAAAAAGCCGTCGCTTGTCTCCGAGGAAAAACCAGAATCCCCCAAAGCGCCTATAGCGCTTAAACCAAAGCCAGCTCAAACTTAGACATAACGAAGGAGGTATGCCCGACAGCCCAACTTTATATAGACACGTGATCGCCGACGCCTGGCGCTTGAGTTGGCGCCACAAATTTCTCTGGATCTACGGTTTCTTCGCCTCGATCCTGGCTTCCGGAGGCGTCTACGACGTCATCTATCGCGGCTGGAACGACGCCACGGTCCGGAGAATTTTCCGCACTCTCCCTGATGCCAGCCTGCCGTCCATTCCCGCTGCCTTGAATTCCGCCTGGAAAACCAGCGGCCTGGCCTTTCCCCCGCTCTGGGCCATCGCCGCCCTCGCCGTGGCGATTATCGTCGGCGCCGCCCTGCTCTGGGCCTCGGTCATCTCCCAAGGCGCGCTCATCTCTGCCGGGGGCGCGCTCCGCCGGGGCAAAACCCCGGACAGCCGCGATGTTTTTCGCGCCGGACTGGCCCGTTTCTGGCCGGTTCTGGGCATTAATTTCCTCTCCCGGTTTCTTTCCGCCGTCGCCCTCTTTCTTACCGCCCTCCCGGTTGGGGCCCTGCTCCTCGAACAATCGCCCCGCGCCGCCATCCTCTACATTATTTCTTTCCTGGCCTTCGTCCCCTTCGCCCTCATCGTGGCTCTCTTGACCTTCTTTGCTCTGGCCGCCGTGGTCGTGGGAAAGCTGCCGTTCTTACGCGCCCTGACTTCGGCCTGGGCCACCTTTTCCCGCCATTGGCTGGTGTCGCTCGAAATGGCCTTTGTTATTCTGGCCATCGACATCCTGCTGGCCGTCGCGGTCGTCATCGGCCTGTTCGTCCTTATCCTTCCCTTTGCTTTCCTGCTCTTGATGGTGCAACTGGTCGGCACCAAGGTCAGTCTGCTCCTGGTGCTGGTGCTCGCGGCCATCGCCCTGCTTTCCTTCATCATCGCCGCCGGCAGCTTCACCTCCACCTTCCGCTACGCCGCCTGGACCGCGCTCTACCTGCGGCTCGAAGAACGGGGAGGGACTCCCAAAATCATCCGCCTAATTAGGGCCATTCCGCACTATTTGCATCATTAATCTGTGCCCAACGGGAAAATCCAAATCACCGGAGCCAAAGAAAAAGAGGCCTTCGAGGAAAAAATGAAGGACATCGCCCAGAAGGCCAAAGAAAAAGAGGTGGCGGCGCAGGCCGCCTCTTTGGGATTTCCCTATCTTGACCTGGTCGGTTTTCCCATCGGCCCGGAAACTATCACCTCCATTCCAAAAGAAATTTCGGCGCAACTCAAGGCCGTTTGTTTTTTGAACACCGGCGAGGAAGTCCGCGTCGGCGCGGTGGATCCGCAAAACGCCGAGGTCAAGGAAATCCTCTTCCAGATCCAGGAACGCAGCCACGGCGCGGGAGGAGCCATCTACATGATCTCCGAGCGCAGCTTTGCCGCGGCTTTCAAACTCTACGAAGCCCTGCCGGTGATCAAAAAAATCGTCAAAGGGGTGACCATCCCCGAGGCGGATCTCCAGAAATTCCAAAAAGAGGTAAAAAGCTTCAAGGATCTCCAGACGCGCGTCACTGGCGTGCCAGTGACCGAGGTGGTAACGCTCTTGATCGCCTCGGGAATGAATTCGGACGCCTCGGATATTCACGTCGAAGCGGGGGAGAGCGGGATCGTCGTCCGCTTCCGGCTGGACGGAGTGCTGAATGTGGTGGCCACCCTCCCTGCCGACCTCTGGCCCAAGGTCATCTCGCGCATCAAGCTCCTCTCGGCGCTCAAGTTGAACATCACCGACCGCCCGCAGGACGGTAGGTTCACCATTTTCCTCACCAACGACAAGATCGACGTCCGCGTCTCCACCATCCCCACGGCCTATGGCGAGTCGGTGGTCATGCGGCTGCTCCGCGGCAAGGTCTCGGCGGCCAAGTTCGAAAACCTCGGACTCCGCGGCCGCGCCTTCGAGATTCTGGCCAAGGAAATCGAGCGGCCGAACGGCATGATCATCACGACCGGACCCACGGGGAGCGGAAAAACCACCACCCTCTACGGCATCCTGCTCAAGCTGAATTCTCCGGAGACCAAAATCATCACGCTCGAAGACCCGGTGGAGTACAAACTCGAAGGCATCAACCAGTCGCAGATTGACCACTCCAAGGAGTACACCTTCGCGAAGGGGCTCCGCTCCATCCTGCGGCAGGACCCGGACGTGATCATGGTGGGAGAGATGCGCGACCTCGAAACCTCCGAGACCGCGATCCAGGCGGCATTGACCGGCCACCTGGTGCTCTCCACCATCCACACGAACTCCGCCTCGGGAGCGGTGCCGCGGTTCCTGTCCATGGGGGTCAAACCCTTCCTGCTCGCGCCGGCGTTGAATGCGGTGATCGGCCAGCGGCTGGTGCGAAAAATCTGCCAGGAGTGCAAGATCGAGGACAAACTGGCATCGGAAACGATGGAGCGGGTCAAGGAACTTTTGGGAGCTATATCCGAGAAGTCGGGCGAGAAGGTTGATTTGAAAAAACTGAAATTTTGGAAAGGCAGCGGGTGCCAGATGTGCGGCAACTTGGGCTTCAAGGGCCGGGTGGGCATCTACGAGATCATGCAGATGACCAAAGAGATCGAAAAGGTCATCCTCTCCGGCGAAATTTCGGAGTACAAAATGCAGGAGCTGGCTGTCGAGAACGGCATGGTTACCATGGTTCAAGACGGGCTCTTGAAGGCGCTCGACGGCATCACATCGGTGGATGAGGTGTTCAGGACGGCTGAATGAATTTCAAACGAAAACCCCCGCATCGTCGGGGGTTTTAGGTTTCTTCGATCCTGCGCTTTTGCGGGTCCGTCTCATGAAAAAAATGCAGTCGGCGAATTTTTTTCGTTTTTTGCAACACGCCGCGTACGCGGTCGGCCCACTCAATGAGGACGACAGTATCGGGCTTGCCCAGGAACTCTCCGATACCGATCTCCTCAAGCTCGCGCTCGTTCCGCAGGCGGTAGGCGTCAACATGAATTAAAACTCTAAATCCTAATTTCGAATTTCTAATACGATGCACGTGCATCAACGTAAACGTCGGGCTGCGGACCGACTCGCGGATGCCCAAGGCGCGTGCCAGCCCGCGGACAAAGGTCGTCTTTCCGCTTCCGAGATCCCCGATAAGACCCACGACCGTTCCGCCCCGGAGCGTCTTTGCAAACGCCTTGGCGAAGGCAAACGTTTCTCTTTCTGAATGCGAGACGATTCTCTTTTTCATAACTGCCAGTTGGCGCGTGGCTCGAGTTTCAGAGGATCCGCGAACTGCCGTTTTCGCGCACGGAAATATCCGGCGGCAGCGATCATCGCCGCGTTATCAGTCGTATACGCGAGAGTGGGTAGGGAGTAGTGGGTAGCGGATAGTCGGGCGCTGACGGCGCGTCCGAGGTCTTTGCGAAGTCGGCGATTCGCGGAGACTCCGCCGGCGAGGAGTACCGTCTTCACACGATATTTCTTCGCGGCACGGATCGTTTTCTCGACCAGGACATCCACGGCTGCTTTCTCAAACGACGCGCAGACATCGCGCACAAACTTGTCATTGCGAGGAGTCCCGAGGACACGGGACGACGAAGCAATCCCGTGATCGCGAGATTGCTTCGCTTCACTTCGTTCCGCTCGCAATGACGGGAAATTGTCCCTTACCTTATACAATACTGCCGTTTTCAGACCCGAAAAGGAAAAATCAAAATCTTTTGATCCGATCATCGGACGCGGGAAATCGATTGCGTCCGGATTGCCCCGCGCCGCCAGTTTGGAAACCGCTGGCCCACCGGGGTATCCGAGCCCGAGAATCTTGGCCACTTTGTCAAAGGCCTCGCCTGCGGCATCGTCCCGCGTCGCGCCGAGAAGCCTGTATTTCCCGTGCCTCGTCATCAACACCAACTCCGTATGTCCACCGCTCACAATCAACACGACCGCCGGAAATCGTATCCCCTTTTCCTTCCCTTTTCCTCCTCTTTTCTTCCCATTTTCATCCCCTATGAAGTTCGCGTATATGTGCCCTTCCAGATGATTCACCCCCACAAGCGGTTTGTCCCACGCCCAGGCGAGCGTTCGTGCGACATCCACTCCGACGCGCAATGACGTTATCAACCCCGGCCCAGCCGTCACCGCGATGGCATCAATCCCCTTCCCATCACGCCGTAGTCCGTAGTCCGCAGTCCGTAGTCCTCGCAAAAGCGCGTCAATTTTCTCCACATGCGCCCGCGCCGCCACTTCCGGCACCACGCCCCCATACTTGGCGTGGATCTTTATTTGCGAGGCCACGGCGTCCCGAATCACGCGGACATTCTCGCCGCGCCCCTCAACAATCGCCACCGCCGTCTCATCGCATGATGTTTCGATTCCGAGGATCTTCATGGAATTGAAATCAGTATTTTGATACTATCAATCAAACAAAATAATGTCACTGATTCAAACATTATGAACAAGGGCACTCTGGAAGTCATTGTCGGCTGCATGTCTTCCGGCAAAAGTGAAGAGCTGATACGCCGACTCAAGCGGGCGAACATTGCCGATCAGACAATCGCGGTTTTCAAACCGGCCATGGACATCAGAAACGATCAGGGCCGCATCGCTTCACGCGACGGCAAACTTCATGATGCAGTGGCCCTGCAATCGCCATCGGAAGCGCTGGCGTACATAAACGGAGTCCATGTTGTTGCTTTTGACGAAGTCCAATTTTTTGACTCCACCTTGAGACCGCTTATCCGAGACTTGGTCTCACGGAGCATTAGGGTAATTGCGGCTGGGCTGGACACCGATTTCCGAGGGGAACCATTCGACCAGGTGGCCTGGCTGATGGCCGAGGCGGACAGCGTCACCAAACTTACGGCGATCTGTGTCCGCTGTGGAGAGCCGGCCATCCGCACCCAGCGGCTAATTGCTGGGGACCCGGCGCCCTACGACT
>Ga0209542_10011161_pt1 | contig 15993 bp, 8 predicted proteins | sample RifCSPhighO2_01_FD_184028 | JGI IMG/M metagenome (GOLD analysis project Ga0209542, IMG submission 184028) | Soil microbial communities from Rifle, Colorado - Rifle CSP2_plank highO2_0.1 (SPAdes) (version 2) | ecosystem: Environmental > Terrestrial > Deep subsurface > Rock core/Sediment ... | reverse complement strand
AACCGACAAAACCATGTTTTTGGGCTGGTAATGATCAGTAATAAAGCCTGCAAAATCCTTTTTCTCCATAGAACGGACTGTTTCTGGAGTTCCGGCAGTATCCCAACCAAGAGATGTTTTATCAAACAAAAGTTCTTCAAAAAGATAAGGGGCTTTATACATCGGCAAGTCCTCGTACATGGCAATTTCCTCTATAATTACCCCTTTTTCCTTCTCGATCTCGCGCTCTTTTAATATCGGTGCTGAAATAAACTGCGATAATATATCAAACGCTAAAGAAAGGTATCGTTCCCACGCTTTAATGTAATATCCTGTGCGTTCTTTCCCGGTCGAAGCATTAATCTCTCCACCTATTCCGTCAACCGCGGCTGAAATTACTGCAGAAGTAGGATATTTTTTTGTCCCCTTAAAAACCATATGCTCCAAAAAGTGAGCCAGGCCTTGTTTATTGACCTCTTCGTTGCGGGAACCTGAGCCAATCAAAATTTGAACCGTTGCCGATTCCATGGCAGACATGGGGGCGGTAATCACTCTCAATCCGTTGGATAACGTAGTCTTGTCAAAGTTCATAAGCCTTGATTATACAATCTTAAGTTCAAAATTTCTAATTTGAAATTTAAAATTTGAAATGAATTTTAAATGACATAATGTTTAAATCATTTTAAAATTTAGATTTGATTGAAAATTAAAAATTAAAAATTTAAAATTGGCATCGCATTACATGCGTGCGGGCGCCTGGATTCCGAGAAGATGGAGACCGGTTTTAAGGATAATTCCAGTAGCCAAAGTCAGTGCCAAGCGAAACGCTTGGGTCGGGTTGTCAGGTTGTCGGGTTCCCCGGCCACCTGGTTCCCCGGCCACCTGGTTCCCCGATTCCCCGATTACCTGATTCCCTAATATCCTGTGTTTGTTGTAAAAAGTGTTATAGCGCTGGGCAAGTTCAAAAAGATAAGTACAAACCGTGTTTGGGGCAAAGTTTAGGGCGGCTTCTTCAACCACCTCGGGGAATCTATAAATCCATTTCAAAACATTCAGTTCTTCAGGTTCCAGGTTTTCTGGCTGCCAGGTTTCCTGATCACCTGGTTTCCTGATCACCTGGTCACCCGATTTCCCGAGCACGCTTTCTGTTCTCGCATATGTGTATTGCAAATAAGGAGCTGAATTCCCTTCTAAAACAAACATTTTCTCCCAATCAAAAATAATATTTGATTCAGGGTGGTGAGATAAATCAAAATACTTTATTGCCCCAATCCCCACCGCTTTGGCTTGCCCATCTTCTCCGTGAGCAAGCTTTTGTGCTCTTTCTATTGCCTCTTCTAAAACTTCTTCCAGTCTTACGATATCTCCTCTCCTGGTTGAAAATTTTTTACCGGAAGGCGAGAGATATAAACCGTGCTTGATATGGACAAATTTTGTTGTGTCTTCCGGGTGCAGAAGGCGGTAAGCTGTAAAGACTTGCTGGAAGTGCAAAGATTGCTCTGCGCCAACCTCATAAGCGATTAAATCCGGTTTCCATTCATTTTGCCTGTATTCTATTGTCGCCAAATCCCGCGTGAGATAGGTTGACGCCCCATCTGATTTTCTTAAGATGGCAGGCGTCATTTCCTCATTTGGAAAATGAATGACCAAAGCGCCTTGGTCTTCGGCTGCAATCCCTTTCTGTTCATACTCTTCGATAATGCCATCGAGCATTTTCTCATAAAAACTTTCTCCGTGCGCAAAATCTATTTCAACGCCCAGAAGTTTATAGATTCGCCCGTATTCCTGAAGCGAGGTATCTTTAACTTTTTTCCAAATATCACGCGCCTGAACATCTCCGTCCTCCAACTTCTTAAACCAAAGCCTTGCTTCTTCTTTTAAATCTGGATTTTCCTGGGCTTTTGTGTTGAATTCGACATACAGCTCCTGTAGTTTTTCAATATCCAAAGTATCAGGATCTAGGTTTTTATCAGTTATTTGGTACAAAAGCGTGCCAAATTGCGTACCCCAATCCCCCAAATGGTTGTCGCCTATTGTCTGCCAGCCTAAAAAATTATACAGGTTGTAAAGTGCTTGTCCGATTATTGTTGACCTTAGGTGTCCAATTCCAAAAGGTTTAGCCACGTTGGGGGCAGAATAATCAATTACCATCGTCTTGCCCTTACCCAAATCGGACGAACCGTACCGCTCGCCTTTTTCCAAAACCAAAGACATTTCTTGGCAAAGCGCGTCTTTGGAAAGCCAGAAGTTAATAAAGCCTGGCTGAGCAACCTCAATCTTCTCAATATAATCTTTTAATTCTTCGTTCTTCTCTAGCTGTTCTACTATGGCTTTAGCAAATTCTAACGGGCTATTCAATTTCAAATTTAAAATTTCAAATTTAAAATTCCCAAACATCGTCATCGCGATGTTTGAGCTGTAATCTCCATGTTCCTCCTCAGCCGGATGTTCAAGTTTGACTTCTGCGTTAACCCCCAACTCCCGCATTACCTCCATCAATAGTTCTTTAATCTTTTCCCTTGCTTCCATAGTTTTTAAGTATACTGAGAATATGCCCGAAAGCCAAGCAGGGTATAAATACCTTTTGAGTTATCAATATTCTTCGGTAATTTATGACTTAACAGTAGAGTTTTGTCATTTCTTCATTAATCCAAAATCGAGAACTCACGACCAAATGACCCAAGCTGGTCGTTCCGGCAAGCAGAATATCGCTGAAGGGTCAGAGTTTGCGAGCCTTAAGGGATATATTAAATTACTTGGAGTAGCCAAAGGCTCTTTAACCGAGCTCACAGAAGACTATGAAGATTATTTGCGGCAAAAAAACCTGCAGTTATGGAAAAAGGACGACCTTAGAATTATAAAAATGAGGGAGATGAGGGTCTTGAGGGATAAAGATAACAACTTTACCCTCCCACAATTCCCCCATTGCCCCCATGACGCTGAGCTTGCCGCTAATTTACTTCTTACTCTTTGCAAGAAAACCACATTCCTTCTCGACCGCCAAATTAAATCTCTAGAAGAAAAATTCGTTAAAGAAGGCGGCTACACTGAAAAACTTTTTAGAAAAAGATTAGAAAATCGGAATAAATAGTTACCTCAAGTCCCCCAAATCCCATATCAATTCACCTGCCAACTCTTTCCATCACTAATAATTTCAATCTCTCCCTCCTGATCCGTCCTTAAAATTTTTACCCCCATTTCTCTCATTACCCCCAATGTTTCTTCGTGCGGATGGCCATAGCGGTTGTTGCGGCCTGCAGAAATTATTGCCAGACCTGGCGAGGCCGCTTCTAACATTCCAAGGGTAAGACCATTCTTTGAACCATGGTGCGGAACCTTCAAAACCTCTACCACACCCCTGATCCTCTCCGCCATAGTATCTGTAGCCGGGGGAATAATATCCCCTGTTAAAAGGGCGTCAAACTCGCCGTACGAAAGTTTTAAAACTAAAGAGTAAGGGTTAGCTTTTTCTTCCGCTCTTGCCCCCAAAACCTTACTCCCGAGAGCTGGAGTATCAAGACCCGCTACCTGATCTTTATCCGGCCAAAGCGCGGCCAGCTTTAATTTTGCAAAGACGACTATCATTCCGGAATTAAGGCTCGCTGTTTTGATTTTGGCTTTTTCGATCTCTTTTTCCAAAGTTTCGAAGGCTAAGTCATTTTTGCCAACCATATTCGCGGCAAAAGCGCCTATTTTATACCGCCTGACAATATCGATAAATCCGCCGTAATGATCCAAATCTGCATTGGTAATTACCGCCATTTCTATTCTCCTGTCCCAAAAAGGCATATGGCCGGAAAGACAGCTTAAAATTTTGGCATCAGACCCGGCGTCAACAAGGATTTGGGTTTGTTTTTGATAAATCAAAATCCCATCGCCTTGCCCGACATCGCAAAAAACCAGATGCAAACGGTTATCAAATAAAGGTGCTAATGCAAAGGCCAGGAGTAGTAACGAAGCTGTGAAGAAGATGCAAAGATAATACCATTTCTTAGGCATAATTTAAAATTGTAAATTTATTTTCCAAATAGTCTTACTATTTGGATAAAGTATTCTAATGGTAGCCACAAAAACCAAGCAAGGATTTGTCCCAAAACTTCCCCCGCGCTTAGCGCGGGTCCTGGCACGCTAAGCGTGCCCCCTAATCCCCCCAACACCCCCAATATCCCTAATAAAAATCCGCCAAGCATGATAAAAGGCACGGTCCAGAGCACCAGCGTGTTTACCAAAGGGCCAACGAGCGACACTTCGCCGAAAGTAATAAACAGCAAGGGAGTTACCGCAACTTGAGCCGCAAGAGTTACCGACAAGGCAGACTTAAAAACAGCCGGCAGGTATTTAATTTTGTCTACCAAACCTTCAGTTTTCTTTCCCAACCCTACAATGCCGGCTGTCGCCAAAAATGATAGTTGAAAACCCAGGTCAAATAACCAAAGAGGGTAAATAAAGAGCATGACGGCACCTGCAATAGCTAAAGCGCGCCAAACATCGAACTCGCGTCCCAAAGATTGGGCGAAGATGAGGATACTACCCATGACAGCCGCTCTTACTATCGGTGGGTCTGCGCCGATTAAGAGAACATAAGACCAAACTAATATAAAACATAACAAAACAGCTCTTTTTCTCCCCCAAATAAAAGCCGTAATATTTATAAGCAGTCCCGAAAAAAAGGCGATATTAGAACCCGAGGCAACAACAATATGTAGAGTACCAGTTTTACGCAAACCTTCTAAAAAGTTTGAATCGAGGCTAGATTTTGTACCCAAAACTACACCTGACAACAGCCCTGAGTGGGGTTCGGGAAGAAATTTCTTAAAAACACTAAACACACTCTCCCGTATTTCACCCAAGACCCCCAACTCCCCTATTTTTTTCACTACAGGACTTTCCAGATAATACCCGCTCTTCCCTTTACCAACTACTCCTTCGGCTATTATTCGCTCACCGTACGCAATTTCCGGAAATCGGTCAGTATAGAAAGTGAAGTCGCCAAGACTAATCCTTTGCTGTGCACCCATAATCTGGGGTTGGTTACTTATCTGTCCCGAGACACGAACTTTGTCTCCTACCTGGTAACTATGTCTTACCATAGCATACCTAATCACCCAAAGGGTGATAAGTACAACCATTAAGAGTGCTAATAAACGCGGATTCATTTTCGGAGTTATATTTCAGGCCAATGAAATTTCTAATTTTTAATTTCTAATTTACAATCAAATCTCAATTACTAAATGTTTAAAACATTAATTCATTAAAAATTCATTAAAAATTTAAAATTGTAAATTGTAAAATCTGAGATTACGGCGCCGTTATCTGGTCTTTAATCTGCTCATATACACTTTTCGGCACCACCTTTTTTGAAAGGAGTTCGCCAGGCGCACTGTATGGCCTGTTTTCGATAATTGCCGTCGCCCTTGCCGGTCCAATCCCTTTTAGTTTTTCTAACTCGGATTGAGTTGCCGAGTTGATGTTTATCAAGCCAGTTTGTACTCCCAACAATTTACCCGCGCTACTTGATCCACCACCCACAACCGATAATTCCCCTTCAGCTGGTATATATATTTTTTGTCCATCGAGAAGTTTGGCAGCGCGATTAACATACTTCTCTACCCACTCTCGGTCAGCCTCGGCTGACAAACCTCCTGAGGCTATTAGCAAGCGCTCGACCCGATCGCTTGCTAACAATTCATACACTCCAGGCTTAACAACTGCCCCTGAAACTTCAACTGTAATTTTACTCTCATCACCCTCAACCTTTTCATTTCCCCCGCTTTCCAAGATTTCCACCTTGGGCTGTTCAAAAACGCCTGACAAAAAAGAGAAGCCGCCAAAAAGAAGAAATAGTCCGCCCAAACCTGCAATTAAAAAAAGACGATACTGCTCAAACCAAGCTTGAATCTTGGCTTTCCACTCACTTTCTTCAGACAGGAAAAGTTCGCTCACGGTGTGTTTAAGTGACAACGAAATTAATCGTCTTACCGGGCACAAAAATTACCTTTTTCGGCTCGTTAGTTAAATACTTAGCCGCAGATTCAAGGCTTCTGGCTCGCTCTTCTACTGTTTTCTGATTATTTGCCTCGTCGGCAGAGACAACAACAACTCCCCGGTATTTACCATTTACCTGAATTGGAATCTGAATAAGGTCGTCTTTAACCAATGCCTCGTTATATACAGGCCACGGGGCAAAATGAATAGAGTTTTTGTTCCCAAGCCGGTGCCATAACTCCTCAGTCATATGCGGCGCAAACGGAGCAAACAGCTTCAGTAAAGTTTCACCCGCTTCCCTAGAAATTTGTTCTTTGTTCTTTGTTCTTTGTTCTAATTCATTGACGTACTCCATAATCCCTGAAATTGCTCTGTTGTAATGCAAGCCTTCTAAGTCTTCTGTTACTCTTTTAATCGCTTTGTGGATTAAGCGCTCTTCAGACGGGTGGGACGAGCGAGTGACAGGATGCGTCTGCGCCAAGTTCCATACCCTACGCACAAACTTAAACATCCCTTCCATACCTGTGTCCCGAAAATCCCCTCCCTGATTAAAAGGAGCTAAAAACATCAAATATAATCTTAAAGTATCAGCTCCGTATTTTTTGATGTAGGCGTCCGGCACAATCACGTTTCCTTTGCTTTTACTCATTTTTGCTCCCTCGCGGATTAACAAGCCGTGCGCAAAAAACCTGGTGAACGGCTCTTCAAAATCTAGATATCCCCAGTCATGCAAAGCCATAGTGACAAAACGGGAATACATTAAGTGCAAAACTGAATGTTCTGCTCCGCCTATATACATATCGACGGGTAACCAACGTCGTGTGATCTCCGGATCCCATGGCAATTTTTCCATTTTCGCATTTTCCATTTCATTTTGATTTTTGATTTTTGATTTTTGATTTCCGACGCTAGGATAGCGGAGGTAGTACCAAGCAGAGTCTAAAAACGTATCAGACACATCTGTTTCGCGCCGTGCTTCCTCTCCGCACTTTGGGCATTTAACATTTATAAACTTCTCGTCTTGGGATAAAGGGGATTTGCCGGTTCCGGTGGGACGATAATTCTCAACATAAGGAAGTTTTACGGGAAGTTGGTCTTCAGGCACCGGGAACCAACCTGCAGAGTTCCACTCTGCAGAATTTTTAATTCCAGAATCCCCTTTATCTGCACAAGCCTGGCAATATATCATAGGAATAGGTGGTCCCCAATATCTTTGGCGCGAAATTAACCAATCGCGAAGGTGATAAGTCGTCATTTTCTTGCCCCAACCATTTTCTTCTAATGAACTTAATATTTTTTCCCGATCGCGAGGCCACGATAGTCCATTCCAGTCTCCCGAATTTATTATCGTCCCTTCGCCAACATACGCCTCCTGCAAGTCTTGATCAGCTTCTTTTTCAGGCTTGATTGTAGAAACAATATCGAGATTATATTTACGAGCCATCTCAAAATCCCTCTGGTCGTGCGCAGGAACACCCATAACCGCTTCAGAACCGTATCCGGAAACCACATAGTTTGATATATACACCGGGATATCTTTATTGTTGGCAGGATTAACCACACATGCTCCAGTAAAAACTCCAGTCTTGTTTTGATTTTGGCTTCGCAAGGTCTCTCCTTGCGAACCTAAATTTTGTGCAGATATGTTTTGTTGTTCTTTAATATAGTCTGATACGACTTCTTTTTGCGCCTCCGCTGTTAGCGTAACAACTAGTGGCGAGTCAGGGGCAATCACCATAAAGGTCGTTCCGTAAAGCGTGTCCGGCCTTGTAGTGAAACAGGTTAAGGTGTCAGTAGTTGGTTGTTTAGCCTCTCTACTTACTACTTTAAACTTAACCTCTGCGCCGTAAGATCGCCCTATCCAATTCCTCTGGGCAATCTTGATTTTCTCTGTCCAATTAATTTTTTCTAAATTATTTAATAATCTGTCCGCATAATCTGTAATCTTAAAAAACCACTGCTCGAGATCGCGTTGCTCAACAACGCTTTTACACCTCTCGCACTCACCCGAAATAACTTGTTCATCTGCCAAAACTGTTAAACAAGAAGGGCACCAGTTAACCTTTGCCTTTTTCCTGTAAGCCAAGCCATGCTTAAACATTTGGATAAATATCCACTGTGTCCATCTATAATAATCTGGATCGTACGTCTCCAAAGTTCTTGTCCAATCAAATGCGTTACCTGTTGCTTGAAGTTGTGTATAAAACCTCTCTTCTGTGCGTTTCGAGACTTCAGTCGGGTGTTCGTTGATCTTAATTGCGTAATTTTCAGAATGAATTCCAAATCCATCAAGCCCCATGGGCTCAAAAACATCGTTGCCTCTCATTCTTTGGTATCTCCCCCAAATATCTGCACCCGTAAAAGCATACATATTCCCAGCATGTAACCCCTCTGCCGAGGGATATGGAAACATCATCAGGTTGTAGTAAGGTTTCTTAGACTTGCCCAAGTCAGGAGAAAAGAGTTTTTGCTTCTGCCATACAGATTGCCACTTGGCCTCAATTACGGCTGGATTGTAATCTGTCTTACTCATTAAGTCATATTGTATACCAAAGTATTTGCTAAACCCAAACGAGAATTGTTAATATTGCTAAATTACTCTATTGTTACACACTCAAAAACACCACGTTCTTAACAACTTAACCATACAATAATTTAACAATTGTGTCGATCTTGATCGGCATATAAAATCGCTCCAATCTCATTTTGTAAATTCTTGTCAACCCGAAGCCTTGACTGCTAGCAGGTTCCAAGTGGTCAGAGAACTCGACACTTCGCTATTTCTGTGTTTCTGTGTTTCAGACGCACCGGTAAACCGGCGTACCGGCTTGCTGACTTCACCAACTTTCTGATTTGCTGAGCTTTCCGACCCCCGAGTATCACAAACTAGATCATGTACTATTTTTGCACTCATTGTCCGGTTTGATATATTTAGGTAAGCTAAAATTTAGTGACTTCTTCCGTGTGTAGTTGTGTGAAAACTGATTTTAGGTAGGTTTCTGTTCTTTTCAGACTATATCATACCCCTCAATAGATAAAAATTGGGGCTTGACAAGGGTTTGGCGCTATTAATATAGTGAATATGTTCAGTATAACCGCGTATAATTTTGTATAATCCGAGGCTATACTAGCAATAAGGAAATAGTTTTGCTAAACAGCAAAAATGAATACTCTGCCCAAACAATTTGAGACGTATCTTGCCGAAACACTTGGTGTTTCTGGAAAAACTCTGAGAAACTACAGAGCTGATCTTGGGCATTTTATCCGTTGGTCAAAGGTTCATTTGGAAAGCAAAGAAATTGCCATTAACGACTTGGAGTCTTTACTCCCTCACTTCTCCGGATATCTAGTTGCCACTTACAGAACTCATCAAGTACAAACCGGGGTTCCGCAGTCAACGACAAACCGCAGACTTTCGACATTACGCAATTTTGGAAAATTTTTGAGTGCTTCCGGTATCACAGAAAACAATCCTACCCAACTTATCACCAATCTCAAAGAAGAATTAACCTTAGAGCAGGAATTGGAGGGAATCGTACGTGAATACGCTAAAAATTTGGAAAAGGAAGGTATTTCTGCGGTAACTTGCAAAAACTACTTGTCGGACATTAAACATTTCGTCAACTGGTTAAAGCTAAATCAAGAAGTCTGGATAGACAAAGCAATTCAGACAAGCTAAAAAGGCACGGGTAGCCAAAAATTACATCTGGGGGGATAATAATTTTTAGTTAATTCCGATTTAATCGGAATTAAGGCTACCCGCTCCTTCGAGTATATCACCACAAACAAGAGGTTTGTAAAGTATCACTTTGCTTCCCCCGGCTATGCCCAAAAATGTCCAACCTGCCCAACATTAGCCCTGAGCTCCTTGCTAAATACCAAAGCGAGATAGAGAACCTGCATTCTTCTTCTACGATCCGCCGCAAAATGTCGTCTCTCGGCCGCTTTCTGCGCTGGGGAAGCGCTAACGGTCACTTCCCCTCGGCAGCTGCCGGCGTGGTTGTGGTTTCTCCCGGAGCCTCCTTTACTCCTCCGCTTCGCGAAGTCGAGGATTTCACCAAGGAGGCAGATGAAGCTAGTGCACAAAAATTAGCTTCGCAAGGAGAGACCTTGCGAAGCAGAAAAGCTGAGTTTTGGTGGGAAAAGAATCAGGGGGTCGGAAAACTCAGCACTTCAGAGAATCAGCAGGACAGTGGGTCTGGAAATCAGTGTGTCGGATTTTCTGCCAAAGCCTATTTCAAAGTCGGCTTATTCGCACTCACCGGCCTCACGGCTATTACCCTCGCTTTTTTCCTCCTCAAAGAGCTTCCAAAGGGTAATAAGTCAGTTTTTGTGGCACTCTCCGGCTTTGCGCAACAATTAATCGGGGGGCAGGATACCGGGGGGTCAGAAGATCAGGAAACCAGTGACTCGGGTGATCAGGGCGCCGGGGAATCTGGTAATCAGGTACCAGGTGACCAGGCGACCGGACAGCCCGACGATCTGGAAACCGGAAAACCCGGAAACCTGGATTCCGACACCATCACCGCACGCGTACTTAATTTAATCGGTAGCGATCCCCTCATTCGAGCGCTAGGTGGCCCCCTTCTGCTAAACAGTCTTGGAATCACTCTCAAAACAGATACAGGCTCGGACGGAAACATTACCTTAGCTCCAGACGGTGAAGGCCAAGTCAAAATTATTAGTTCCTCAACCAGCTCTGACTCTGTCTCTATCTCTAACTCAAATCTTACGACAGGCAATTTGATAACTGGCTATGTAGGTCATGATGGATCAAACTATAACCTTTTTTCCCTTTCTTCCGGTTCTGAACCTGTAGAACGATTCACAATTGATTCACACGGAAATACGGTCATCGGCGGCACGGTGCAAACCGGAGGACAACTTACCTCTCCTTCAGTTATTACCCAACAACTGTCAGTTGAGCGCGATATCAGTCTCAGCGGCAATCTGCTAATCGGTGGAGTTACCCGTTTAACTTCTTCCGGACATCTTGCTTCTATCACAGGCTACTACCAAGACTCAGGTTTGTTTGAAATTGATCAAGGCTCCTCTGACTCTGCCCGGATCACCAAATATCCAACTGCCGCCCAAGGCCCGTCAAGCGCAGACTCAGTTACTTACAAAGTCGACGAATCCCGCACAACCAATTCAGCCTACGACACGCTTGTCCTCTACCGCACAGGCGGAACCTCATCAGCCTATGCTTTGGATATCAGAGACGGTAATTTACATGTTGCCGACAACTCTACTTTTGACGGAGACGTAACGGTCAGCGGTACGCTCACAGCCAACATCAACAGCAGTACCCTTACTGCCGGAGCGCTTACTGTTACCGGCAACACGACTATGGGCGGGGATTTGGCTATCAATGGCGGAGATTTAACTTCAACAGCCTCAACCTTTAACTTTTTAACTTCAAATGCAACTACTGTCAATTTAGCAACTGCCGCAACTTCGTTGTCAATTGGGGCAGGAACAGGAACAACCACGGTCAATAACGCCCTAACAGTTACCGGTGCTTTTACTGCAAACGGTGCAGTTAGCCTTGGTAACGGGAACGACACAATAACCATAAACGGCACAACCTTCACAGCAACAGAAGCTTCGGCCACATCTTTTAACATTTCAGACAATATTGCCGATGCGCTCGATATCCAACAAGGCACGAATAACTATATCAATGTCAACACTACTAATACATTTGAAGCTATGCAGTTTGGGAACTCGACCACCAATCCCAGCTTTGGATTTCTGGGAACAGGCGCGGTAACCATAGCAGGATCTGCTGAGGGAACGAATGCACTTGTGTTAACAGCAGGTGACATCACCGCTACTGCCGGAGATATTAACGTAAACTCTACTACGCCTGACATCAAAACTTCCGCCACTGGCACTGGCTCGCTCTTCAACGCAAACTTAACCACTCTTAACATCGGCGAAGCTCTGACCACTCTCAACATCGCTGATTCAACCACTACCAAAACCATAGACATTGGTGGGGTTACAAGCTCTGGAACAGACACTATCAATATAGCAACAAATAGTACAGCAGCAGATATAATAACTATTGGAAATTCTAACACTTCAACCACCCTTGCCCTAACTGGTGGAGATGATTGGAGTGTTACCGCAGGAGGCGCTGCTACCTTTGTTTCTGTTACTTCCGGCTCTGGCTCCATCTCCGGAGGAGCAGGGTCATTTACTACCCTAACAAGCTCTGGAGCGTCAACTATTGGAACAGGTTCTTCTTTGACCAATACCTTTGGAAGCGGTGCTTCTTCAATTAACACTATTGGAGCAGTTACTACCCCAGGAGCGCTCACTCTGCACGGGGCTACCACACTAGATAATACCTTTACAGTTTCCGGAGCAAATGCAACTGCTTTGGGCGGAACTCTGGCTGTAACTGGAGACACTACGCTCACTGGAGATATCGCTGTTAATGGCGCAGACCTCACCTCTACTGCTACTACGTTCAACCTACTCAACTCTACTGTTACTACGCTCAATCTCGGTGGCGCGGCAACTACTTTGGCCTTGGGCGCCTCAACAGGAACCGCAACCATCGCCAACGCCACCGTAACTTTGTCCAACGCAACCACCCTCAACGGAACATCCCTGACCGCGATTAATGGCGGAGCAACAGCCATAGACTTTACTGAATTTGACGTAAGTGCCTCGACTGGATCAGTAACAATCAACGACACGGGCGATGCCGGAGTTCTCCTTGTTGAGGGAACAAACCTTGATATAAACTCACTTGATTTCGTAGGTGCTGGCACTATAAGCGCTGCGTCGGGCAATACACTCTCACTCTCTACAACCTCCGCCAATATCGCTCTGGCAACAACTACAAGCGGAAACATCACCCTCACTCCTGCTGTTGCCGCCGGATTGGTAAATGTCCTGACCGGCAACTTGAATGTTGGCAATGGCACGCCGTCAAATTCCCAAGCCAGCGGAGAAAACATGTATGTTGAAGGCGGGTTTGAAGTTGATGGACTTGCAAGATTTGACGGCAGTCTGGATTTTGGCGACTCCGCGGCAGACACGATTACTTTCACCGGCGTTGTTGACTCACATGTTATAGCCGACGCCAACAACACCCGCGACCTGGGTTCCTCATCCGTCAGATGGAGAACCGGCTACTTCACCAGCGTTGATGCGACCACTATTGTTGGAACTATTGCGGGCGGATCTACAACCTCTTCGTCATGGACTATCAATTCAGACAACGCGACTGCCAACGCTGAGGTTGCCTCTCTTGCCTTTGAAACCGGAACCTCAACTTTTAACGCGGTTATGCAGTGGAACGCCTCAGGAGACGCTGGGAGGATTTCCGGATACGATAATTCTAATGTTTTCAACTACCCAATCGCTATTTATTCCCAAGTTTCGGGCGCCGAACAAACATTTACCTCAGGCTCCCTATTCAAATATGGTCAAAGCGTAACACACGCTATCACACAAAGCGGGGCTTTCTTAGGGACAAACATAGATTTTTCCTCAAATATCACTGTTCCCAACTCTACCTCCGGTAATCAAACAGGCGCTTTGGTAACTCTAAAAGACGGCGGAGTCTCGGCAACCGCTATCGGCTTCCAAACAGCAGGAACTTTTGATTATGGCCTGGATATTGGCGGGACGCCGGGAACGGCAGACATTCGCTTGTCTCAAGGTGAAACAATTACCAACACTGCTGATGAAGTTATCGCCATTGATTCGACAACTTTTACCCTTACCGGAACAACGACCATTACCGGATCGTCTCTAACTCTTATTACAGGCGGCGCAACAGCAATAGACTTTACCGAATTTGATGTCGCGGCGGCAACCGGCGCCATAACTATAAACGATGACACAGACGCGGGCAATATAACCATTGAAGGCACTGTCCTTGATATAAATTCTCTTGATTTTACCGCTGCAGGGCTATTAACTACTGGCGCCGGCTCTCATCTAACCCTTACCCCAGGAACAACTGGCGATCTTCTCTTCTCTACTGACTCAGATACCGTTGCTACTTTTGCCGGAAGCGCAGAAGGAACAACCAATATTGGACTTACAGCTGGAGACCTGCTGATTTCAGATGGGGATTTGACGCTTTCAGGTGGGGAAATATCAGCAACAGCAGATGATGCAACCGGCACAAGCTTTTCTTTTACCGGAGTTTCTACAACTGGCAATGTCTTAGGTGTAACTGCTAATTCTCTAACTACAGGAACTGGTCTTGCCATCTCTTCTACCTCAACGGCAGGAGGCGCTTCAGGTGTATCAAAACTACTCGATCTAACTCGAAGTGGTATAAATACTCAACTTGCCCATACCGCGTATGGGATATATTCCGCAGTAACTAACACTAACGTAACAAGCGGAACCAATATCGCAGGATACTTCTCAGCAAGTGGCGCAACCACTGCCAATTATGGATTAATTGTTGAAGCTGGCAATGTGGGTATTGGCGACACCACTCCTGATGCTCTTTTTACCGTCGGCAACACCGATCTCTTCCAAGTATCTTCAACTGGAGGCGCGGTAACCATTACCGGTGTTGCGGAAGGAACTGCTTCCTTAACCCAAACTCTCGGAGACCATGTAATCACTGACGGGGACTTAACTCTTTCGGGTGGAGAAATTTCAGCTACCTCAGATGACGCAACAGGAACTTCCTTCTCCTTTACCGGTGTCAATACTACCGGCGATACCCTTGGTGTGACGGCAAATTCTTTAACCTCTGGGACTGCCTTAACTATCGCTTCTACCTCTACTGCCTTTAACGGTGAACTTTTGACGTTAAGTAAAACAGGAGCTTCGGGTTCAACTGCCTTTACTTCGGATATTGCCAATATAGCCTACTCCCAAACATTTAACGGAGGGGTAGGGCTTGCCTCAACAGGTAATGTTCTCGACATTGCTCGAACAATAACTTTGGACAATGCTGGCAATACTCATACAATCTCAGGGTCTTTAGTTGCCCTGTCTTCAAACGGAACACAAACTGCGGGAACACTTACTGATACAGCCAACATCCTTTCCCTCACCCAGTCTTACGCTTCTGCAACCGGAGCAGTACTTTCCTTTGCAAATTCCGGAGCAGGAGTTGATGTTTTAGGAACTTCTTCTACCTGGCAAGTAACCAAAGCCGGAGCCGCAACTTTTGCTTCCCTCTCCACTGGTGCCGGGGCTATCTCCGGAGGAGCGGGATCATTTACCACCCTAACAAGCTCTGGAGCGTCAACTATTGGAACAGGTTCTTCTTTGACTAATACTTTTGGGTCTGGCGCATCTTCAATAAACACCATTGGGGCAGTTACTACCCCTGGAGCATTAACTTTACACGGGGCAACCACACTGGACAATACCTTTACTGTTTCCGGCAGTAACTTAACCTCACTAGGCGGGAACTTAACAGTTACCGGAACAGCTTGGACAGCTACACCAACTATCTCAGGACTGATTACCGCTACTTCTGGTCTTACTGCAAATGGAACGCTCACTGCCAATACTGATGTAGACTTTGTCTTTGCTTCTACTGAGAACTTTACCATCGCCAATACTACGGCAGGAGCAGGAGATGTGTTGGGATTATCATTTACTTCCGCTAACTCAACAGATGGGATTGACATAGCTTTTACTGACACGGCTGACGCGGCAGCAGACACGATTTCCGGATTAAATATCTCTTTAACTTCTGCTGCTGATGCTAACGATACACTTTCGGGTATTAATATCGCCACCCTAACAGGAAACACTGCTTTGGAATATGCGATAAACATTGGCGCAGGATGGGATACGGATATCAATGCCACAACCTCTTTGGAAATAGGTATTGGCGGGATAAATGAAGCCATTTTGTCTGCTGCCAACTTCTATCCAAATGCTGCTGAAGGAAATGCTTTGGGACTGGCGACTAACGAATGGGAACAACTGTTTTTAGGAGATGATAACGGAATCTCATTTGGCTTAGATCAAGATTTTTCTTTGGGCTACGATGAACTAACCGACGACCGTTTGGAATTAACAGCC
>Ga0209542_10011160_pt1 | contig 15995 bp, 13 predicted proteins | sample RifCSPhighO2_01_FD_184028 | JGI IMG/M metagenome (GOLD analysis project Ga0209542, IMG submission 184028) | Soil microbial communities from Rifle, Colorado - Rifle CSP2_plank highO2_0.1 (SPAdes) (version 2) | ecosystem: Environmental > Terrestrial > Deep subsurface > Rock core/Sediment ... | reverse complement strand
TTCAATGGTTTCGTCTGATGACAACAATTTGTGGAGTTCTAAGAACAACTTTCCTCTTTTTTCTGCAGGACACGCAGTTGCTAATTCTTCTGCCAAGGTACGTACACTATCATAATCATTTGTTTGGGATAGTTCTGACAATCTACTTTGTACTATATGATCTGGATGAACGTTGAACGTTGAGGGATGAGGTTCGTGATTATCGAGATCTAAACTGTCCAAGATAGAATTGATTTCTTTATGGATCTGTTGTGGAGATTTTGGTACTGGAATTTCTGCAGTTTCATCTAGCATACTGTAGATAGTATATTAAGATACTTGACTACGCAACCACCTTTTTACTGCGGAGTTCATTTTTATGTTACTCCTCAATCTTCAATTGATCATCTTCTTCCTGTTTCCCGGGGAGGGAAGTGGTGAGCCGGTGGCCGAGGGTTGAGAAATGGTTCATGACGGAGGCCGTCGCGTTGTACGCATTGGTGATATGGCGGGCAAGGGTCGTGAGTGAACCATCCAGTTTTTGATAATCGCTTTGAAGCGCTCTGAACGTTCGAATAATTTCCTGCGCCTGTTTTTCAATTTTCTGTCCTTCATAACTCATAAGGATCGCTTTTAAAAATGCATAAAACGTGGTGGGGGATACGGGAAGGACGCGTAATTTTCCGGCATATTCAAACAGGGGAATGGAATTGACTATCTCGTAATAGACCGCCTCTGACGGGATATACATGAGTGCATAGTCAATCGTCCCTTCCTGCGTCAGAATATACTTTTCCGAAATGTCTTTAATGTGTTTTCGAACATCTGAGGCAAAGAGTTTTGAAAATTTATTCTTCTCATCCTCGGTTGCGGCCGACGCCATATTCCGGAAATTCTCCAGGGGAAATTTTGAGTCAATCGGGATAATACCGTTTGCCGTTTGTATGGCGGCGTCGACGGTTGCCCCGTTCCGAAATTTATATTGCAGATGAAACGATTGTTTCGGAAGGAGTTGCGTGAGGAGTTCTTTTAAAATATGTTCGCCGATGGTCCCCCGGAGTTTTGGCGCGCGCAAAAATTCCTGCATTTCTTTCATCCCTCGACCGATTTCAGACATTTCTCCGATGTTTTTCTGGACGTTCCCGATTACTTCAGCCGCCCTATCAAGCCGGGCATTCAACGAATGCGTATGTTGTTGCAGGGTCGAAAGAAGTGTCTCACGATCCTGGGCAGCGGTTGACTGAAGCAGTTTCACAATTTCAAGCACATCATCAGACGGTTGATTTCGTTTAAGGAATATATATAAAAAGACAAAACCTAAAATAACAACACCGATGATAATAACTGCTTCAAGAGACATGGTAGTAGTTAGTATACAATGAATATGTGGGAACTCATGCACGATATCGACATAAGCATTTTCTCTTAACCAGCATTCTTGCACTCTTCTTGTGGGTAAGTGGCGGCTACTTTATTTTTTCAGTGGCACCGACGACTATTTGGGTAATTGTGGCGTTTTTTCTTTTGATAAGCGGAGCTCTTTTTTTAACCACATCTCTTGTTCTCGGAAATAGCAGGCATGGGTTATTAGCAGTATTTATGATAATCGGTTACCTACTCTTGAGGCTTTTGCATCAAGATATAGTCGTCAATATGATATTGCTTGCTTCTCTTACCATTACTATAGAAATATATTTCCGTCAGAAAAACAAGTAAACTACGTACGTGCTGAGGCACCGTACGTAGTAAGCGCCCATTGTTATTTTGAAAAAATGAATATACAATGAGTATAAACGCGTTCATATGTAGGTTGTATGGCACAACAACATCCCTTACTTGGTTTTGGGGTTATTGGTTATGAGGACAAGATTCTTTTGCTCTGCAAAAAAACTTCTCTAAAATCCAAAACATTTCATTCTACCATCAGTACAGATGGTACCCGTTTCTATTTTTATGATGATACGGGCATTATTATCCGAGAAGATGCAGGATTTGAACCTATTGATTCTTGTTCGAATTTCGGTATTTCACGTGCCGGTGAGTCATATGTCATGGTATATACCCGCAACGAGCCTAAAAAAAGCTCCGTATGTCATGCATTGTCAACTGACGCAATACATTGGTATTCAGAAGGGTCACACGAAGCACTTCCCGAGGAGGGAATCGTCGTATCGAATTATCGCCATGATGGCCTAGCGGTGATGTATGGGGGAACGAGCAGGATTTATGCGGCCACATCAGAAGATCTGTATAAATGGGAGCGTCATAACGAGACCATTTACCGGAGTAAAAATGAGCGAATACGGATGGGATATGCGGGAGTCATTGGCAATTACATTCATCTGTTTTATGTGACATATCCAAAATATAATAAGTCACCGATGCGCATCCGCGTCCTTCGATTCGACATAAAAAATCCATTTGAGCGTATAGATCCGGTCGCGCCGATCATATGGGAACAACAAGGTGATCTGTTAAATTCCACGCTGACTCCGATCGGACTGGTTCAGAAAGAACAAACATTGTTTTCCTACTGGCATGATCAAAATGGCAATATGATTGCCATATCTCATCTGCTTGATCGACTTGAGACAGAAGAATTTGACCAACGCGCATCGTTTGCAATTCAAAAACATCATCAAAATCCAATTCTTTCGCCCATAAGTGATCATATCTGGGAATCTCAGGCGGTATTTAACGCAGCTGCGGTATATGAAGACGGGAAAGTACATCTGATTTACCGGGCAGTGGGAAATGCGGGTGTGTCTATGCTCGGTTATGCGGCGAGCTCTGATGGTATTACGATTGATGAACGACACCGACATCCCATTTACGTTCCCCGGCAGCCATTTGAAGGGAGCCCTGCAGAAAATGCTTCTCCTTATCCCAGTCCTTATGTTTCAGGACCCAGCTGGGGTGGATGCGAAGATCCGCGTCTAGCTCGAGTGGGGGACCGATTCTATTTAACGTATGTTGCATTTGACGGGTGGAGCCCGCCGCGTCTGGCGCTGTCCTCAATAGCATCTTCAGATTTTCTCTCGCAAAATTGGAATTGGGAAACACCGGTACTTATATCAAAGCCGGGCGAGGTCAATAAAAGTGGGGCATTACTACCGGAACCGGTAAACGGAAAATATTTCATTTTCCACCGGATATACCCCGATATACTCATCGATACGGTGGATAGTTTGGACGAACTAGATGGTACTCGATTTTTAGAAGGAAAATACAAAATCAGTCCCCGGAGCGGATATTGGGATAGTAGAAAACTGGGTATTGGTGCAACACCTATAAAAACCGATCAGGGATGGCTCGTTATTTATCATGGCGTTGATGATTATGATGATAGCCGGTATAAAATTGGTGCGATGTTGCTTGACTTACATGATCCGACGAGGGTTATAGCCCGAACACCCTATCCGATTATTGAACCGACCGAACACTATGAAAATGGACTTCTCAAGTACGGAGTTGTGTATCCATGCGGTGCCGTGATACTTGACGGCCGACTCATCGTGTATTATGGTGGGTCAGACGCCGTATTATGTGCAGCTACAGCACCCGTGGATGAATTCTTACATAAAATGCTTCGGCAGGATACACCGGTGCTCGAGAACTATACTATTGCACCGGTTGTTCATTATGCGTAACTCATGATTTCCGTAAAACGATCATCACATAATCCAGTTCTTATCCCTGAACGAGATAATAGCTGGGAAAAAACTGCCGCTTTTAATGGGTCGGTCATTCGGGATGGAGAGCTTACTCGTATGGTATACCGTGCGATGTCATCGCATCAAATACACCACGGACATCCTATGTTGCTCTCAACTATTGGTATTGCAGACAGTGCTGATGGCGTACATTTTCATAATCGCAGGAGGTTTATAAAACCAGAAAAAGAGTGGGAAAAGTTTGGCTGTGAAGATCCTCGTATTACAAAACTGGGAGATACCTACTATATTTTATACACCGGTCTTTCCGGATATCCACCCGGACCCGATCATATTAAAATTGCCGTAGCAATCAGCAGTGATCTTGAAACAATTGATGAAAAGTATCCCGTAACCACTTTCAATGCAAAAGCAGGGGCACTCTTTCCTGAGAAAATAAATGGAAAATACACGATGGCTTTGACGGTCCATACGGATCGTCCTCCCGCAGCAATTGCTCTTGCACAATTTGACCGTATTGAACAATTATGGTCAAAAGAATATTGGGACTTGTGGTATCAGTCGTATCAAAAACACGTGATAGATTTACAGCGATCTGATACTGATCAAGTAGAGCTCGGCGCTGTCCCCCTAAAAACAGATCAAGGCTGGCTCTTAATTCATGCGTATATTGGGAACTATAAAACGCCGCCCATGACATTTGGCATTGAAGCAGCACTTCTTGATTTAGAAGATCCGCAGAAAGTTATTGGCCGTACCCGCCACCCTATGCTGGTTCCTCGGGAATACTATGAAATGTATGGAGAAGTTCCCAATGTGATATTTCCCTCCGGTGGGCTTATTGAAAATGGTGAGCTTCACTTGTACTATGGTGCGGCTGATACGACGGTCTGTCTTGCTACCACAAATGTATCTGAACTGTTGGAATCGATGACAAAAAAACAAAAAGCCCAGGAGCCCGTGCGTTTCAAACGATTCGACAATAACCCTATTATTTCACCAAATCCCAACAACGAGTGGGAAGCACGAAATACGTTTAATCCGACGGCCATTTACCTGGATAATAAATTTCATATTCTCTATCGTGCGATGAATGAAACGGGTGTTTCAGTAGTAGGGTATGCAGCCAGTCGCGACGGGCTTCATATAGATGAGCGATTGAATAAACCTATTTATACGCCGCGCGAGCCCTTTGAAACAAGTGATTCTCCCGGATTTTCAGGATGTGAAGACGCACGTATCACACAAATTGACGATACACTCTATATGACGTATACCGCTTTTGATGGAAGGAATCCGCCGCGGGTTGCCCTCTCAACTATTTCTGTTGACAATTTTATTTCTCGAAATTGGGCTTGGTCAAAACCAAAACTGATTTCCCCTCCGGGTATGATGGATAAGAATTGTTGCTTCCTGCCGGAGAAAATAAGTGGAAAATATATTATTTTTCACCGACTTGAAAATCATATTTGGGTTGATGCAAGTGCTACGTTAAATTTTGGTGAAAACAGATGGTTGGAAGGTTCCGGTGTTTTAAAGCCGCGTCCGAACAGCTGGGACAGTTTAAAAATTGGTATTGCATCAACACCGATTAAATCCCGTGCCGGATGGGTCCTTTTTTATCATGGATTATCCCAAACAGATGGACAATATCGGGTAGGTGCGGCGCTTCTTGATTTTCAGGATATTGACAATGTGCTTGCCCGACTGTCTGATCCAGTACTTGAGCCGGAGACCAATTACGAATGCAGCGGTGAGCGCCCAGGAACTGTTTTTCCCTGCGGTGCCATTCTAAAAGATGGGCTCGTTTATATGTACTATGGCGGGGCGGATACCTTTACCGCCGTTGCAACCCTCGACTTCAATCACTTGGTAGACGAACTGTCACAGAGAGTGTAAATTGTAAGTGAAAAATACTAAATTTGACCATTCTATAACACCATTAAGGTTAGTTGTGGTGGTTGGTTTACTATTAATCGCTTTAAACGAATTCTTCAGTTGGAATATTCCGTTTATAATATATTTGTTTGTCATCGCTGTTGTTTTATCTGTTTTTCTTACCCAACCCAAGGGTAACAGCTGAATCAATCCCTACATTGGATAAAGTATCGTAGATCGTTTTTAAGATTTCTCAAAACAGTGGACTCCCTGAAGTAATTCCAAATTCTTTCGCGGCACTTTTTCCCTGAATGACGAGGCTTACCCATCTTCTATTATCAATTCCCCAGCTGCCGATAATGAGTGCCGGTTCATCATTCGGCACATCTTTTAACCGATCGTAGCAGGGTAATTCGCCATACTTTGTTTTTATCTTTTTTCCCGGTTTAAAATTTATATCCTCAGGCATGACCGTCGTAACCGTGTTTCCAAAATTATCAACCCACCAGATAGCCTGCGGGGCGTCTGGTACTTTATCAATTGAATATTTCTTATGAGGAAGTACTATGCCATTCATGAGCCATTTAGCAACGCGCGGAACAAACTCATAACTTCGAAACTGGCTGTCAACGACTAATTTTCGATATTCCTTCGAATGATTTTCCTGTTTTATCATACTGTCAATGACCGTGGGAACATCCAGAAGATTAATTTTCTTTGTAAGATTCAGTTTTTTGACGAGTGAAAGACAATAACCATCGATGGTGGCAATTACCAAGGTTTCTTTATAGTGGAAGTATCCAAAGGGAGTTCCGTTTGGCCATTTTTTTCCTTTACCATCACGGTGTGCAGTATTGACGACAACAAGACCCTTTTTTCCTTCGGTTGCATCAAGCGTATCGATCAAATTGCCGGCGCCTTCCAGTTCTCCATTTCCTTCGGAAGAAAAAAACGTCAATCCGATTTTTGAAATCGGCGCATGAAGATAACTCATGTATCGGACCGCCTGACGATTGAGTGCATTATCATCGCAACAATCTGTAATTATTGATACGAACATTGTTATTTAAAGCTTTGATATACTATGTAACAGGAAGACTATATAGTATCAAATTTAAAAACATTTCTCAACGACCCTTTATGAACAAAAAATTCTACATCACCACAGCCATTCCGTATGTGAATGCTGCTCCTCATATCGGACATGCTCTTGAATTTATTCAGGGAGATGCGATTGCTCGCTATCATCAGTTAATTGGTGAAGAAGTGTTGTTTCTGACCGGAAGTGATGAAAATGCACTGAAAAACGTTCAGGCGGCTGAAAAGGCGGGAAAACCGGTTCAGGATTTTGTCAATGAATATGCCGATCGTTTTGAAGAATTACTCAAAAAACTAAACGTCCGCGTCGATATTTTTCAAAGAGGAAGCAGTCAGAAAACTCATTTTGTGAGCAGCCAGAAGTTGTGGGAACTCTGCAATAAAAATGGAGACGTTTATCAGAAAGAATACACTGGTTTGTATTGTGTTGGGTGTGAAACATTTTATGAACCTAGTGAATTGGATGAGAATGGCGAATGTCTTGAGCATCCCGGAAAAAAACTCGAAGAAGTATCTGAAACAAATTACTTTTTCAAATTGTCGAAATATCAGGAACGGCTTATCGAATTAATTTCATCAGACACTTTAAAGATTGTTCCTGAGACGAGAAAAAATGAGATGCTCTCATTCTTAAAACAACCGCTGAAAGATATTAGTATTTCCCGATCAAATGAGCGGACAAAAAGTTGGGGAGTTCCGGTTCCCGGTGATGATTTACAAAGAATGTACGTCTGGTTTGATGCTCTCAATATCTATCAATCGGGGATTGGCTTCGGTTGGAATGATGAAAAATATAAAGAATGGTGGCCGGCAGATGTACATATTATTGGGAAAGGAATCGCGCGGTTTCATGCTATTTATTGGCCGGCATTTCTGATTTCTGCTGGGTTACCATTGCCCAAAGAATTATTTATCCATGGATATATTACGGTTAATGGCGCCAAGATGAGTAAGTCAATTGGAAATGTGATTGATCCATTTGAAATGATTGATAAATATGGTGTTGACGCGGTCCGTTATTATCTTCTCCGAGAAATACCGAGCCACGGGGATGGGGATTTTAGTGAAAGACGGTTTAAAGAATTGTATAACGCTGATTTGGCAAATGGGTTGGGAAATCTCGTGGCACGGGTATCCACTCTCATTCAAAAAAATAATCTTGACGTTACACAATTAAAACATGATCGTCCCAATGGTCTTTTAGAACAAATAACTCCTCATATGAAAGAATATAGAATAGATCTGGCTTTGGAGTTAATCTGGGGAGCAGTAACAGGGCTTGATAAGTACATAAACCTTCAAAGGCCTTGGCGACAGGAAGCAAGTGATGCAAAGAAAACGCTGAGTAATATTGTTATTGGATCGGAATCGCTTACGTCGCTTCTTGAAATAGCTCAAACTCTTACACCTTTCCTTCCTGAAACTTCAGAGAAGATTCTTAAACAATTCTCCGAAAAAATTGAAAGTAGCACTCCTCTCTTTCCTCGGATACAATGAAGTAAGCGCGATGCGAATAAAACTAATTTCATGCGAATGATACGAATAAATTAATGTGTATTCTATTCGCATAATTCGCATGGTAACTCGTGCCATTCGTATCGCTTTACTACATCAAAATGGTACAATATACGTTCTAAGATGACCTTTCTGAGATTATTATTCATGAGAAACCCCCAAAGGGCCAAGCGGTTCTTTGAGATTCTTATCCCTCTTATTTCCTGGGCTATTATCACGCTTCCGTTGTGGCTCTCTTTTCGACATCCTGCAGTAGCTTCATATCTTATTGTTCTGTTTATGGTGTACTGGTTTTATAAATCAGCTATTGTTGCCTATCATGGACTCAAGTCATATTTGACGCTCCGGGCGCATATGCAGGTTGATTGGCTTTTATTGGCAAAAAAACAAAAAGGATTTAATGATATACATAATCTTGTTATTATTCCGGAATATAAAGAACCGATCCATGTGTTACGGCAAACACTTGAATATATCAAAAATCAAGATTTTCCTGCAAAAAAAATCAGCATTTGCATAGCGACAGAAGTTCGAGATAGCGAAGCTCCAGAAATAATACGAACACTCAAAAACGAATTTGCCCACCACTTCGCCCATTTTTGGATATCGAAACATCGACTTGTCCCGGGAGAAATAGCCGGAAAAAGTTCAAATACCGCTCACGGCGCGCGCTATTCCGTAGAACAATTTAATAAAATAGGAAAGAGCCTTGATGCTATTACGGTAACGTCGTGTGACGCAGATGCTCTCTTGCATCCCAAGTTTTTTTCATATTTAAGCTATTTGTTTTTGACAGACACGGACCATGATTACCACTTTTATCAAGCAGGAGTAATGTATTATTCAAATATCTGGAAAGTGCCGCTTCCCGTGCGGGTACTGAGTACTATCGGCAGTGTCTTTTCTCTATCAAATCTCTCACAAGAACAACGCCTTATTAATTTTTCTACGTATTCAATATCGTTAAAAACAGTTGTTGAAGTGGGTTATTGGAGTGTCGATATTATTCCCGAAGATTACCATATGTTTTTCAAAACATTTTATTCGAAAGGCGAAAAAGTTATGGTAAAACCCATTTTTCTGCCAACATTGGTACAAGCTGCACAATCGACCAGTTTCTGGAGAACGATGGTCAATCAATACGAACAACAAAAAAGATGGGCATGGGGAGTTTCAGATATTCCCCACGTGATTTATAACTATGTTGTTGATGTGAAGATTCCATTCTGGGCAAAGACGATGCGGCTGATTCATCTAGTTGAATGGCATGTGGTGTGGGCGACCAACTGGTTTATTCTGACGCTCGGCGCCTTTATTCCGCCTCTGGTGAACGAAAATTTTTCACGAACCAATTTAGGTCATAATCTTTCGCAAATATCGTCGTATATATTAACGCTCTGCGTTGTGTTTATTCTGGTTATCATCGTACTGGATGCAAAAGTAAAGCCGGAACGTCCCAAAGAATTTTCACGCTGGCGGATACCCTTTTTATATATGCAATGGATTACGCTTCCCGTTATTTCATTTTTCCTTTCGGCTTTGCCTGGTCTTGATGCTCATACGAGATTAATGTTGGGGAAACGATTGGAATACCGAGTAACGGAAAAGGTATGAACAAAAAAATACTCTTTATTCTTATCGCCTTGTTTATACTGCTTCGCATTCCTTCACTTTTTGAACCCTACTGGCACGGGGATGAGGGAATCACTTTGACTGTTGGACAGACGATCGCTCGAGGCGCTGTTTTGTATCGTGATATTACGGACAATAAAACACCCCTTCTTTATTTTATAGCGGCTCTTGCGGGAAATCTTTTTAACTTTAAATTGATTACGCTAGTTTTTTCTCTGGGAGCGCTGATCACCTTTATACGGGTGCGGGATATGATGATTCGTTCGCCCGAATACATCTCCTTATTATTGTTTGCTGTTCTGGCAAGCACTCCGCTCCTTGAAGCAAATATCGCCAATGCAGAAATCTACATGGTGCTTCCTATTATTGTAAGTGTTATTGCGTATATGAAAAAACGGTATGTTCTTGCTGGTGTATTGGGCGCGTTTTCATTTTTGCTAAAGCCACCGGGAATGTTTGAAGTTGGCGCACTGATGCTTCATGCTCTCCTGACGGATAAATACTATAAATCTGTTATTTCAAAAATTGCATTTGGATTTTCTATACCCATAGCAGTTATCAGTATCTATTTTCTTTCAGTAGGTGGATTATCGTCATTTGTATCTGAAGCGTTTGTCAGCAATATTTTATACACCGGAAGTTGGTATCTGATTACCGATCCCAAAGTATGGATGATGATAAAGCTGGGAGGACTAGGAGCATTTGTTTGGTACCTTGTTCGTTCCAAGCGATTGTATCAATCTTCCGAATTGCTTCTCTATCTTTGGTTGTTATTTAGCTTATTTGGTGCAACACTTTCAAACCGACCTTATTCTCACTATCTTATCCAAATAGTACCTCCTGTCTCGCTCTTGCTAGGAAGTATTCTTCGAAAGAATTATCGGAAAGCGCCAGCAGTAATTTTGCTCGGGGCAGTAATCTTTTTTTGTATCGTACAATTTAAATTGCATGGCGGTACTCTGTACTATACCTATAGCTACTATTCTCAATTTCATAATCCTGCCTTTTTTGACCAACGGGTGACAGTAACGGATGAAGTTACGGATTATATACTAAAAAACACACGAGAAAACGAACCTATTTTTGTCTGGAGTGATAATTCTCTTATCTATGCAAAGACAAAGCGCCCCGCGGCAACCAAATATGTCTCTGCCTATCATGTAGCGGGAAATGCCGATCGAGAAGAGGAAGTTATGGATACGTTGCAGAAAAATTCACCTCGTGTCATTGTCATAACCAAACCAATAGATCATACGTTCAAATCACTTCTGCTGTTCGTTGAGATGCGATATAATTTAGCAGTTACTACTGATCAGTTTGATATATACGAATTGAAAAGTGATTAACTACTATGACGAACAAAAGTAACAAAACAAATTATATGAATAGATTCGTTAAACGATATCGACAGGTTTTTCATGATCAAAGCATACTTTTTTCAAGTATAGTTGCGTGTATCGCTATCTTAGGCAGTATTTTTTATATATTTTTATCGACCAGCGCTCTTCCTTCACAGGTGCCTCTGTACTACTCACTTCCCTGGGGCGAACAGCGTCTGGCCCAGACCACCGCGCTTCTTACGATCCCAGCCTCTGCCGCAATGATATTGATCCTTAATATTGGCATCGTTCTATTTTTTTATAAAACTGAACCGGTTATCAGTAGGCTTCTCGCTCTGGGAGCAGGATTCACCGCGTTAATTGGCGTCTATACCCTTATTCGTATTATTTTATTAATTACGTAACGGCTAGATATTGTATGGATATATTTATATTTCCGTTTATAACCGCAGCGGCAATAACCCTGCTCTCAGTTCCCCTGATAATTCGATTGGCGAGAAGATACGGATTAGTCGACGACCCAAAAAAAAGATATCATCCGGCAAATACCCACAGTGGTATTATTCCTCGCGCCGGTGGTGCCGCTATAGCAGCAGGTATTATAGGTGCTGGTTTATGGTATCTTTCACCGTCCCCTCAAGTATACGGCATATACATCGGTGCCGTATTAGTGGTTGCCGTGGGATTGTGGGATGATGTCGTTGATCTATCGCCGTATCTAAGATTATTATTAAATTTTCTCGCTGCTGGTATTGTCGTGTGGTCAGGAGTCATGACGCCTTTTATAACCAATCCATTTGGCGGCGTTTTCCATCTTGATCAATTTTCATTCACGGTTTCATTACTAGGTAGTGAATATCAATTCTTTCTTTTTTCTATCCTGTTTTCCTTGCTGTGGATCGTATGGATGATGAACGCAGTGGGGTGGTCAGCCGGCGTTGATGGCCAATTTCCCGGATTTGTGGCTATTGCAAGTATCGTTATTGCGATTTTATCACAGAGACTTGCAGCGAGCGATGTTTCTCAAACATTGGTTACAGAATTGTCTATGATTACGGCCGGTGCTTTCGTCGGGTTTTTGTATTGGAACTTTTACCCCCAAAAAATTATGCCGGGATATGGCGGCAAAAGCCTTGCGGGATTCATGCTTGCCATATTATCAATACTTTCGGGTGCAAAAGTAGGAACTGCATTATTAGTGCTGGGAGTTCCGCTTATCGATGCATTTTATACCATCCTCAGGCGTATTTTGAAAGGTCAATCTCCGTTTCGTGCAGATCGGGGACATCTACATCATCTTCTGCTTGATCTTGGATGGGGAAAGCGCCGCATTGCATTCTTTTACTGGGGAATAACCGCATTTTTAGGAGTAATTGCGTTAACGCTTCAAAGTCCTCAAAAACTCTTCGTCTTTTTATTCCTATTCGTTGTTATTGGTGCTGTTTTGGCTACTGTTCGTCTTTTCGACTTTTTCCGCGTAGTCTCCTGAAATCCATCCCTTTTTACCTTCTTCGTATTCTACTTCGTACCAACCGTCTTTATCGGTAAAATAAGTGACTTTTTCACCGTCATCTATCCGACCGACTTCCTCACCGCTCGTAGTTGGTTCACTGCGCACCCTGAGCCAACCTGTCGTCGGTGATGTGATAAGGAGCGTACCCAACGCACCATCATCTTCTGCTTGTGCAGGTTTTTCTCCTTCTTGTTCCTGAGTCATCTGTGATTCGTCAACGAGAGCAAGTTGTGTACGGACCGTTAATTTATATCCTTGCGTCACATTAACCTTAATTTTCTTTTCGGCAAATCCCGGAGCCGTTAATCGAATTTCATGTTCTCCCTCCGCTATGTCCTGGAAAGATAACGGAGACGTTCCTTTAAAATTACCATTTATATATAATTCACTCGCATCGGTAGCAGATGAAACAGAAAGCTCTGTTTCATTTCCTGACAATTTTTCAAGTATGATTACTTCCCACGATGAAGTAGTGGAAGTATCTCCCAGAAGTGCTTTTATAAATGTTTGTGTTCCGGGATTAACCGTCACTGATTGCTGCCACGTACTGATGGCCGCCTGATCATCGGGAACAAGCTTTACTTCATATTGTCCGGGATCAATTTTCTGAGTAATAGGAGTTTTCTCTTTATTTTCATCGTTTACAAATACGGTTGTTTCAGGTTGTGATTCGACATGAAGTTCACCTTGACTACTGGTTAGTTTTGGAAGAAAATCGCGACCGAAGTAAATACCGGCGCCGATAAGCACTATGCCGATAATAATAATGATTATCTTTTTCACACGTATACATAGGATAGCATGGAGAGTAAAGAGGAACAAGAAAGGGGCGAGAATTGCTGACTTGTTACTTATTGAAGAAACTATGGAAAGTGATAAACCCAGTTATAAAAGCAATAAGAAGCCACGGAATCAATAAAGATTTTTTGGATTTTGTCTTTTTATAATTTTTGAATACAAAAAAACAGGAAACTAAGAAAACTATAGGAGAAAAAGTCCAAGGTAAAAATGATAATTCGTGGATAACACCAGATAGTAATTGGTAAATAATAGACAGCTGATAAAACATTGTCGATATAATTAACAAAGCTAAAAATCCAATTGAAATATACGCAAACTTTTTCTTCTTAAAATAGAAGGAAATAAATGTCAGTAAAATTAGCAATATTAAAACTGATAAAGAAGGGGAATAATTGCTAATCAGTAGATTTACATAAAATGCAAGAAGAATATACACCCACATAAATTTATTATACAGATTCTCCTGAGCAAACAACAGTAGAGAAAAATTGCGTCTTGACAAATTGGCAGACAATGTTGTAGACTGCTAATATGAATTTATCAGACAGACAAATCAAAATACTCAAAGCAATTATTGAGGAATATATTGAATCCGCACAAGCGGTGGGAAGTGAAACACTGGAAAAGAAATATCAGCTTTCTGTTTCACCCGCGACGATCCGAAACGAAATGGTTCAGCTGACCAATTTGGGATATCTTAAAAAACCACATAAAAGTGCGGGCCGCGTACCCACGCCGATGGCGCTGAAGTACTATGTCTCCCGACTGTTAGAACAAGAAGTAATGCCGGTTTCTGAAGAAGTTTCCGTAAAAGAGAAAATGTGGAACGTGCGTCATCAACGACAGGAGCTCATAAGTGAAGCAGTACACACCCTTGCCGAGCGGAGTAAATCCCTTGCGGTTGCAAGTACCGACGATGGTCAGTTATTCTATGCAGGATCGGCAAATATTCTCGACTATCCAGAATTTTTCGATATTGATCTGACCAGGGCAGTCTTGGCTCATCTTGACCGATCAGCATTCTGGCAGGATCTCTATCAGCGATCTGTTGGAAACGATCCATTTTATTTAATACTGGGGGAAGAATTTCCTGAAGAGATTTTTTTCCCTTGTAGTTATCTGTATGCGCGATTTAATAGTAATGGACATTCGGGAGCAATCGGAATTGTCGGACCGTATCGGCTACAATATCGCCGGTTAATTCCCATGGTTACGTATTTTGGTGAATTGTTAAGCGAATTAGGACGATGAAAAATTCAAAAGATCAAAAGATCAAAGGAACAAATGATCAAAAAGACAATCATTCTGAGCCGAAAAGAGGTCATCCTTTAGATGAAAAAGTAGAGGAACAAGAAGAGCAAATTGATTATAAAGATAAGTATTTACGAGCACTTGCTGATTATCAAAACTTAGTAAAACGTACGCAAGTCGAAAAAGAGGAATTTTATAAATATGCACATGAATCATTTATTGAAAAGCTCATCCCCGTTCTTGACCATCTCGAACGGGCTGAAAAGCATACGCAAGATATAGGCATAGATTTGATATATAAAGAACTGAGGAAAATTGTTGAAGATTTAGGGCTTGAGCGAATTCATATCAAGGAAACAGACGAGTTTAATCCTGCATATATGGAATGTATAGAAGCAGAGCAGAATGGAAATAAACTTGTTGAAACAAGGACCGGATACCGATTTAAGGGAAAAGTACTGCGTCCGGTACAAGTAAAAGTTGTCGCATCATGAAAACATTTATACAATTATTTATTGTTTTAGTCTTGGTTCTGATAGGAGTCGGTCTTATCACGATGCTGGGGAGGAACCAGGAAAAAAATACTTTTATGAATCAATGTATGATGGAAAAAACGTATGAAGCATGCGAACAGGATTTTTTTATGAAGCGAACCGAAAATAATGTACCGTCAAATATGCAAACACTGGAATATAATGATATGTACAATAACGCACAATCAACACCACAGGCCGTAAGTGGTCTTGATTCGCTATAATAATTGCATTACCATATACTTATGGCAAAAATACTCGGAATCGATTTAGGGACAACCAATTCATGCATGGCCGTGATGGAAGGTGGACAGCCCAAAGTTATACCGAATGCTGAAGGTAAAAACACCACACCGTCGGTCGTTGATCCGATAAAAAATGTCGTCGGGGATGTAGCAAAACGGCAAATGGTTATTAATCCAAAATCGACAATCTATTCTGCCAAACGATTAATGGGACGCCGGTTCAGAGACTCTTCAGTGCAGAAAGACAAGGGTCTTCTCCCGTATGAAATTGTAGAGGGACGAGATGGTATTGCGGCGATAAAAGCTGACGGCCGGACGTTTACTCCCCAAGAAATCGGTGCAAAAGTCTTGGGTAAACTTAAAGCAGATGCTGAAAGCTATCTCGGTGATAAAGTGACTCAGGCAGTCATCACCGTTCCTGCTTATTTTGATGATGCCCAAAGGCAGGCAACTAAACAGGCGGGAGAAATTGCAGGACTTGAAGTTTTACGCATTATCAACGAACCAACTGCTGCAGCGCTCGCATACGGCATGGA
>Ga0209542_10011159_pt1 | contig 15996 bp, 23 predicted proteins | sample RifCSPhighO2_01_FD_184028 | JGI IMG/M metagenome (GOLD analysis project Ga0209542, IMG submission 184028) | Soil microbial communities from Rifle, Colorado - Rifle CSP2_plank highO2_0.1 (SPAdes) (version 2) | ecosystem: Environmental > Terrestrial > Deep subsurface > Rock core/Sediment ... | reverse complement strand
AGCTCCTTAATACATTTTCAGTTGTGTACAAATATTTTACTTTTGCATCTCTGATATTATTTTTACCAAAATAAAAAAATCAGTGGTGTAGTTGATATTTATGCAAAAAAGAATAATAAGGAATATTTAATCGAGATAAAGTATTTTGGACGTATTTTTCCTAAATCTATCATATTAAGATTAAATGAAATTGCTAAAAGTATTAAAAAAAAGAATAAAAATAGTATATTGGTTTTAATTACAAAAGAAAAAATTGATTTAGAAGGTAGCAGTTTAAAAGAATTGTTAAATGAATGGGATTATATTTTAAATTCTTCTTCTATTGATAGATTAAAAGAGATATGATTATTCGCTTAATGTGTCTTAAGCGAACTTTTAAGAAAATTTTCTTATTTTAAATCTATATTTGTGCTACCATCTTAGTTCTGACCTTAAACGCCCAATACTAAGATCTACATATTTTGAATATTTTTCCCAGAATTTATCAAAATTATCAAGAACAGGCTTATGCCAAGCAACACCCATACCACCCTCATCAGCTGAAAATGGATTTCCATAGCCTATCTCCTTTTTTAAATGTTTTTTAGCTTCATCATAACTAATTATATTTCTATTAAGTAGATGTGTAAGGATAATCCATTCACAAGTTCCTTCAATAATTGTTCTACCATCATGATTATTACGAAGTACTCTCTCTAATGTTTCTCTTCTTTCTTCAAGCACTTCAATAAAATCATGTCCTTTACCCCTAATAGTTATGTAGGTTGTAGGTTCCATAATTTTATTACTAGATTTTGTTTTATAATCCTTTCTATTAAGCGAAATGTTTATATTAGTTTATTTGATAATTATCATGGGGAACCTAAAATGAGAGTGAGTAGAGATTTAGATCTCATTCTTCCCTAAATTAGAGGCTCTATTAAAAGAACTAGGGTATAGAAGGGATTTTGTTTTTAACAAACGAGATTTGAAACACGATGAAAATTGCTACTGTGAGCTATGTCAATTGAAAATAAGACTAAATCTATATAGTTTAATTAGCAATATGGGCTACCATTATATTAACATGATAAAATTGCTTGATTATCCAACTGAAATCAAGGAATTTTTTTATTATTTATTGAACAATAAACTAAAGAAAAGGGATAAACCAAAGAAATTAGAAACTAAAGTGTAATATATCACTACTATTCAATAATAATAAATAGAAAGGTTTAAAAGGTTTAAAAATAATGATCATTTATGGTAAAAGAGAGCCTATCATTAAGAATATTAGATAGCCCAATAGTAAAAGATGGGATTAAAGCAATCTCTAAACTAGAAGGCTACTCAGTCTCAGCTGGGCATTATTTAGTAGTTGGAGGGATGGCTGTCCAAAGTTATCTTCCAACTTTTTGCAGAAGACCAACAGCAGATATAGACTTGGTGGTTGATAGAAGATTGTCTAATGAAAGAGAATTCAGAAATTTTGCCAAACCAGTATTTGAGTATCTTAAAGATAATGGTTTAAAAGTAGAAGAAGTTCCAAATCATAATTGGGAGTTATTAGTTAAACCAAAAAAGCATAGAAATGAATATCTTCCAGATGATGCTATTCTTTTAAGCTTTCCCAACATATCCGAAGAAGATTATTTAAAGAAAAAAGTGATAATAGAAAAAGAATTAAGAAAATCTAGGGTAAAACAGTTAGAAGAAGGGCAGGGAACACATGATTATAGGGTAGTTTCACCTGAATTTATTGTAATTCCTAAAATGGCTCGTTTAGGCAAGGTTTTGATGAGGAATTATAAACTTAAACCTTTAATTGTCCCCTATACAACTGAATTAACAAAAGAAAAAATATGGGACACAATAAAAAATAAGGTATCTGATATAAAATTAAGCACACTTGAAAAGAGAATAATTTGCGATGCTTATGATATAAGGGTCCTTAGCGAACAAACGGGATTTAATGAGGAAGATGTCAAAGATGCCATAACTTCATGGCCAGAGAGATTAGATTTAAAATCAGTGTTAAAAAATAGAGAAATATTCTCTCTTTTGCCTAAAATTAAGGGCTTAGATTTTGTATTATACTCAATGCAATGTTAAAATGGAAAAAAGATATATATCAGTGGATGTTGAAACAACAGGAAGAACTCCTGGGAAAAGCTCTATGCTCTCTATAGGGGCTTGTGTAGTTGGAGATATAAACAAGTCTTTTTATAATGAATTAAAACCATTACCAAATGCCCATTATAGTTCAGAAGCTACAAAGATAGCTTGCTCTGGATTAGATGCCTTAAATGGAATAAAAAACAAAGATTCTAGATATGATCCTCAAAGTACTAAATTTGAACCTAGGATGGCCTTAGCTATATTACAAGAAAAAGGGAAAGAACCAACAAGGGCAATGCTTGAGTTTTATGGGTGGATAAAAAATGTTTCTGATGGTTTTAGGCCAGTTATGGCTGCCGCTCCAATAGTTTTTGATGGAATGTTCATAAACTGGTATTTTGACAATTTCTTTGAAGGAATAAATCCTTTTGGCCATAGTGGTGAAGACATAAACTCCATGTATAGGGGGATTATAAAAGACACTTCAGCCCATATAAGAAATTTTGGATTAAGAGACAAAACAAAAAGGCATAATGCTTTGGAAGATGCTATACAACAAGCAATAGAGTTTGAAGAAGTGCTAAAAACAATAAAAACAGGATAATTTTAACAAATTAGTTCGTATAACATGTATTAAACGAAATCTTTAATTATTCATTTATTATCTAAAATATTGATGAGTAGTAACGGGGATAAAGCATTAACACCAAAAGAATGTAATGAGCTACATTTAGACATAACATTATATATTCGTTCATATAAAAAGGAGATTGCCCATCTTAATCCATTAAAAAATCCAAATTTGGAATTTGTGGCTGGTGCAATATTTGATTGTTTAATTTTTAAACCAAGTGAAGAAATAGAGGATATGTCTTTGCATGATGCTAGTTTAAACTGGCTGTCTAGACTGCCAGCAAAAGAGCTTTATGGATCATTAAAATTTATTATTGAATCAAACTCAGGATATATAGAGTTGGCTAAGGAACTTATTTATGAGTTAAAACTTAAACCAAGACAAACAGAGTATGATGAATTAAGAAAAAGAGGATCATATGCTAAAAAAACTGGAGACTGAACTAAAATTAAGGGGATTTTCTGAAAGAACAATTGAGGCTTATGTTTTACACAACAAAAAATTTTTAGAATATATCAAAAAAACCCCTGAAGAGGTAAATGAACAAGATATAAAAGATTATATTGGATATCTTATCTCCCGAAGCAATGCCCCAAGATCATTAGCATTAAAGAAAGCAGCCTTAAAATTTTTATATGATGAAATATTAAAAAAAGAGATAGTTAATTTCAAGACCCCAAAGATTCCAAAGAACATTCCTTCTGTGATGACAAAGGAAGAGATAAAAAAATTAATTGATTCTGCTGGAAGTTACAAAACTAAAATGATTATCCAATTTTTATATTCATCTGGACTAAGGTTATCTGAACTAATAAGCTTGAAAATAAATGATCTGGAATTAAAAGAGAAGATGGGTTGGGTCAGGAAAGGAAAAGGCTCAAAAGACAGGATGTTTATTCTTTCTGATTCCATAGTAAAGGAATTAACAGAATATCTAAAAACTCTTGATAAAGACGAAGTTTATTTGTTTCCCGGGAGAAATGGATTATTATCCTCTAGGAATATACAGAAAATAATTGAGAATGCAGCAAGAAGGGCAGGAATAAAAAAGAAAGTGACCCCACACAAATTAAGGCATAGCTTCGCTACTCATTTATTAGAGGCTGGGATCGATATAAGATATATTCAAAGTCTTTTAGGACATGCATCAATTGCAACTACTGAAATATATACCCATGTTTCTAAGGAGAAAATTAGGGCAATAAAAAATCCTCTTGATATGTTAAACGAGGACAAGAATATTTAAATACCAATAAATCATAAGGTTTATATCGATAAAATGGAGGTTTCAAATGGCAGTCAAAGTTAAAGCTGGAGAGAAGAGAGAATCCGGATGGTTATATTTTGTTAAGGGAAAGGCTCTGGAAGTCTGGAAAGCAAAGATGGCCAGAGGAAGAAAAAAAGGCTCAGGAAAAGCAAAGAAGAAAAGGAGATAATCCTACTTCTTTATTTTATTTTTTAATCCTAAAAATAAATCATTAAAAATTCTGTAAGTTATTTTTAATTCATTTTTTCCGCTTTTTGTCAAGAAATAATTCTTTTTCCTTCCAGTTTGTTTCATTCTTACTAGATTTAATCTCTTCAGCCTCTTTAGCGTCGGATAAATTGTTCCAGGGGTTAATTTTGAGCCCTTCCTTTTGCCTATTTTCTCTGATAATTCATCACCACACAAGGGCTTTTTATTTAGTTCATGAAGTATTAAAAAGCTCAAAAATCCCCTCATATTAAGATGTTTTTGACTTTTCATCAATGATTAAAAGTTTTAATCATATATAAATATTACTTTCTATTGTTGATACAATACATTGTTTAAACTATATATAGAATAAACAATATATCTTATTATTTTATATATAATCTTTGCTTAAAACTTTTAAGCACGATATCAGATAGGTTTTTATATGAAAATGCTACAAAATTATCATGAAAATAGCTGTTGTAGGAAAAAATAAAGGCCATTTAGAGAGACAGTTAAGAGAAAATAACTTTAGGATTGATCAAAAGCAACCATGGATAGTTATTAGCTATGGTGGGGATGGAACTATATTATTAAGTGAGAGGTTATATCCAGGAATTCCAAAGCTTTTTTTGAGGCACAATCCGAATTGTAAAAATTGCTCAAAACACAACTTTTCTAAAATATTAAAAGCATTAGAGAATAGAGAATTTAAAATTAAAAATGAGCCTAAAATAATGGCAACAATAAATAATGAAAAATTAATTGCATTAAATGAGATTAATATCCATAATACAATACCTTATGCCTTAAGATTTCAAACTTATATCGGAAATAAACTTTTTGAGCCATTGGTAATTGGAGATGGAATAATAGTTACAACACCCTTTGGAAGTACAGCTTATTATCAGTCAATTACAAATAAAACATTTAAAAGAGGATTAGGATTAGCTTATATTAATCCGATGAGGCATTCTAAACTGTTTAAAATAAAAGCAAAAAATAAAATCTTAAATGATAGAATAACAGTTAGGATTAAAATTATTCGAGGGCCAGGGGCATTATATGCTGATAACAACAAAAAAATAGTTAATTTAAAAGAAGGAGATATAATCACTATAAATAGACATAAGCAAGATGCTAAATTTATTATTCTTAATAAAACTACAAAGTTTTAAAAATGTATATTTATTGATTTTTTCATTGGGTCCTTAGCTCAGTCTGGCTTTAGAGCATTCGGCTCTTATTTTATTGAGGAGAGACCGAAAGGTCGGGGGTTCAAATCCCTCAGGGCTCATTCAAATTAATTTTCCAGAATTATAATAATCTTCTATTCCTTTATCCAAATCATACTCTGGAATGAAATTAATTTTCTCTTTTGCTAAAGACATATCGCATAAAGTATGATCTTGATACCTTCCTATATATGGATTATCAATATACTCCGGTTTCCTATCAAGATTTAATATTCTATTCAAAACATCTACAATGTAATTGAAGCTATAATCCCTTCCAGAGCCACAATTAATAATACAGCTCTCTCTTGATTTGGATGCTAATAAATTTGCTTTAACAACATCCTTAACATAGATATAATCTCTTTTTTGCTCTCCAAATTTGAATAGCCTTGGGTTTCCTTTAATCATCTGTTGAGCTAATTGATAGATCATAGTTGATCTTTTTCCTTTGTATCCCTCTCCTTTTCCATAAACATTGCAATATCTTAATCCAACAATATTAATCTCTTGTTTCTTAATCAATTGTTGAACGTAATTATCCAACAGCAATTTTGATTCAGCATATGGGTTTAATGGATTTTTTATTCCATCTTCTTTGAATGGTGCTTCTACGTTACCATAAATTGCTGTTGAAGATGCATAAACTATATTTTTACAATCATTCTTTATGGCCCAATCAAATAATCTTTTGGAAGAGTCTAGATTATCCATAAACATTTTATTTCTATCTAGTAATGTAGTATCATTATTGGCGGCTTGATGAAACACAACATCAACATAACCTATTTTATCAAAATTTATTTCAGATAAATCTCCAGTTATAAATTTTCCATTAAAATTATCAATCTTCAGCTCATTATCAAACCCAGTTATTACAACTTCATAACCTAATTTTACTAATTCTTCAGTTAAATTTGACCCTATAAATCCAGTCCCGCCAGTAACTAAAGCTCTCATATTCCATTGAATTTTTGTAGAGTTTATAACGGTTATGCATACAAATATTTATTAATAAAAAAAATATTTTATGATTTATGAAGATAACAATTGATACAGAGGCAGATTCATTAGAAGACTTACATAACACTTTTTCTATACTCATTAAATCTATAGAAAAAAAAGGTGGTAAAATTGTGATGCAGGGTTCTGAACAGACCCAACAATCTCAACAAGAATCTGAGAGAAAGCTTGATATGAGTAATGCTTATGTCAAGAGGGCAGCAGAACAAGAAAAGCTTATGAAAACAATAGACCTTTCCAATTTATTACAATCTGATCATGGATTAATAAAAAGAAGGGAGGAAGCATTGCGTAAAAATATTTAAATAATCTTAATGCTTGACAATAATATGGAAAAACAAAAACAGAAAAAAGGGGACAGGGACGAATTTGTAGATTTAATGGTGAAGAAGGCTTTTTCGCAAGATCCAAAAGCAGAGCCATATACACCAAAAATAACTACTAGTAAGGATCCAGAATTAAAGCCACATCACGAATCTGTCAACGTAGAAGAGATAGAGCAATTAACAGAAAAATTAAAATCTGGCTTGATAAAAAAGAAATAATTTTATCCCAAATAACTTAATTCTTTATCGTCTTTTTTAGATTCACCTACTTCTTTACTCTTCTCCATTATGATATTTAATGTTTTTTCAAACTTTTCAGCTGCCTCTAATAATGGCTTGTAATCAACCTTTAATCCCAGATACTTATCAAGGACCTCAATTGCTTTTGCAGCAGCCTTACTATCTGCTAATCCAACAGTGCTCTCAATAAATACCCCATTAACATTCTTATCTTTTAATAATAATGCTCCTGTAACCCCAACAACTATGCCTTCTTTTAATTGCTCCAGTCCTATCTTTTCAAAATTTTTTTTATTATTTTGGTCTCTCGTAAAGTAATATGCATTAAGGGTTCCTTGGGTAGATCCTACCCCCTCTATGCTTATTATTTGTTTAGCCTTCATCTCTTTGCATAATTTGCTAATTATCTCAGCTAATCTCCATTCCAAGCCACGAACACCACTTAAAGCATGAATGAGGATAATATTATTTTTAGGATCATGAAATATTCCAATTGGTTCAACAACTTTTGATTCATGGATTGCTGCCATAGGAACCATTAAACTGCTTCTTATCATCCCAATTGGTTTTGCATTAAGGTGTTTTATTAAGAATTCAACAGCTATTGTCCCAACAAGTCCAAATCCAGGAAATCCCTCTATGACTATTGGATTTTTCGGTTTTTTATCCATTACAATCTTCATAATTCTATCCTCTCTTTCAACAATTGATTGTAATTGTCTATGTAATTATCAGAAGTTTTTTTACTCTTGAATGATTTTACCCTTCCTATGAACTTAGTGAAGAATTCAGCTATTTCCTGCTCTACTTCCTCTTGATTTACTATTTTCAATAAAACAATACTTTGTAATATATCATATGAATCATCAACTGTAATGTCTTCAGAACTCTTTATTTTACTCAAAACTACCTTTGCTATCTCCTCAGAATTTTGCAAAGGGAACTCAACATATATATTTTTCATTAGATCATTAGATTTGAAGTAAATTTTATACCCGATTTTATTTTCATTAAGAAGTACTTTATTAACCTCAACCCTTTTTACCTCTATACTAATATCTTTCATAGTATTTGAATATTGAACTCTTATTTAAATTTTATTGAGAAGTTTTTTAAGTTTAAAAATTACTTTAATTTATGCAACAATGGTTAAATGAGCTAAAATCTTCTAATAAACTCATAATAGTTGAAGGAAAGAAGGATAAGGATTCTCTGAAAAAATTTGGGATTACAAACATAGTGACAATAAACAAACCAATTTATGAATTAGTTGAGCATATTGTAAACAATTATAAAGAAGTTATTATTCTAACGGATCTGGATAAACAAGGTAAAAAGCTTTATAGCACACTTAAACATAATTTACAGAAGAGTGGGGTTAAGATAGACAGTAAATTTAGGGAATTTTTATATAAAAACACAAGACTTTCTAATATTGAAGGATTATCAACTTATCTAAAAATATAAAGAACCCTCTTTTTATAACAAGTTCTTTATTCTTTCGATACTTTCGGCTACTTTGTTTCCAGTATCTGTTAATTTTATTATTTTTATTCTTCCTTGTTTTATAAATTCAACTAACTTTGCTTTTTCCATTTCTTGTAGAATTTTGACAGCATGACTGTATGTACAATCAACTTCTTTTGCAAGAACACTACCATACCTATTCTTATTGCTCTTCCTAAGAGCCACTAATATCATTGCAGGTTTTCTTCTAAAAAAAACCTCAAATATATCTTTCTTCATCGTTGCCCCCTACACCCCTTCTATGTAGTTTTTGACTTTAGTTTATATTTAAAACTTTCTTTTTAATATATATTTCATAACATATAGATATCTTTTTAAACCTTTCTAACAAGAATTTTTCATTATAACTATTTCTTTTCTCATAAAAATATTTAAATAAAATCTTATTAGATATCCCATATGTTAGACATAAAATTAGTAAGAGAAAATCCAAATTTAATAAAAGAGAACATCAAAAAAAAATTCCAACATGATAAAGTTAAAATCGTTGATAATCTAATAAAAAAAGATAATGAATGGAGAGAATTAAAACAGCAATTGGACTTATTAAGAGCAGAAAGAAATAAGATTTCTGAAGGCATTAATTTAGCTAAAAAACAGAATGATAATCAAAGAGCAAAGGAACTGATAAAAAAAGCCAAAGATCTTCCAAATAAGATTACAGAGCTTAATGAAAAAGAAAAAATTCTAGAATCAGAGATAAAAGGATTGATGTTTCAGATTCCAAATATAATCTCTAAAAAAACACCCATTGGAAAAGGAGAAGCAAACAATAAAGTTATTAGAAAAGTAGGAGTTATCCCAAAATTTAGTTTTCCAATAAAGAATCATGTCGAGCTTGGAGAATCATTAAAAGTTTTAGATTTTGATTCATCTGCTAAAACTTCTGGAAATGGATTTTATTACCTGAAAGGGGATTTGGCACTCCTTAATCAAGCTTTAATTAGATTTACAATTGATTATATGAAAAAGAAAAAATATGTTTATATTGAGCCGCCTTTAATGGTAAATAAAAGGGTTGAAGAAGCTAAGGGGGATTTTGAAGCATTTGAAAAGGCATTATACAAGATAGAAAATGAAGATTTGTTCATGATCCCTACTTCAGAAGATTCAATCTTAGGGATGTTATCAGATAAAACTATATCTGAAGAAGATTTACCTCTTAAATTTTTTTCATATTCAATGTGTTTCAGAAAAGAGATAGGAAGTCATGGAATTAATGAAAAGGGATTATGGAGAACGCACCAATTCAATAAAATTGAGCAATTTATTTTCTGTAAGCCAGAAGATTCTGAAAAATATTATGATGAACTGTTAAAAAATTCTGAGGAGATATTAAAGGCATTGAAATTGCCATACAGGATCTTAGAAATGTGCTCCTCTGAACTTGCCGATTGGAAATATAGAAGTGCTGATTTGGAAGTTTATAGGCCAACAACAAAAGAATATGGTGAATTAATGTCTTTATCAAATTGCACCGACTATCAAGCTAGAAAATTAAATATAAAATGTTATGACAAAAAGGATAATAAGAGGGTAGTTCATACCTTGAATAATACAGCCTTAGCTACCTCAAGAGCTTTAGTTGTTATTATGGAAAATTATCAACAAAAAGATGGTTCTATTAAAGTTCCTTTGGTATTACAGAAGTATACTGGCTTTAAAAGGATATTAAAGCAGTAAGGTTTTTAAATTATATATGATGGATTATAACATGACAATTCCTAAACATATTGGAATTATTTTGGATGGTAACAGAAGGTTCGCTAAGAAATTAATGATGAAACCATGGATGGGTCATGAATGGGGAGCACAAAAAGTAGAGAAACTATTTGATTGGTGCAAAGAACTAGGGATTAAAGAAATTACATTATATGCTTTCTCAATTCAGAATTTTAACAGACCTAAAGAAGAATTTGATTATTTAATGAATATATTCAAGAAAGAATTCAACAGGCTTCTTAATGACGAGATTCTAAAATTAGAAAAAGACAAAGTCAGAATTAATTTTATAGGAAGAATATGGAAATTTCCAGAAGATATACAAGATATAATGAAAAAATTGATGTATAAAACAAAAGATTATAATAATTATACTATAAACTTTGCAATGGCTTATGGCGGCAGGGAAGAAGTTTTGGATGCAGTTAAGAGAATAGGCGAAAAAGTCAAAAATGGCAAATTAGATATTAATGAGATTAATGAAGAGATATTCTCAGAGAATCTTTATATGGATCATGAACCAGACCTAATAATTAGAACTGGTGGAGAAAAAAGAACATCTAATTTTCTGATCTGGCAGAGCTGGTATTCTGAATGGCTCTTCTTAGAGAAAACCTGGCCTGAATTTGAAAAAGAGGACTTGATAAAAGCAATAGAAGATTTCTCTCAAAGAGAAAGAAGATTTGGTAAATGATTAGTAAATATTTAATATAAAAAGTTTAATAAATCGAATTTCTGAATTAATAACATGAGAATTTTGGCAGCTGGAGACATTCATGGAGACTCTTTATTAGCTAAAAGATTAGCAGAGAGAGCTGAAAAAGAAAAAGCTGATTTAGTTATACTCTGTGGCGACATTACAGATTCTTTTCAAAAGACGGAAGGACTTATCGGGCCATTTCTTAAAAAAAAGAAAAAAGTATTATTAATTCCAGGAAATCATGATGGATTTGCAACTGCTGATTTCTTAGCAGAGTTGTATGGGGTTAAGAATATTCATGGATATTCTGTTAAATATGAAGATATTGGAATATTTGGGTGCGGTGGAGCTAATATTGGAGTAGAACAATTGCAAGAAGATGATATTTATGACATCTTAAAAAAAGGATTTGATAAAATAAAAGAATTAAAGAAAAAAATCATGGTTACACATGTTCATCCATCTAACACAAAAATAGAGAAATTCTCCCAATTTGTTCCGGGTTCAGAAGGAGTAGAAAGGGCATTAAAAAAATTAAAACCAGATATTTTATTATGTAGTCATGTACATGAAGCAGAAGGCATCGAAGAAAAGCTTGGCAATACATTAGTAATAAACGTTGGAAGAAAAGGAAAAATAATAGATATCTAATCCTAAAGTTTTAAAAACTTTGTTCTAAAATATATAATCATGACAAAATTAATAATTTCAGAGAAGCCATCTTCATGTTTAAAGATAGCTGAAGCCCTGTCAGATAAGAAATTACAGAAAAAGAAAGTAAATAACATATCATATTATGATCTTGAACATAAAGGAGAAAGAATATTAGTTGGATGTGCTGTAGGACATTTGTTTAATTTGGGAGAGGAAGAGAAAAAAGGATGGACTTACCCTGTTTTTAATCTTAAATGGATAGAATCTTACAAGTTAAACAAATCTTCGGCATTCACAAAAAAATATGTTGATGTTCTAAAAACCCTGGCTAAAGAATCAGATGAATTTTATGTTGCATGTGATTATGATCTAGAAGGAAGCTTAATAGGATTTAATATTATAAGATTCGTATGCAATAAAAAAGACGGTAAGAGGATGAAATTCTCAACCTTGACGAAAAAAGAATTAATAAAATCTTATGAAGATGCGTCTAAACATCTCGATTTTCAATTAATAGAGTCAGGAGAAACAAGACATATTCTTGATTTTTTTTATGGAATTAATATTAGCCGTGCACTAACATTAGCAATTAAGAATTCTACAGGAGTTCATAAAATCTTAAGTTCGGGAAGAGTCCAAGGACCAGCCCTAAAAATTTTGTCAGATAGAGAAAAAGAGATTAAATCATTCAAAGCAATACAATTCTGGCAACTTGAATTAAAAGCTGAAATAAATAATGATAAAATAACTGCATTTCATAAAGAAGATAAATTCTGGGATAAGAAAAAAGCTGAAGAATCATTAAAGAATACAAAAGGGAAAAAAGCCATTGTTGATAGTATAGAAAAGAAAAGATTTTTACAAAATCCACCAAATCCTTTTGATCTAACGTCTCTACAACTAGAAGCTTATAAAACTTTAAGGATATCTCCAAAAGAAACACTTAATTTGGCACAGAATCTTTACACAAATTCATATATATCCTATCCTAGAACTAGCTCTAATCAGCTTCCTGAATCTTTAGGATATAAAGATTTAATAAAAAATCTGACAAAACAGTCAAAATACAAAAAATTAGCTGAGGAAATTCTAAAAGGAAAATTAGTTCCAAATAATGGGAAGAAAACTGATTCAGCACATCCAGCAATATACCCTACTGGAGAAATTCCAAAAGATTTAACAGAAAGAGAACTTAAATTATATGATCTTATTGTTAAGAGGACATTAGCTACTTTCTCAGTTCCGGCCAAGAGAGAAACAGTCAATATTGAAATTAACATAAGTAATGAGACGTTTGTTACAAAAGGCACAAGAACGATTGAGAAGGGATGGCATTCATTTTATGAGCCCTATGTCATTTTGGAAGAACAGGAACTTCCTTCTATGGAAAAAGGCAATGAATTAAAGATAATCAAAATCTCATTATTGGATAAAGAGACACAACCACCGAAAAGGTACACTCCTGCTTCTATAATAAAGGAATTAGAGAAAAGAAATCTTGGAACTAAGGCAACAAGGGCGTCCATTATAGATTCATTATATGAGAGAGATTATGTAAAAGAAAAATCAATGGAAGTTACTGATTTAGGATTAAAGACAGTTGAAACTCTCGAGAAATATTGCCCTGAGATATTAGATGAGCAATTGACAAGGCATTTTGAAGAGGAGATGGAACAGATTGTTGAAGGAAAAAAGAAAGGAGAGGAAGTTGTTGAAGAGGCAAAAGAAGTTTTAATAAAAACATTAAAGCGCTTTAAAGATAATGAATCTAAAATAGGGAAATCATTAACAGAGGCACATATTGAGACTAGAGAAAAGGCAAATCTTATTGGAAAATGCCCAAGTTGTAATAATGGTCTTAGAATAACCTACTCTAAAAATAATAAATCTTATTTCATTGGATGCTCTAACTATCCTAATTGTAAAACAACATTTTCATTGCCTAAGTTTGCTGTTCCAAAACCCACAGATAATGCCTGTAAGGAATGTCAATTTCCAATTGTTAATATGATAAGAAAAGGCAAAAGGCCATATCAATTTTGTATAAATCCAAATTGCAAGACAAAAGAGGATTATAAGAAAAAAATAGAAGAAGAGGCTAACGCCTTACTTTAAATAATCCTTCCCTCTCAATCTCAAAAAACATTTCTTTTTTTACTGGTTTTATCAACTTAAGCTTTCTTTTTATATTCTTGTTTAATTGTATTAAACAATTGCAATATCTCTCAATTAGATTATAAGCTAACATCACCTCTTCATCTATATCTATTTTATTATAAACTTGATTTGTTATTATAACCGGAACTTTTTTTGAGATTTCCTGTAAATCCTTAATTTGTGATATTAACATATTATTTGCCAAGTCTTTATGGCTTTTTACAATTCTTCTGTAATAAATTCCGATTGTATCAACTATTATTAAAGAAAATTTTGACTTTTCTATAAACAACATCAATTCTTTTATTTTTTTGCCTTGATTCTTAAAATCATTTATTTTAGATATAAACAAATTATCCAGATATCTATTATAATCTTCTCCAGCCAATTGTTTGAATCTGTCTAATGAGAAGCCATTTTCAGTGTCAATATAAATAACTTTTTTATTTTGTTTTAATTGTTCTATAGCTGCTAGCATACAACACGTGGTTTTTCCTGTAGCTGCTTTTCCATATATCATTGTTAGATGATTTCCATATCCCCCGATAAAATCATCTAAATCTTTGCTTCCTGTATTAATCATGGATTTGTTAGAGATAATACTCTTAAAACTATTTCTAAACAAAAACTTTATAATTAGATGATATATGATGAAAAAGATGACAATTAAAAAGCAGCTTATTAAGGTAAAAGAGAATTGGCTTCTTATATTAATCATACTCTTACTACTTATAGCAGTTTCAGGATTAAATATAAATTTATTTTCCACAGGAATTTTATCTCAAGATAAATTATCCTTGGATAGTTCAGCTGCAATGGAAAGAGGCTTTTTCCCCCCAATTTACTCTGGTGGATTTGCTCCAGAAGTTCAGGAAAGAGTGATAATAAAGACAGCACAATTGTCAACTGAGGTTGAAAGAGGAGAATTCCAGCAAGCTGAGTCTAAACTAAAAGAAATTGTAGAGTTATCAAATTCATTTATATTAAATCAGAATGTAAACAAACAAGGAACTGAAAGAGAATTATACTTCTCTGGAAATTATGAATTAAAAGTTGAAGTCTCGAAATACAACTCCGTTGTATCTCAATTGAAAGAAATTGGAGAGGTTAAATCATTCAGTGAAAATGAGCTTGATGTTACTGGAACGCATACAGATTTAACAACACAATTAGAATCTGAAAAAGAGAGATTACAAAGATTCAAGACAATGTTTGATGAAACCCAAGATATTAATGATAAAATAGAGTTAACAGATAGAATATTCAATCAAGAAAGAACAATAAAATTTATAGAGGACTCTTTGAAAAATATAAACCAAGATGTACAATATTCAACAATACATGTAAACATTGTAGAAAAACAGTCTGAATATAAAGATGTATTATTCATAAAGATTTCAGATATTGCAAGATCATTTGTAAACAGTTTCAATAATCTGATTAAACTATTAATAATATTAATACCTTGGATAATTTTGGCTTTAGTAATCTACTTTGTTTATGATAGATTTAGAAGATAAACTTATTAAAAATAATAAACTTGGATTTAGATCTAGAGCCGAATTTGTTATTGAAGCTATTAGAAATAAATTGAAGAAATAATTATTTAAATCTAATTTCTTTGATATATAAATGATAGAATCGAGAAGAAGATTATATGAGAGATTATTAGCATTATATCTTCCGATTTTTGGTGTTGTAACTGCGATAGCCTCTTTAAAGTTAAGTTTATTAGAGTCTCTATTTATAGGATTTGTAGCTGTTTTAGTTGCTTACCTCATATTTTTAAAAGCAGATATAAAGGATTTGAAGAGAGAGAATTATAATCTGAAAAAAGAAATAGAAAGAAGATAGAATGAAAATGTTTGAATATTCATTAAAAAATATAATAATATGGTTAAAATATCTTATCTTTGTCTTATTAATGGGTTTAATTATGTGGTTTTTATGGTTGAGGATTAATATAATTAACCAATATTCATCTTTAATTACTTTAGTAGTAGCAGTTATTACTTTAATCTATTTATATTATCAACATAAAAATAATCAAAAGAATCTCTTCCTTTCATTATTAAAAGACTTAAATCAAATAGCAAGGAGTTCTGAGTCATATAAGTATGTAATAGTTCAATCTATAAAAAATGAAATTTCTGGAGTTAGTGATGGAGATATAGTAGACTATATAAAATCCAACTTTAGTGATTATTTAGATGGAGAGTTAGTTG